>ERZ1370068.3364-contig-2475_pt1 | contig 58041 bp, 70 predicted proteins | sample MGYA00561227_ERZ1370068 | MGnify/ENA primary metagenome ERZ1370068 (study PRJEB38410, sample SAMEA6850437) | metagenome | study: Metagenomic assessment of the ecological functions of the soil: analysis of the soil microbiota associated with the... | reverse complement strand
GTCCGGCCGGAGATCAGACCGGGCCGCGACAAATAGCCACTCCGGCGCGGGGCAGCGCTTCGCGTCGATCGTTGAGAGGGCCGACCGGTGCGCGCCCACCAAACCCATTGCGCTCGTCAGCATGCCGACGCTGTCGGGACGCTTTCCGTCGTTCCAGCTCGGCCTGCTCAAGCCGTTCCTGGAACGGCAGGGTTTTGCCGCACAACCATTCTCGCTCTTCATGTATTTGGGGACGCATCTCGGCTGGCAGATGAACGAGGTGCTGGCGGAAGTGTGGCCGAGCCTGATCGGCGAGTGGATCTGGACCAGGGCTGCGTTTGGCGAGCACGAGGAAGATCCGGAATATTTCGAGGTTTTCGAGCGCAACTTCCGCACCATCCAGCGAAGCTCGCCGGCTGTTCGATTGCGGATTTGCGCCGTATCCGCGATGACGCGGCGCCACGCTTCATCGATTTCTGCATCGACAGCGTGGACTGGAGCCGGTTCGGTCTCGTCGGGTTCTCACTGGTGTTTCCAGCAGTTGCTCGCCAGTATCGCGCTGGCGCGCGCCTGAAGCAGCGCCACTCCTCCTTGCCGATCATGTTCGGCGGCGCCGCGCTGGAGGATGACATTGCCGAGGAGGTGATCCGCGGCTGTCCGCAGGTCGACTATGCCTTCTGCGGCGACGCGGAAATATCGTTGCCGGAAATTCTCCGGGCGATCCTCGAGGAGAAGCCGGTGACCGGCCTTCAAGGCCTGATGTCGCGCGACGGCGGGCAAGTGGTGTTCGGCGGACGCGCCGCCAATTTAGCAGGACCTCAACGTTACGCCCGTGCCGGAATTCGAGGAGTACTTCTACGCGCGAACCGAGAGCGGATATTCCAGCTACAGTCCGCACGGCGAGGTGCTGCTGCCGATCGAGACCGCGCGCGGCTGCTGGTGGGGCGCGAAACACCATTGCACGTTCTGCGGCCTCAACCGCGCCGGCATGGAATTTCGCGCCAAGGCGCCGCAGCAGGTGATGGACATGCTGGAGACGCTGTCGCGCCGCTATGGACGTCTCAGCTTCAACGCGATCGACAACATCATGGCTCCCGAATACACGGAGCGACTGTTCGGGCGTCTCGCCGAGACCAAAAGCGATATCCGCCTGCACTACGAAATCCGGCCCCATTTCAGGCGGGACCAGCTCGCCAAAATGCGCAGCGGCGGACTGGTTTCAGTCCAGCCCGGGATCGAGAACCTCTCGACGCACCTGCTCAAGCTGATGAAGAAGCATTCTACAGGCATGCGCAATCTCGAGCTGATGAAGTGGTGCACCTACTACGACATCAACAACCTCTACAACATCCTGGTAGGCTTCGCAGGCGAGACGTCCGAGGACTATCGCCTGCAATGCGAAGTGATCGGCAAGATCGGTCATCTGCAACCGCCCTACGCCATCGCCAGGGCCCGCGCCGACCGCGGTTCGCCGATGTTCACCGATCCGGACAAGCACGGTGTCGGCCAGTTGCGCCCCTCCGATTGCTATCGCTATCTCTTTCCGCGCGGGCGCTTCGACCTCAACAAGATCTCCTATTACTTCGACCATGACGGCCCTGGCATGCTCCCCGACCAGGACTATGACGACATCTTTCGTGCCGTCGGCGCATGGCAGGAACGGTGGCGCGGCGGCCAAAGGCCAACGCTGCAATACCGCAAGTCATGCGCTTCAATCTTCATCGAGGATTGCCGTGACCAGGCGACACGACAATTCGAATATTCCGACCGGCAGGCCGCGCTCTACGAGTTCTGCATGGACGCAAAGAACGACCATGCCATCGCCGCGGAATTCGGTGAGACCGACTGGCTGCGCGCCGACGCTGGCGCAGTTCTGCGAACGCGACCTGATGATCCGGCTGGACGGGCAATATCTCAGCCTCGCCTTCGCCAGAGCAATCCGTATGTCTGATGATGCTGACGTCTCGACGCGCAAACGGCGAGTTCGCCAATATCGCCGCGACTCCTGGTCGGAAAGCCTGGCGCGCCTGCCGCCTTCATTTCATGCGGACCGCGACGAACTTCTCGGGATGATGCGCAACGAGGCGATCTCTCTATGCTTCCGACACGCAGCCGGTGCTCTCCGCGCGACGGATCGACCGCGCGGTGGATGCTTCAATTCGCTCCAAGTCACGTTGAAACCTCGCGGCGCCGAACTGGCCGGGCGTTGCCTGCTGCAGCTTCTGCGCCGCTTTGAAGGTCGGCAGATCGCAACTCTGGGCCTAGACCGCGGTGCCGGTCCTGAATTCGGTGATCATGCAATCCGAGGGCCGCTATCACGGGCTGCTGGTCCGCCATGCGCGCAAAGCAGCACGGCTCACTCAAGCTGATCGAAGCGACCGATCGACCGCAACGAGCCGACGGTGCTGATCGATGAACTCCATCAGTTCCGGCACGTCGATGCAGCTTGCCCGCGACACGCTGCGGTGAAGCGGACTGCTGCGCGTCGAAGGCGGATTTTCCTGGTGCGGTTCGGATGGTACGGCGGATTCGCGAGGATGCAGGAGCAGGGATATCGCGTCGATGCCGTCTCGGATATCTGGAGCGACTTCATTTACCACCATGGACGACGAGCCGAGGCCGACCGCCAATCCCACCAGGATTTTCCCGGAGGTCCGATGGAGCGAGGCCCACGCGCCGGAGTGGACTGCACCCGGCCGGTCTGGCGCGCGTCGCGATGCGGGAATATATCGAGCGCGGCACGCTGCCGCGGCCGCCGCAAACGCTCGATGCGCAGTATCCGGTGGGCGGCGGCGTCTGGACCAGCCTGCGCTCGCGCGACAACATTTATGTTCGCCATGCCCGCGACGGCTTCTGGAATTTTCCCGGGGAAGACGCCGGCACGCCGCCGGAAGCGGTGATGTGGGCTGCGGCCAAGACCGCATCCACCCTGCCTCCGACGGAAGCGCTCCAGCTGCTCGACAACAGCGCCATCGCCGTCACGTTTTTCGGCGACATGGAGGAATGTCCGGTCGGCGCGCTCGACAATGACCGCTACGGCATCGTCGTGCGCAGCGCTGGAGCAGCCCGGCTGGATGGGCGGAGCTGCCTGCCGCGGATGCCGGGCATCCTGAACGAGTGGGATCAGTATCAACATGCCCGCATGACCAATGCCGGCCTCATCTCGTTCGAACCGCACGTGATCCTTCGACATGACGTCGTCAAGGCCGTGGAGCCGGGCGTGGCCTGGCAGCCGACCGGCGTTCCTGCCTTGCCCTCGCCTCACGCGAGCCGTGCCGGCGGATTGCGGCAGCCGTGCCGCTTCGCGGGCGCGGGATCTGGCGATCGCCCGTGCGTTCGGCATCCCAAATCGCACCGCCGCGCTGCCGGACGATCTGCTCGGTGCCGACGTCGATTCACTCTATGTCAGCGTCTATCTCTCCGGACAATTGCGCGGCTGCTTCGGCACCGCGATACGCCGGCTCGACCACGACCTTGCGACTGTCGTGGAAGCGGCGCTGGACGATTCCCGTTTCCAGGCCGCTGGCGCCGCCGGATTGCCAGCGGCGATTTCGGTAACCGTCAGCCTGCTTGCACGATCGGCTGGCGCTCGGGAGAGCATTCGGTCGAGGAAGTCGTGCGCCGCATCCGTTATGGCCAGCACGCATTGATGGTCGAACCAAGACAGCCGAATGGCCCTGTATTTGCCTTCGGTCGCCAGCCGCTACAGCATCGGTGCCGTCACGCTTCGCCGAAGAGCTGTTGCACAAGGCCGGCATCACCGAGCCCTGCGTACCGCTGGACGTCGTTTCGAATGCACGACGTGGCTCGCCGATCAAGCCGGGCAACGGCTGGTCGAGGGCAGTTTCGCGCCCGAAGCCCCACCGGCCAAACTGGCTGACCTGCTTGGCCGGTTGATTCCGCTCGGCATCGGCTATCTCTTGCGTCACCAGCGCAGCGACGGCTCGTTCTTTACCCGTTACGAGCCGTTGCAGAACAGAACTCTACGAAGGCATCGACCTGCCGCGGCTGGCGCATGCCGCCTGGGTGCTGGCCCGCATCGCAGGACAGCACGATGCTTCCGCCGGCGACGCGGCAAGGCGTTCGCTGACGTTCCTGCTCGATACGCGTGCGGGAGACCGGCGACGGGTGGTGGCTTGTTCACGTCGGCAACGACCGTTCGGTTGCCGAAATCGCCTTGCTGGTGCTTGCGCTCTGCGAAGGTTCCGAGCTTCAGTTGCGCGATCTATGGGTACCGCGGCTGACGGCTCTGCTTTGGTCGCGCATCGACGTCCATGGCCGGATCCACACGCATGCAGACGACGCGGTGGCATCCGACGCCTATCAGGACTACTTCCCCGGGCAGGTGCTGCTCGCGCTCGCCGCCGCCACGCGCGCCGGATTGACCACAGTCGACGAGACAAAGCTCGCGCGGGCCTTTCGCTATTACCGGCACCGGTTCCACGTTCGCCCGCACTTCGGACAGGTCTCGTGGTTGGCGCAGTCCTGCTGCGCCTGGTACGAGGTCGCACCCGACCGCGAAATTGCCGATCTCGCATTCGAAGTGGCGGACTGGATTCTCGGATTCCAGCAGCACAAGACCGGCGCGTTCCTCAACGATCATCAGTCCGACACGCCCGGCTATACGACCGCGCTCTATCTCGAAGCACTCGGCGTTGCGGCGGCGCTTGCGCGATCGATGGGAAAGGAACAGCTTCACCTGGACTACCTCGAAGCCTGTCGTCGCGGGCTTCAATTCCTCGACGGCCTGATCATCCAGTCGCGCGACCAATCGCTGCTGCCAAATCCCGCCCTGGCGATCGGCGGCCTGCGCCGAAGTGCGCGGGCCAGCGAAATCTGCATCGATTTCGTCCAGCATTATCTGGCCGCTTCGACCGAGATAGTCGGCGCTGCGGCATGCAATCCGGCCCACCGGGATCGGGCGGCGATATCTGCCCACAATTCCGCGTGATGACGGCGGATCCATAGGATGCATGACGTTGCTTGTGCCTTTTTGGTTGCGTTTCCGTTGTATCGGCGCACAATGCAGGTGATGCGCGACAATCAACCCGGCGATCCAGTTGATTGTGCCCGCCGCTTGCTCACGGATCGCCCGAAGGAGAAGCAGGATCTCAGCGGCGATCAAGGAGCAATAGCATCCTGGTGCCGGGAAGCGGCGGCAGCGGAGCTTGCCGCTTTCCCACGTCCCGGGAAATATGCGCAAGACAAATATGAGCGGATGATGCACGAAGCTTCCCTCGACGACGGATCCGCGACGCAGATTGATCGCTGCGCGACCAGATCGACTGCGTGCCGGTCTATGTCGTCTGGGAAATCACCCTCGCCTGCAACCTGAAATGCGTCCACTGCGGGTCGCGTGCGGGACACCGCCGCGCCAGGGAACTCAGCACAAACGAGTGCATCGACGTCGTGCGCCAGCTCTGCAGAGCTTGGCACGCGCGAAATCTCGATCATTGGCAGGGAAGCTTTGTCCGCAAGGACTGGCTGACGCTGGTTCGCGCGATCGCGCGACCATGGCATGGATTGCACCATGCAGACCGGCGGCTACAAGCCGTCGCGCGACATGATCGAGATCCGCCGCAGACGCCGGTCTGCTCGGTCTCGGGGTATCGATCGATGGCCTGATGCCGCTCCATGATCGTTTGCGCGGCGTCCCCGGATCCTATCTGGAAGCGTTGCGTGTTCTTGACGACTGCCGGCGCGTCGGCCTGAGCGCCAGCGTGAATACCCAGATCACGTCGCAGATCATGCCCCAGCTGCCCGAGCTGATGGACGTCATCACCGAGGCCGGCGCGAAGCACTGGCAAATCCAGCTGACCGTCGCGATGGGCAACGCGGTCGACAATGCTGACGTCCTGCTGCAGCCCTATGAGCTTGCCACCCTGATGCCGTTGCTCGCCGAGCTCCATCTCGCGGGACGTAAACGGGGTCTGCTGCTGTTGCCCGGCAACAATGTCGGCTATTTCGGTCCCTATGAGGCGCCGTGGCGCGGCCCGGACAGGGGGCTACTACAGCGGCTGCCCGGCCGGCCAGAATGCGATCGGGCTGGAAGCGGATGGGATGAGTGAAGGGCTGCCCTTCTCTTGCGACCAGCCGCTATGGCGCAGGCAATGTCCGCGACACCTCGATCGCGGAACTATAGGGCGACGCATCCCGCGCTGCAGTTCAACCGCAACCGCGGTACCGACGACCTCCTGGGGGTTTTGCAAGACCTGCTACTACGCCGAAGCCTGCCGCGGCGGCTGCACCTGGACCGCGGATTCGCTGCTTGGCGTGAGGGGGCAACAATCCCTATTGCCATCATCGGGTGCTGTCGCTTGCCGAACGCGGCCTTCGCGAGCGGATCGTGAAAATCGCGGACGCGCCGGCGCTGCCCTTCGCCACCGGCCGCTTCTCTGGTCGAGGAAGCGATACCGCTCGAGGCGGCGGCTCCATGAGCGGGCCCGCGGCCGGTCAGGCGGCAGAGCGCCGCCGGTGCTGGTGCTTTGCCGGCAGTGCCTCCAATATGTATTCGAAGGCACGCGCACTTGCCCGCATTGCGGCGGCAATGCCCGCGAGACAGGACAGCGATACCGCGACGAAGGCTATCTCGCCATCGAGACCATCCAGCGCATCGATCGGCTTCCAAGCGCCGCGAATGCGCAACAGCGGACGACTAGCTACTCCTGCTGGTGGATCTCGGCTGAACGCTTCAGCGCGTCCTTCAGCTTTTCGAGCGAAAAGTCCTTGCTGCGCGGCGATCTCCAAAATCGGCGTCTCGCGGCGGCCGCAGAGTTCGGCGGCGTCAGGGATTTTCGCAGCGATGTCGATCGGGATCACGATGGCGCCGTGGCGGTCGGCGTGGATCAGATCGTCGGAGCGGACCGTCATGCCGGCGACGCGCACCTCGCCGCCAAAGCTTTCGGCGTGCACCCAGGCGTGCGACGGGCCGATCGAGCCGGCCAGCGCCTGAAAACCGGCGCCCATTGCGGGATGTCGCGGATCGAGCCGTCGGTGATGACGCCGAGGCAGCCGAGCGCCTTGTGCACGTTGCTCTGCACCTCGCCCCAGAACGCGCCATAGCCGACATCGGGCGCCGTCGATATCCTGGATCACCGTGATGCGCGGGCCGAAGCCGGTGCCGACATATTCGTAATATTCGATGCGGCGCTTGGCCTGCTCGTCGGCCGGCAGGCCGACTTCAGCACCGAGCGGATCGTCACGGTGCGGGCATAGCCGACCATCGGCGGCAGGTCGGGAAACGGGCAGACCAGCGGCTTTGTCGTGTAGCCGATCAGGCGGCGCTCGGGCGCGACGATTTCCATCGCGTTGCAGATCGTCGGCGTGTCGTAGCGCGCCAGCGCTTCGAGGACGGATGCGGGCAGCGGGGCGGCGACGGCTTTGTTCACGGCGTTTCTCCTGATGTTTGGGCGATCTTTTTCGGACGCGTTATGACCTGCCTATAGCCGAGATCGGGCACGAACCCAACTCAGGCGACCGGCTCATGGCAGATATTCCGGCAGAGATCGTGGCCGTCGATCGCTCAGTTGAGGCGGGCCGGCCGCTCGTCCTGATCGGCATCCGGCCGCCGTCGGCGAATAGGCCGCCGCTGGATTCGGCAGGCACCGCGGCGTCGGCGCGATGCGCCGGCCTGCGCGGCGCGGCGGCGCGCTCGTGGTCGCGATAGGACTTCCATCCCAGCGGCAGGCTCGAGCAGATAGAGCACCGAGCCGGCCGACAGGATGTGCCAGGGATAGCCGATCAACAGCGCGATGAAGAACACCACCGAGACGAACACCGGCAGCACCATTTCCGGCGGCACGCGCATCTTCACGGTCTTGCCGGAAAATACCGGCAGCCGCGACACCATCAGGAACGCGATCAGGAGCGTGTAGACCGCCGTCAGCGTCGCCGGCGGCATCGGCACGCCGAGGAATGCGAGATAGATCGGCAGCAGCACGGTGATCGCGCCGGCCGGCGCCGGCACGCCGGTGAAGTAGTTCGCGGCAAAGGCCGGCTTGTTCGGATCGTCGATGGTGGCGTTGAAGCGCGCGAGCCGCAGGCCGCCGGAGATCGCAAACACCATCGCGGCGATCCAGCCGCCATTGTTGCAGTTCGTGCAGTTGCCAGAAATACAGGATCAGGCCCGGCGCGACGCCGAAATTGACGAAGTCGGCGAGGCTGTCGAGCTCGGCGCCGAATTTCGACTGGCCCTTGATCATGCGCGCGACGCGGCCGTCGAGCCCATCGAGCATCGCGGCGAACACGATCGCGGCAACCGCGAGCTCCATCCGCCCTTCCGGTCGACAGCCGGATCGCGGTCAGCCCGGCGCAGATCGCGAGCAGCGTGATGAAGTTGGGCACCAGCATGCGCACCGGGATCGGGCGAAACCGGCGGCGGCGCATTTCCGGATATTTGAATCGACGGGCATCATGGCTCGCTCCATATAGCAAGCGCTGGCCGCCTTCCGCCATTGCGGCGGCGAGCCGCCGCAGCCCGCCTTGCCGATGGTTAATCGGCGCGGAAGGTCCGCCCCTGCTCGGCGATGCGGAAATCGGCCAAAATCGGTCTCGCCGGCCACCGCGGTCTGGCCCTCGGAAACCAGCGACCTGGTGCCTTCGGGCAGATAGACGTCGAGACGCGAGCCGAACCGGATCAGGCCGAACCGCTCGCCGGCGCCGATCGACTGCCCTTCGCGCACGAACGAGACGATCCGCCGCGCCACCAGGCCCGGCGATCTGGACCACGCCGATGCGCCCGTTCGGCGTCGAGATGACCAGCGAGTTGCGCTCATTGTCTCTCGCTCGCCTTGTCGAGCTCGGCGTTGATGAAGGCGCCCGGACGATAGGCGATGCGGTCGATCCGCCCGGCGACCGGGCTGCGGTTCACATGGCAGTTGAACACGCTCATGAAGATCGGAAATCCGCAGCAGCGGCCGGTCGCCGAGGCCCGAGTTCGGCCGGCGGCAGCACCTGCGTGATCATCGAGACGCGCCCATCGGCCGGCGACACCACGATGCCCTCGCGCACCGGCGTCACCCGCACGGGATCGCGGAAGAACAGCGCGCACCAGATGGTCAGCACCGTGCCGATCCAGCCCAGCGGCGTCCAGATCCAGAACAGGATCAGGCTCGCCAGCGCAAAGCCGCCGATGAAGGGATAGCCCTCGGGATGGATCGGCGGGATCTGCGCGCGGATGGAGTTGGCGATCGACATCGAGTGCTCACTGTGATCTTCCCGACTCCTGTCGCGGGAGATGGAGTCTCGATCATTCCGCGGCGGTTGCGCAAGGCTTTGATCGGACCTTGTCCGGATCGTTGCCTGATCCTTGACCGACGCTGGCGATCGTCGACCGGCGGCGGCGCGCGGTTCGGCGCCTCGTTGCCGTCGTCGATCTGCGCCAGCTTTTCCCGCGCCTCCTCGGCCTCGCGCTGCCTGTTCCACATACTGGCATAAAGTCCGCCGGAAGCCAAAAGCCGGGCGTGGGTTCCGCGCTCGGCGATGCACGCCCTGATCGAGCACGATGATCTCGTCGGCGCCGACGATGGTGGACAGCCGGTGCGCGATCACCAGCGAGGTGCGGTTGCGCGAGACGCGCTCGAGCGCCTCCTGGATTTCATGCTCGGTGTGGCTGTCGAGCGCCGAGGTCGCCTCGTCGAGCACCAGGATCGGCGGCGCCTTCAGGATCGTGCGCGCGATCGCCACGCGCTGCTTCTCGCCGCCGGACAGTTTCAGGCCGCGCTCGCCGACCTGGGTCTCGTAGCCCTTCGGCGACATCCGGATGAAGGCGTCGATCTGCGCCAGCCGCGCCGCCTCCTCCACCTCGGCGTCGCTGGCGTCCCAGCGGCCGTAGCGGATGTTGTAGCGGATGGTGTCGTTGAACAGCACGGTATCCTGCGGCACCATGCCGATCGAGGCGCGCAGCGAGCGTCTGCGTGACGTTCCTGATGTCCTGGCCGTCGATCAGGATCTTGCCGCCGGAGACGTCATAGAGGCGGAACAGCAGCCGCGAGATCGTCGACTTGCCGGCGCCGGAGGGCCCGACGATCGCGACCGTCTTGCCGGCCGGCACCTCGAAGCTGAGGCCTTTGAGGATCGGCCGATCCGGCTCGTAGGCAAACCGCACGTCCTCGAAACGCAGATTGCCCGAGCTCACCACCAGCGGCCTGGCGTCCGGGATATCCTTGATCTCGGGATTGCGCGCCAGCACGTTGAACATCTTCTCGATGTCGATGATCGCCTGCTTGATCTCGCGATAGACCATGCCCATGAAATTCAGCGGCTGGTAGAGCTGGATCATCATGGCGTTGATCATGACGAAATCGCCGACCGTGTTGGTGCCGTTGCGCACGCCGATCGCGCACATCAGCATGGTCGCGGTGAGGCCGGCGGTGAAGATGATCCGCCTGCCCGGTGTTGAGCACCGCGAGCGAGGTGTAGGTCTTGACGCTGGCGTCCTCGTAGCGCTCCATCGAGCGGTCGTAGCGCTCGGCCTCGCGCTCCTCGGCGCCGAAATATTTCACCGTCTCGTAGTTCAGCAGCGAGTCGATCGCCTTGGTGTTCGCCTCGGTGTCGGAATCGTTCATCTTGCGGCGGATCTCGATCCGCCATTCGGTGCGCGATGTAGGTGTAGTACATGAAGACCACGACCGTGATCAGCGATGACGCCGACATAGCGCCAGTCGAACTGCCACAGCAGCACGGCCGTCGAACAGCGCCACCTCGACGATGGTCGGCATCAGTTGCAGGATCACCATCCGCACGATGGTCTCGATGCCGGAGCGGCCGCGCTCCAGCACGCGCGTCAGTCCGCCGGTCTTGCGCTCCAGATGGAAGCGCAGCGACAATTCATGCATGTGCACGAAGGTGAGATAGGCGAGCCTTCGCACCGCATGCATCGCGACCGCGCGCGAAAATGCCGTCGCGCCATTGCGTCAAGCACCGCCATCAGTACGCGCACCGCGCCATAGCGCGCCGTCATCAGTAGCGGCGAGGCGATCAGCCACAGCGTCCAGTTCGACGGCTGCAACCGGCGCGCTGGCCGTGCCGTTCAGCGCATCGATCGCCCATTTGAAGGTGAACGGTACCGACAGCGTCGCGAGCTTCGCGATCAGCAGCAGCACCATCGACCAGACCACGCGCATCTTCAGATCGGCGCGGTCGCCGGGCCAGATATAGGGCCACAGATGAACGAGCGTGCCGATCAGGGTCGCCTTCTCGGTCCGACGGGCTGGCGGCCGGCGGCGTCTCGCCGCCGTGCGAATGAGGGATGCGCCATTTAGCTGGCCGCCCGAGGCAGCACGGCGCGCCGGCTCGCTGTCTCTTGATTTGCATGGTTCCGCATTGTGTCCGTCATATAGGCTGATTCAACGCCGCGTGAAGCCTTCGTGAAAGCAAATCTTTCGCGCTTTTCAGGCATTTACGCCCTTTTGCATCAGAGGACCGGGAAATGCCGGACTTGACGCATTTTACGTTGCAGTGCCACATAAGCTCATGAACCAAATCAAAACCGTCTGTGTCTATTGCGGCTCCGGCCCCGGCACCAACCCCCACTTTGTCGAAGCAGCCATCGCCTCGGAAAAGTTTTCGCCGAGAACGATATCCGCCTGGTCTATGGCGGCGGCTCGATCGGGCTGATGGGCGCCGTCGCCAAGTCGACGCTCGATCATGGCGGCAAGGTCACCGGCATCATTCCGGACTTTCTGCGCGCGCGCGAGAACGCGCTGACGACGCGTTCAGGAAATGATCGTCACGCCGGACATGCATGAGCGCAAGCGGCTGATGTTCGAGCGCTCCGACGCGTTCGTGGCGCTGCCCGGCGGCATCGGCACGCTGGAGGAACTGGTCGAGCAACTGACCTGGCAGCAGCTCGGCCGGCACGCCAAGCCGGTGCTGCTCGCCAATATCGATAGCTTCTGGGAGCCGCTGCTCTCTTTGCTCGCGCATATGCGCGCAACGGAGTTCATCCGCGCGACGCTGCCGCTCGACGTCCTCATGGCCGAGCGCGTAGACGACTATCCTGCCGCGCCTGCGCGCGCCGCCGCCGCACGCACCCCACCGGCGCCAAGAGAACTCGCGCCGGACGTGGCGCGGCGGCTGTAGGCTTAGACCCGATCGCCGCAACGCCACGGCGCACAACACCGGTCGACGACAACGATGCCCACCCGGACGGCTATGCAACGGGTTGACTGCGAGCGGCCCGTCCAACACCGATGACCTGCAGGAAAGTCCGGCAAGGTGCCGGGCTTTCCGCGATGTCGAGCTCACAAGACGCTAAACTAGAACTTGTGCAGGCCAAACCGGCCGTGGCTTCGACAATGCTGGTCTGTTGGCCAAAGGTCAACGGAAGGCGACGATCTATAGTGTCAGATGTTGCGTACCGAAGTCGGAGTATTGGATCTGGCCACGACCAACCAGATGCGGCGTAAACATGTGCTCCGCACCCGCAGCGACCGCGATGCCGCTCCGATATGCGGTTTCGAGACCTCGTTGAAGATGTCGCCCCGCAACAGTGAAAGTGGAGTTAGCCCAGGCCGGGCCGGCTGCGCGACGCAGACTAACGTATCCTGGAAAGCCAGGCGACACGCGCTTTCACGCTGCCCGCGTCGAGCACCCTGGTGCTGAGAGAAAGCTGGAATCTGCTGCAGTCCTGGTACCAAAGGGAAAATCGTGACGGAGTTGTCGCCATACCACGACCATTGGAGCATCGACGCCGACGACCAGGCGGAATTGGCTGCCGGTTGCCAGCCGCCGTACACGCCGCCGGTGAAGCCGTATTTGCGGTCCGGATTGGAAGCTTTGGCTGTCGAAGAAATGATCATCGTCCTTGAAGCTCGGCGAGAGCGAGGCGGCACCCGCTTGGCCGCCGATGTAGAAGCGCCGACTCCAGTCATAAGCCGGCGCCAGCGCGAGGCCTTCGTGCACGACCGCGGCCCAAGATTGGCGGCGGAAGCGCCTGCTACGCCGATAGTGAGGATGCGCTGAAGCAAGAAGGAGTTTTCTCATGGTTTGGCCTCATCGATAATCTGGTGCTAGCGACCCCACGGATCGCCGATGAAGGCCCACACAAACCCGAAATTCAAGATCGCTCCTCGTCCGAATGAACGACATTGAGACGAAATTCGATTCGTGTTGCAGAAAAGGCGCAAATCGAAACGCCACCGGTTGAGTGGCTCGATCATAACGCCGGCAAACTCACAATCGTTTCAGCGTCAGAGATTTTCGCTTGCCGACGATGCTGTCGTGGGCAGGCCATCACGACGCTCTACATTCCTGGAAAGTCACCGCTTCGATGCGGTTGCCGTCAGGATCGATAACGAACGCCGCGTAGTATTTCACGCGATCGTGCGGACGCAGGCCCGGCGCGCCGTCGGAGCGGCCCGCCTGCAGTTCAGCGCCGCGGCGTGGAAGGCATCGACATCGCCGGTCGATTTGGCGCGCAGGCAGATGTGGCTGCCGCTTTCCGGCTCGACCGGCTTCATGCCGGCGCGCAGATTGATCCAGAATTCGGGATAGGTCTTGCCGAAGCCGACGGTCGCCGGGCGCGTCACCAGGCGGGACAGGCCGAGCGCGCGCGCAGCGTCGCTTCATAGAAGCGCGCGGAACGTTCGAGGTCGCTGACGCCGAACGGAGATGTGGTCGATCATGGACATGGCCCTGCTCTCTCCCCGTCCTTGCGAGGAGACAGCGACGAAGCAATCCATCGTGCCGTCGTGGATAGATGGATTGCTTCGCGCTCGCTCGCAATGACGGTGCTCGTGACGGCCTCACCTCACGCCGGCGCGCCTGACTTCACCAGCTTGTAGATCACCAGATCCATCAGCGCCTGGAACGAGGCGTCGATGATGTTGGGCGAGACGCCGACCGTGGTCCAGCTTTCGCCGTTCTCGTCCTCGCTCTCGATCAAGCACGCGCGTCACCGCTTCGGTGCCGCCATTGAGGATACGCACGCGGTAGTCGATCAGCTTCAGGCCCTCGATATATTTCTGGTACTTGCCGAGGTCCTTGCGCAGCGCGACGTCGAGCGCGTTGACCGGGCCGTTGCCTTCGGCGGCCGAGATCAGCCGCTCGCCGGCGACATTCGACCTTCACCACCGCGAGCGCGACCGTGACGCGCTGGCCGTTGGCGTTGTAGCGCTGCTCGACATTGACGTCGAACTGCTCGACCGCGAAATAGTCCGGCACGCGGCCGAGCGTGCGCCGCGCCAGCAGCTCGAACGAGGCGTTGGCGGACTCGTAGGCAAAGCCCGCGGCCTCGCGCTCCTTCACCTCCTCGACCAGGCGCGTCAGCTTCGGGTCGCTCTTCTCGTACGGCGATGCCGGCGCGATCGAGCTCGGCCATCACGTTGGAGCGGCCGGCCTGATCGGACACCAGCACCTTGCGGTGGTTGCCGACCGATTCCGGCGACACGTGCTCATAGGTCTGCGGATCCTTCATGCACCGCGGAGGCATGAATGCCGGTCTTGGTGACGAAGGCGCTTTCGCCGACATAGGGCGCGTGGCGGTTCGGCGCGCGGTTGAGCATGTCGTCGAGCGTCCGCGACACCTTCATCAGCGTCGCCATCTTCGTCCGGCGTCACGCCGATCTCGAAGGCGTCGGAAAATTCCTGCTTCAGACTCAGCGTCGGGATCAGCGAACAGAGATTGGCGTTGCCGCAGCGCTCGCCGAGCCCGTTGAGCGTGCCCTGGATCTGCCGCGCGCCGGCGCGCACCGCGGCGAGCGAATTGGCCACCGCCTGCTCGGTGTCGTTATGCGCGTGGATGCCGACATGGTCTGCCGGGGATGTGCTTCGACGACCTCGCCGACGATGGTCTCGACCTCGTGCGGCATGGTGCCGCCATTGGTGTCGCACAGCACCACCCAGCGCGCGCCGGACTCGTAGCGCCGCCCTGGCGCAGGCGAGCGCGAAATCGGCGGTTCTCCTTGTAGCCGTCGAAGAAGTGCTCGCAGTCGACCATCACCTCGCGGCCCGCGCGCCTTCGCCGCCGCCGACGCTGTCGCGGATCGAGGCGAGGTTCTCCTCGTTCGTGGTCTCGAGCGCGACGCGCACCTGATAGGCCGAGGATTTTGCGACAAAGCAGATCGCGTCCGCCTTGGCGTCGAGCAGCGCGGCAAGCCCCGGATCGTTCGAGGCCGAGCGGCCGGGACGCCGCGTCATGCCGAACGCGGTGAACTTCGCGTGATCGAGCTTCGGCTTCGCGGCGAAGAATTCGGTGTCGGTCGGGTTGGCGCCGGGATAGCCGCCCTCGACATAGTCGATGCCGAGCTCGTCGAGCATCCGCGCGATGACCTGCTTGTCGTGCAGCGTGAAATCGACGCCGTTGGTCTGCGCGCCGTCGCGCAGCGTGGTGTCGAACAGATAAAGGCGTTCGCGGCTCATGTCGGCGCTCCCTGCGCTGCCGGAGCAGCCAGCGTCTTCTGCCATCGTGGTGTTGGCGAGCCATTCGCCGTTGATCGGTCACGGAGTTGCGCTGCTTGGCGACGAAGCCGCGCTTGCTGAAGAAATCCAGCGCGTTGTCGCTGGCATCGACCGTGAGGCTTTGGCGCCGCGCGCGCCCGCGAGCTTTTCCAGCGCATCGCACAGCATCGCGCCGACGCCCTGCACCGGCCACGCTCGGATGCACGTAGAGCATGTCGATGTGGTCGTGTGCCCTTCAGCGACGCAAAGCCGACCGGCGAATTCTGCAGGGTCGCGATCAGCGTCAGTTCGCCCGCAAGCTTCTTGCCGAACGCGTCTTCGTCCTCGGCCGCCGCCGCCCAGGCTTCCTGCTGCGCCTCGCCATAGTCGTCGCCGGTCAATTCCTGAATGGCGGCAACGAAGATCGCCGCCAGCGTCGGCGTATCCGCCGGCAGGAACGGCCGCAGCGCATATTTCGGCAACGACTGTGCCATCGCGTCAAAACACTCCGAACAGTCTCAGGACCAGCAGCGATCGCGGCAACGATCACCGCCCATTTGATGAAGATGTAATAGCGCCAGTGTCTTGGGAAAGGCGTGTCGGGTTTTGTCATCGCGCGATCTCCCAGGTGGTCACCGGCTTGCCGTCGGCATCCTTTGCCGTCCTTCAGCACAACGCCCATCGCGGCGAGTTCGTCGCGGATGCGATCGGACTCCTTGAAATCCTTTCGCGCGCGCGCGGCGGCGCGATCGGCGATCAGGCTCTCGACCTGCTTCGATCGATGCCGCTCGCCTGCTGCGTTGCGGCTCTTCCACGTCCGCATGCGCGTCTGCGGAGAGGAAGCCGAGCAGCCGCAAGCGATGCTGCTAAATGCGCCGCGATCACGCCAGCCTGCCGGACACCGCCTGCGTTGCGCAAGTCGTGCAGCGCCGCGATCATCTGCGGCGTGTTGAGATCGTCGGACAGCGCTTCGATCACGGCAGGCAGACGGCGTCGACCGCCCGTCAGCATGCGGCCGCGACCGCGATACCAGTCGTCGAGCGTCTTGGCGCTTTCTTCCAGTCCCTTCACGCGTCCAGTCGATCGGCGAGCGGTAATGCGTCTTCAGCATGTTGCAGGCGCAGCACCTCGCCCGGCCAATCGCGCCAGCAGTTCCGCTGATGGTGACGAAGTTGCCGAGCGACTTCGACATCTTCTCGCCTTCGACCTGCAGGAAGCCGTTGTGCATCCAGACATTCGCCATGCGCGCTCGGCATGGAAGGCGCAGCAGCGTTTGCGCGAGTCTCGTTCTCGTGGTGCGGAAACACCAGGTCGATGCCGCCGCCATGAATGTCGAACTGCTCGCCGAGATGCTTCCACGCCATCGCCGAGCATTCGATGTGCCAGCCCGGCCGGCCCTCGGCCTTGATGCCCGCCGGCGACGGCCAGGACGGCTCGCCCGGCTTTGACGGCTTCCACAGCACGAAGTCCGTGTCGTCGCGCTTGTAGGGCGCGACGTCGACGCGCGCGCCCGCGATCATCTCGTCGAGCGAGCGCTTCGACAGCGCGCCGTAGCGCGGCAGATGGAATTCGCGGCGTTCATCGCCTGCGGCGAGAACAGCACGTGATCCTGCTGCGACATAGGCAAAGCCGCCGGCGCACCAGCTTCTCGATGATCGCGCGCATCTCCGCGATATGCTCGGTCGCGCGCGGCTCGACCGTCGGCCGCAGGCTGCCGAGCGCATCGACGTCCTCGTGAAACTGCTGTTCGGTCAGTTCGGTGACCTTGCGGATCGCCTCGTTCAGCGGCAGGCCGGGATAGCTCCGCGCGGCGCGCGCGTTGATCTTGTCGTCGACGTCGGTGATGTTGCGGACATAGGTGACGTGGCTCGGCGCCGTAGACGATGCCGCAGCAGGCGGAACAGCACGTCGAACACGATCGACCGGGCGCGCATTGCCGATATGGGCGAAGTCGTAGACCGTCGGTCCGCAGACATACATGCGGACGTTGTTGGGATCGAGCGGCACGAACGGCCGCTTCTCGCGTGGTCAACGTATCGTAGAGACGCAATTGCATTGGAAACCCATCCCTTGCGGCCGGGCGTCCTAGTGATCTCGATTGAGAGAAAAGACGGCCTCAGCCAGCGAATCGCTAGCTAATAATCTCGCGGCAAATGCTGCAGATGGCGAGGAGGCCGTTCATGGTTCCACCATGGGGCCATCGGGGTATGGCGTCAAGGCCCTGTTGGCGGCCGTTTTGCCGGTAGCATCAGTCACCGCCACATCGCGCGGCCACGCGCCATGGTTAATCATTATTAAGCGTTTGGGCGTAATCGGATACGCACCGGTTCCCCTTTGCCACTCGGTGCAGCCATGCGATCCATTTCAGCACTATCTTGCCTCCGCGTTCCTTTTCGCCGCGTCCGCCGCGCTGGCCGACAGCCGCGTCTTCATCATCGCCAACCAGGCCGACGGCTATGGCGTCGACCAGTGCCTGGCGCGGGGCGACAAATGCGGCGCCCATGCCGCCCGCTCCTACTGCCAGTCACGGGATTTTGCGCAGGCCACCGCCTATCGCCGCGTCGATCCCGACGAAATCACCGGCGCGGTTCCGGCAAGCGGCCGGCAAATGCGCTCGGCGGCGTCTGCGGCGAATACGTCGCGATCACCTGCCAGCGCTGAACCGGCCGGCTATTCGGCGGCAATGGGCGCAGTCGCGGTTTGCCACATCGGGCGCCCCGGAAACGACGTGACGCTGCCCCGAGAAACGGCTATTGCAGGCGGCCTTGGCCGCAGACGCTGCTTGGCCGCCTCAGCTGACGCCGCGCGGCATCGTTTCTAATGGCCGGATATGCCCGACAATTGACCTGCTCCCCTCTCCCGATGGCTTCTGACCTGCGCCCTGCTGCTCGGCGCCGGCCCTGCGGCGCAACTCGCGCCTTCGCCCAGACGACCGAGGATGCCCTGGCGCAGATGCCCCCGGCGCGGCACCTCCGCCGCAACAGGGCGCGCCAGGCCAACCCGATCTGCATCCGCCTGGAAGGGCAACTGGCGACCATCGATCGCGGCGCCGGCAGCGGCGATCCGGCCAAGGACGAACAGATCCGCCGCTATCAGGACGCGGCCCGCCAGGCAGCAGGCCGAGCTTGACCGCGTCACCGCGCAGGCCAGGCGCATGGGCTGCGATAGCTTCCGGCTTCTTCTCGCTGTTCAACAACAACTCGGCGCAATGCGGTCCGGTCAACAACCAGATCCAGCAGATGCGCGGCAATCTCGACCAGATCACCTCGAGCCTGGAGCGCCTGCGCAGTGGCGGCCTTGGCGGCGCCGACCGCGAGAACCAGCGCCGCTCGGTGCTGACCGCGCTCGCGCAGAACAATTGCGGGCCGCAATATGCCAACGCGCGTGCGCGGCCCCGGCAACTTCCTCGACAATCTGTTCGGCAACAACAACGCTGCCGCCGCCTGCCGACCGGCGACCTCGGCGCCGCAGTCCGGCACCTTCCGCACCGTGTGCGTGCGCACCTGCGACGGCGCCTATTTCCCGGTCTCGTTCGCCACCGTGCAGGCGCGGTTTGCCGATGACGAGAAGACCTGCAAGGCGCTGTGTCCGGCGACGGAAGCTGAACCTGTTCGCCTATCGCAATCCCGGCGAGGACATCAACCAGGCGGTCTCGATCAACGGCCAGCCCTATACGTCGCTGCCGAACGCGTTCAAATACCGCACCGAGTTCAATCCGTCCTGCGCCTGCAAGGCCGCCGGCCAGACCTGGTCGGATGCGCTGAAATCGGTCGACGACAAGGCCGCGGTCGAGCAGCAGGGCGACATCATCGTCACCGAAGAGAGCGCGAAGAAGATGCAGCAGCGCGCGCAGCAGCCGGCCAAGTCGCCACGCCGGCCAAGAAGGGCGCCGCCGCCTCGGCTGCACCGCGCCGCCGCATCGCCGCCGGAGCGCTCGCGCCCGCGGCCGATCCACCGCGCCGCGCCGGCAGACCGGCCGATCCGCACGGTCGGCCCGACCTTCATCCCGCCGAAGCAGTAAGCGTCGTCGAGCTGAGCGAAGTCCGGTCAAGTGAGCAGCTCGTCGAAAACGCCTATCGCTGAACGCTCCGCCGACGCGCGGCTGCCGCGCGCGACCAGGGTCTCGTCCGGCTCCGGCAACGCCTTGCCGATGATCGCGAAAGCGGTTGGTGATGGGATAGCGGCGGTCGCGGCCAAAATTCTTCTCGCGTCACCTTGACGCCCGGCGCGGCCTGCCGGCGCTTGTATTCGGCGATGTTGAGCAGGCGATCGATGCGCGCCACCACTCGCCGGTCGAAACCGGCGGCGATGATCGAGGCGCAGCGGCTCCTCGCGCTCGACCAGCCGCTCGAGGATGCGCATCGAGCATCTCATAGGGCGGCAGCGAATCCTGGTCGGTCTGGTTCTCGCGCAATTCCGCCGTCGGCGGCCGCGTGATGATGCTGACCGGGATCACCTCGCCCGAGGGCCCGAGCGCGCCGTCCGGCTTCCATCGAATTGCGCAGGCTCGACAGCCGGAACACTTCGGTCTTGTAGATGTCCTTGATCGGATTGAAGCCGCCGTTCATGTCGCCATAGAGCGTGGCGTAGCCGACCGACATTTCCGACTTGTTGCCGGTCGTGACCACCATCGCGCCGGTCTTGTTGGAGATCGCCATCAGCAGCGTGCCGCGGGTGCGCGCCTGCAGATTTTCTTCGGTGATGTCGCGCGGCAGGCCGGCGAACGGCGCCGGACAGGATTTTTCAAAGCCGTTCACGGCATCCGCGATCGGCAGCACCTCGTAGCGGATGCCGAGCGCCTTCGCGAGCTTCGCGGCATCATCGAGCGACACCTGCGCGGTGTAACGGAACGGCAGCATCACGCCGCGGACCTGGTCGGCGCCGAGCGCGTCGACCGCGATCGCCGCGCACAGCGCGGAATCGATGCCGCCGGAGACGCCGAGCAGCACGCCGGGAAAACCGTTCTTGCGGACGTAGTCGCGCAGGCCCAGCACGCAGGCCGCGTAATCGCCCTTGTCGCCCTCGAGCAGCGGCGCCACCGGACCCGTAGCAGCGCCAGCCGTCTGCGCCCTTGGTCCAGCGCAGCGTGACGATGCTCTCCTCGAACGCCGGCAGTTGCGCCGCGACCGAAAGATCGGCGTTGAGCGCGAACGACGCGCCGTCGAACACCAGTTCGTCCTGCCCGCCGACCTGGTTGAGATAGACCAGCGGCAGCCCGCTCTCGGTGACGCGGGCGACCGCGATCGACAGCCGCAGATCGTTCTTGTCGCGCGCGTAGGGCGAGCCGTTCGGCACCACCAGAATTTCCGCGCCGGTCTCGGCGAGGCATTCGACGACGTTCTCGTACTCCTCGGACTCTTCGAGCCAGATGTCCTCGCAGATGGGAACGCCGACCCGGACGCCCTCTGACCGTCACCGGACCCGCGGCGGGACCGCGCGCGAACAGGCGCTTCTCGTCGAACACGCCGTAATTCGGCAGATTGGCCTTGAAGCGAAGCGCGGCGATGCGGCCGCTCATCGAGCAGCGCGCAGGCATTATAGAGCTTGCCGTCCTCGACCCAGGGCGTGCCGATCAGCATCGCCGGGCCGCCGCCCGCGGTCTCGCGCGCCAGTTCCTCGACCGCGGCGCGGCAGGCGGCCTGGAACGCGGGCTTGAGCACGCAGGTCTTCCGGCGGATAGCCGCAGATGAACAGTTCCGGCAGCACCACGCAGATCGGCGCCGTCGGCCTGCGCCTTGTCGCGCGCGGCGCGCGCCTTGGCGGCATTGCCGGTGACGTCGCCGACGGTCGGGTTCAGCTGGGCCAGCGTAATTGTGAACTGCGGTTCGCTCATACGCGCGATGGTGCCCTGCACAAGCAGCAAACTGCAATCGGCTCGCTTTAGATCGCGCCCATGCGTTCGGCGAGGGCAAACAGCCAGAACAGCCCGGCCATCAGCAGCGCCACGCCGACCGCCGCCGAACCCATGTCCTTGACCCGCCCGATCTGCGGATCGTGGTCGGTGGTCAGCCGGTCGGCGAGCTTTTCGATCGCGGTGTTGAGCAGCTCGACCACCAGCACGAACGCCACGGCCGCGACCAGTTCCACCCGGCGCATCACGGTGGCGCCGACCAGCCAGGCCAGCGGCACCGACAGCGCCAGCGCAACCAGTTCCTCGCGGACGGCCTGCTCCGAGCGGATCGCGAAAGGCGAGGCCGTTACGCGTGTTGATGGTGGCCCGCCAGAGTCGCAGCAAGTCAGAGTCCCGCTGCGGCCGGCATCGGCTTGACCTTGCCGGCGCGCTCCTGCTTGAGCAGTTCGGCGATCAGGAAGGCCATGTCGATCGACTGTTCGGCATTGAGGCGGGGATCGCAGACCGTGTGATAGCGGTCGTTGAGGTCCTCGTCGGTGATGGCGCGCGCGCCGCCGATGCATTCGGTGACGTCCTGCCCGGTCATCTCCAGATGCACGCCGCCGGCATGGGTGCCTTCGGCGGCATGGATGGCGAAGAACGACTTCACCTCCGACAGCACCCGGTCGAACGGCCGGGTCTTGTAGCCGGAGGTCGAGGTGATGGTGTTGCCGTGCATGGGATCGCACGACCAGACCACGACGCGCCCTTCCCGCTGCACGCGCGCGGATCAGCGGCGCGCAGATGGTCGCCGACCTTGTCGGAGCCGAAGCGGTTGATCAGCGTCAGCCGGCCCGGCTCGTTGTCGGGGTTGAGGATGTCGATCAGCTTCAGCAGCTCGTCCGGCTTCAGCGACGGGCCGCATTTCAGGCCGATCGGGTTCTTGATGCCGCGGAAATATTCGACATGGCGCGTGGTCGAGCTGGCGGGTGCGGTCGCCGATCCAGATCATGTGGCCCGAGGTCGCGTACCAGTCGCCGGTGGTGGAATCGACCCGCGTGAAGGCCTGCTCGTAGCCGAGCAGCAGCGCCTCGTGGCTGGTGTAGAAATCGGTGGCGCGCAGTTCGGGATGGCTTTCGAGATCGAGGCCGCAGGCGCGCATGAAGTTCAGCGCCTCCGAGATGCGATCCGCCAGTTCCTTGTAGCGGCGCGACTGCGGCGAATCCTTCAGGAAGCCGAGCATCCACTGATGCACGCTGCCGAGATTGGCGAAGCCGCCGGTCGCGAACGCGCGCAGCAGGTTCGAGCGTCGCCGCCGACTGCCGATAGGCCATCAACTGGCGCTGCGGATCGGGGATGCGCGCTTCCGGCGTGAAGGCGATGTCGTTGATGATGTCGCCGCGGTAGCTCGGCAGCTCGACGCCGTTGACCTTCTCCGTCGGCGACGAGCGCGGCTTGGCAAACTGCCCGGCGATGCGGCCGACCTTCACCACCGGCAGCGCGCCGGCATAGGTCAGCACCACCGCCATCTGCAGCAGCACGCGGAAGAAGTCGCGGATGTTGTTGGCGCCGTGCTCGGCAAAGCTCTCGGCGCAATCGCCGCCCTGCAGCAGGAAGGCTTCGCCGGCGGCGACCCGCGCCAGCGCCTTCTTCAGGTTGCGCGCCTCGCCGGCAAACACCAGCGGCGGAAACGTCGCAAGCTGCGCCTCGACGTCGGCCAATGCCTTGGCATCGGGATAATCGGGCACCTGCAGCACCGGCTTGGCGCGCCAGCTGTCGGGCGTCCACCGCTCGGACATGACGTTAACTCCTGAGCAAAAACCGCTACTTACCAGCGGTTGCGAAGGGCCGGCGTTATACACAGGCCTGTGAGCTGACCGCCAGTTAGATTTCCGGCTAGTCCGGTCAAGCCCTTGCGGCAAAAGCTGAATTCGCATTTGTTAGGGGCCAGCTCGCGAAAGCTGGCAGGAGAATCGCGGTGGCCGAGGCCGGGGCTGGACGACGTATTCATCGACGACATCACCGTGCCCGCGACGGACGGCTACCCGCTGGGCGCGACGCTGTTTCTGCCCGCGCGGGGCCAAGCGCCACGCCGTCCTGATCAATTCGGCGACCGCCGTGCCGCGCAAGCTCTACCGCGGCTTTGCCGGCTATCTCGCCAGGCGCGGCTGCGCGGTCTTGACCTACGACTATCGCGGCACCGGCGATAGCAGGCAGAAGGCGCTGACCGGCTACAACCAGCCGAAATCGCTGGTCGGCTTCAAGGCCTCGATGTCGGACTGGGCCGCGCAGGATATCACCGCCGCGGTCGCCGTGGATGCGCGAGCGCTACGAGACGCTGCCGTTCGCCTATGTCGGCCATTCCTTCGGCGGCCAGGCGCTCGGCCTGCTGCCGAACAATTCCGAGATCTCGCGCGCGCTGTTCATTGCAGCGCAGGCCGGCTACTGGAAGCTGATGGCCTCGCCCGAGCGCTACCGCGTCTACGCCATGCTGAATTTCGTCGGCGTCCCCTCACCCGCATGCTCGGCTACATGCCGGGCTAGGCCGGGCCTCGGCATGGACCTGCCGAAGGACGCGTTCCTGCAATGGGTCGGCTGGGTGATGAGCCCGCGCTATCTGTTCGACGATCGCAAGCTCGAAGCGCTGCAGAATTTTCCGAAATACAAGGGCGCGTTGCGCGCGCTCTGCATGTCCGACGATCCCTGGGCGACGCGCCCGGCGGTCGAACTGCTGTGCTCGGGATTTACCTCGATCAAGCCAGAGATCATCACGGTGACGCCGGCGGATACCGGCGCGAGCAAGATCGGGCACATGGGATTTTTCAGGCCCGAACATCGCGACACGCCGTGGCGCGGGGCGGCGGAAGCGGATCGGAGGCGGGGGAGTAGCCGTCGGCGCACGGTGGCATGCTAGCTGCCAGCCATCGCGAGCGCGGCGCCAGCCAATCCATAGCGCGGTGCGGAGGCGTGGGATTGCTTCGCTGCAGCCTCGCAAACGACGGTGGATATAGTTCGCGCACGATCCCAATCCGGTGTGGCTTCGTAGGATGGGTTGAGCAAAAGCGATACTCCATCACCTCCGGGCGCCACGACTGATGGGTTTCGGCGCACGCTCTACTCCATCCTGGCGCTATCGCCCCATTCACTTTCCGCCAGGTAGCTGTAAAACCCCTGCCCGGTCTTGCGGCCGAGATGGCCGGCGGCGACCATTTCCTTCAACAGCGGCGCGGGGCGATATTTCGGATCGTTGAAGCCCTCGTAGAAGACCTCCATCACCGACAGCATGGTGTCGAGACCGATCATGTCGGCGAGCGCCAGCGGGCCGATCGGGTGGTTGCAGCCGAGCTTCATGCCGGCGTCGAGGTCTTCGGCCGTGGCGATGCCTTCCTGCAGCGCGAAGATCGCCTCGTTGATCATCGGGCACAGGATGCGGTTGACCGCAAAGCCCGGGCTGTTCTTCGCCGTGATCGACACCTTGCCGATCCGTTTCGCAAACGCTTCCGCCTTGGCGTGGGTATCGTCGGACGTCTGCAGGCCGCGGATCAGCTCCAGCAGCGCCATCAGCGGCACCGGATTGAAGAAGTGCATGCCGATGAAGCGGTCCGGACGGTCGGTCGCCGCGGCGAGCTTGGTGATCGAGATCGAGGAGGTGTTGGTGGCGAGCAGCGCCCGCGGCTGCAGTTTCGCGCAGAGATCCTTCAGGATCTTGACCTTCAGCTCTTCGTTCTCGGTCGCCGCCTCGATGACGAGATCGCAGGTCGGAAAACTTCGCGTTGTCCGTGCTCGTCGTGATCCGCGCCAGCGCGGCCTGCCGGTCCGCGTCGGTCATCTTCTGCTTGTTGACCAGCCGCTCCAGGCTGCTGGAGACGACCGACATGCCACGCGTGCGAGCGCGGCGTCGGAGATGTCGGTCATGACGACGGGAAGACCGGCGGCGGCGCACACCTGCGCGATGCCGTTGCCCATGGTGCCCGCGCCTACGATCCCGATTGCTTCGATCATTGTTCGCATAACTCCGTTCTTGAAGGCTTGGTTACATCGTTAGCAGAGCGCGGCGGGCATCGGTAGTCCGTACGCTCATACCGGGGCGTGCTCGTGGGCAGGGCCCAGTCCTATCCGCCAACAGGCTCGAAGGTCGGCTTGGGCAGTCCTGCGCCCAAAATTACAGCACAGTGCTCGACCTCGATCTCGGAACAATCAGCGAGAGCCGGCCTTAGCTCTTTGAACATTATCAATACAGCCGACGAGACACGCCTATGAACCTCCTCCCCGTTGACCGCGCGCTAAGCATCTACGAAACCCTCGCCGATCGTTCCGGCGATCAAGGGCACCAGGGAGCGCCTCTCGAAGCACCTGATGAAGATCTATCTTGAAGGTGAAAAGACCCGCACCGGCTCACGGTGCACGGGCTGTCATATCTTCGCGATCTCGATCGCGATATCGACTCGCGAAACTGGAATGCTGGGCCTCGGCCGCTAATTCTTCAGCGCGTCGCGCTGCTTTCGGAGCGAATTTCGGCGAGAAATTTTCGCTTTTGCAGCGTCGACTTGTCCCGCTCTCGACGGACTTGTTCGCGACTGGGCGGTCCTGCAACTTCAGTTTCCCTGCCCGCCGACGGCATAAGAGGCTGGGTCGGCTGGATCGAATCACGCGCCAGCGGTTGCGTTCGCATCGGCCCGGCAGATGATGATCCAGGTTTCGCCATCTCCATCAACGCGCCTGGGCGCGATTTGTTCAAACGTGTAGCCCGCATGAGCAAAGCGATATGCTCGGGACGGATCGCTACGCGCCTGCCCGCTCAAAGTAAGCCTACTCCGCCGCCTGCCTCACATGCCGCGCCGTCGGCGTCCGCATCGTCACCAGCTCTTCGGCGGCGGTCGGATGCAGCGCAATGGTGGCGTCGAAATCGGCCTTGGTCGCCTTCATCTTCACCGCGATGGCGACCGCCTGGATGATTTCGGCGGCGCGCGTCGCCGACGATGTGACAGCCGAGCACGCGATCGGTGGTGCCGTCGACCACGAGCTTCATCAGCACGCGGGTGTCGCGGCCGGACATCGTCGCCTTGATCGGGCGGAAATCGGCCTTGTAGATGTCGACGTGGCTGAATTGCGCGCGCGCCTCGCGCTTCGGTCAGGCCCGACCGTGCCGACTTCGGGCTGCGAGAACACCGCGGTCGGGATCGTGGCGTGGTCGACCTGGACCGGGCGCTTGCCGAACACGGTGTCGGCGAAGGCATGGCCCTCGCGGATCGCCACCGGCGTCAGATTGATGCGGTGGGTGACGTCGCCGATCGCGTAGATGTTGTCGGCACCGACGTCTTCGACCAGGCATCGACCGCGATGCCGCCGTTCTTCGGATTGATGGCGACGCCGGCCTTCTCGAGGCCGAGATTGGCGACGTTCGGGTGGCGGCCGATCGCGAACATCACCTTGTCGGAGGCGATGCTCGAACCGCTCGACAGATGCGTGGTGAATTCGTTGCCGTGCCTGTCCACCTTGTCGATGGTGCAGCCGGTGATGAATGGTGATGCCCCGCTTCTCCATCTCGGCGCGCACATGCGTGCGGACGTCCTCGTCGAAGCCGCGCAAGATGTTGTCGCCGCGATAGATCACGGTCACGTCGGAGCCGAAGCCGGCGAAGATGCCGGCGAATTCCAGCGCGATATAGCCGCCGCCCTGGATCACGATGCGCTTCGGCAGTTCGGTGAGATGAAACGCCTCGTTGGAGGAGATGACGTGCTCGATGCCGGGGATTTCGCGGCCGTGGTTGGGCGCGCCGCCGGTCGCGATCAGGATGTATTTCGCGGTGCACCTTCTCGCCGGTCAGCAGGCGCAGCGTGTGCGGCGTCTTCCAGCACCGCGCGGGTCTTTGACGATGCGCGCGCCTGATTTCTCGACATTGGCGGCGTAGATGCCTTCGAGCCGCGCGATCTCCTTGTCCTTGTTGGCGACCAGCGTCGGCCAGTCGAAGGAGCACTTCGGGAATGGTCCAGCCGAAGCCGGCGGCGTCCTCGATCTCGTGGCGGACGTGCGAGCCGATCACGAACAGCTTTTTCGGCACGCAGCCGCGGATCACGCAGGTGCCGCCCATCCGGTATTCTTCGGCGACCATGACCCTGGCGCCGTGGCCGGCTGCGATGCGGGCGGCGCGAACGCCGCCCGAACCACCGCCGATGACGAACAGATCGACGTCGAACTCAGCCATATCGACCCCGCCCGAAGTCGCGTCTGGTTTGGATCAGATATCCTTGCCGCGCTTCTTCATCTCGGCGCGGAACTGGCCGTTGATGACTTCGGCGAAATTGCTGCGCCCACTGGTTCATATAGGACATGCTGAACTGGATGGCGCGGGGCTCGCTCGCCAGCAGCTTCTGGCCGAGCGGCGACTTGTAGAAGGTGACGAGATCCTTCAGCTCCTGCTCGGTGAACTCGTTGGCGTAGACCTGCGCCATGCCCGTCGCCGATCTCCTTCTCGCGGCCGGCGAGATTCTTGGCAACGATGATGGCGACCTCGTTGAGGTCCTTCTGATAGTTCAGGTTGCTCTGCAGCAGCGCGTTCTTGGTCTGCTCGACGAGATTGGGAACGGCATTGGCGTACATCGCGCTGACGCGTTCTTCATCGCCAGGATTTCCTTGGCGGCGGCGATCGCCGCCGGCGAAGCCCGGCTTGAGCGTGGTCGTCGGCGCTGCGGGCGCGTTCTTCTGCTGCGCGTCGGCCGGAACGGCGGTCAGGGCCAGTCGCCAGCGCAAGGCCTGCCGCCGACAAAATCCGTGAAAAGCTCTTCATTCCACTTCTCCTCGATTACCGGCGTTACCGCCGTTCAACTACGCGAATTCCTGGGCACCTGCCAGGACGGCGGTGCTGGCCAGGCCGATGAACAACCCGTGTTCGACGACGCCCGGGATCAGGCTCAACAGGCCTGCCAGACGCGGCGCATCCGTGATGCGCCCGAGATGGGCATCGACAATCCAGTGGCCGCCATCGGTGACAAAAACGTGGCCGTCCCTGCCCTTGCGGAGCCCCATTTGCCCGGAAACGCCGCTTTGCGGCAAATGCCGTGGCCATGGCCCGCTGGGTCGGCGGCCAGCCCGAACGGAATCACCTCGACAGGTAGCGGGAAACGGCCGAGAACATCGACCCATTTGGTATCGTCGGCGATCACGATCATGCGATCCGAGGCCGCCGCCACGATCTTCTCCCGCAGCAGCGCCGCCGCCGCCCTTGATCAGGTTGAGCGCGCCGATCGACTCTCGTCGGCGCCGTCGACGGTGAGATCGAGGCGGTCGACCGCATCGAGCGTGGTCAGCGGAATGTTGCACTGCTTCGGCCTGGGCGCGGGTCGCTTCCGACGTCGGCACGCCCACCACGCGTAAGCCCGCGCGGCAACCCTCTGGCCGAGCAGATCGACGAAATGCTTGGCGGTCGAGCCGGTGCCGAGCCTGAGCTTCATGCCATCCTGCACTTGCTCCAGCGCCCGTGCCGCCGCCTGCCGCTTCAAGTCGCGTCCATATCCACGTGCCGAATGCCTCTGAAATCCGCCGATCCGCGGGCGCATGTCTAGCGTCGTTTGGGCCTTGGGAACAGCACTTAAGGTCTTGCGTGAGGAAGATTATGGGGTGAAACCCCGTCCATCGCGGCCAGAATGGCGGCAAATCGCGCCTCGACCTCGGCACGCATGCCGGGGTGCGTAAAAACGTAGAGTTGGTCTTCCCGGATTGCGGTGAGCACGCGCGTGGCGACGGTAGCGGGATCGAGCCCCGCCTCGATCTGTCTCGCGATCTCAGCCACCATGGCTCCCGCCGGAGCGGCAGGATCGAGCGGCTGCGACTGGCCGTAGCGCTCCGGCCGGTTGCGCCCGCTCTCGCCGATGCGGGTGCGGACATAGCTTGGACAAAGGACGCTGACGCCAATGCCGTGCGGCTTGAGCCGCAGGCTAAGCCCTCCGACATGCTGACAACGGCAAATTTGCTCGCCCCGTAAGGGCTGAATCCCAGGTCGCTCTGCATGCCCGCCATCGACGCGGTGTTGACGATATGGCCGCCTTCGCCATGGGCGCGGATATGCGGCAGGAAGCTTTGGATGCCGTGGAGCACGCCCATCAGGTTGACGTCGATCACCCATCGCCAATTATCCAGCGAGATGTGGTCGATGCCGCCGCCGGCAGCGACACCGGCATTGTTGCAGACCACATGCACATTCCCAAAGGCGTCGAATGCAGCTTGGGCTGCGCGCTCGACGCTTGCCGCTTCGGCCACATCGCAGATGGTGCCGCTGTATATCCGGCGAGATTTCCTGCAGGCTTTTGACGGCGGCCTGCAATGCATCCGCCTCGATATCGGCCAGCATCACTTTCATGCCGGACTGCGCAAACGCCCGGCCGAGCGCAAGTCCGATGCCGCTGGCTCCGCCGGTCACAAAGCGCCGTCTTGCCGGCTAACTCGCATGGCGGTTCCTCCGGGGATTTGAACTTCCCTACTTGCATGATGCTTTGCCTGCCGCTAGCGAATTCCCATGACCCTTCCCCGCACTGTTGTCTTCGACCTCGACGGCACGCTGGTCGACACCGCGCCCGACCTGATCGCCGCGCTCAATTTCGTACTCGACCGCGAAGGCGTGCCGCCGGTGCCGCTGCAATCGGCGCGCAACATGATCGGCGCCGGCGCCCGCAAGCTGATCGAACGCGGGCTCGAGCTGGAAGGCCGCATGATGAGCGTCGCAGACGTCAACCGGCTGATGAAGGATTTCATCGACTATTACGCCGCCCACATCGCGGACGCCTCGCGGCCGTTCGAGGGGCTGGAAGCCGCGCTCGATGAGCTCGCAGGCGCAGGGCTAGCGCTTCGCGGTGTGCACCAACAAGCTGGAATGGCTGTCGAAGCTGCTGCTCGACCAGCTGGGCCTGAGCGGGCGATTTTCCGCGATCTGCGGCGCCGACACGTTTGGCGTCTCAAGCCCGATCCCGTCATCCTGCAGCAGACGGTGGCGCGGGCGGGCGGCGATATCGGCGGCGACCATCATGGTCGGCGACGCCGGCCCTGACGTCGGCGTCGCGCGGCGCGCCGGCATTCCCGTGATCGGCGTCGAATTCGGCTACACCGACGTGCCGATCGCCGAACTGAAGCCCGACCGGCTGATCGGCCATATGCGCGAACTGCCGGCGGCGGTGGAAAGCCTCATGCAAGGCTCCATCCCGATCATAACCATCTGATTTATCTGAATTATTTAAATCGTCAATACTCTGCGTTAACCATTCTTTAACGATTTTGCCCTGACTGGTTGCAGCTGCTGTTCTTGACGCTCCTATGGTTCGTCGATCGGGGATTGTGGCAGATTGCCGCAAGTTAGAGTGATCGATCATGCGTCGTGTCGTCGCGATTGCCGTCGGCGGGGCAAGCCTCGCCGGCTGCTCCTCGCTTTCTCTTGGATTCCCTGAAGCCGGCGCCGCCGATGGTGCAGGTTGCAGCTGGAATCGGCGCCGCCGGGAGCGGATGCCAAGACCTCGCTCGGACCCGGCCTGCAAGACGCCCTGCTCGATCGACGTGCCCGCACCCGACGCCGGCTTCTCCGTCACCTTCGCGATGCCCCAAGTTCCAGCCGGTCACGGTCCCGGTGCAGGTGATCCACAATCCCGGCGATTTCGCCTCGCCAGCCTCGACCATCATCGAACCCAACCCGGTGTTCGCCGAACTGCAAGCCGGCCGCGCCGCCGCCGCAAGGTGCGCAGGCCGATGCGCGCCGAAGAAGCCGAAGCCGCCCGAGCGCGGCCGCGGCCGCCGGTCGCCCTGCCCCGCGCGCAGCCCGCCGCGCGCTGATCCTCGCTGCACCGCACTCCGACTAGCGTTGCCGCATTGTAGGCGCGCTGGCAAGGTGCCTAGATTGTGCCAGCGACGTCGCGGGCAGCCCCGCTGCCGCAGAACCAGCAAGGCAGGTTGAATGAGCGGTTCTCGTTGACTCTCAGATCCGATCAGCTGGTTCCAGTCCGATGATCGATCCGTTCGGCCGGACCATCCGCTATCTGCGCGTCTCGGTGACCGACCGCTGCGACCTGCGCTGCTTCTACTGCATGTCCGAGGACATGACGCTTCCTGCCGAAGGCCGATCTGCTGACGCTGGAAGAACTCGACCGGCTGTGCTCGGCCTTCATCGCCAAGGGCGTGCGCAAGATCCGTCTCACCGGCGGCGAGCCGCTGGTCCGGCGCAACGTGATGTCGCTGGTGCGCTCGCTGTCGCGGCATCTTGGCAGCGGCGCGCTCGATGAACTGACGCTGACCACCAACGGCTCGCAGCTGCGCGCTTTGCCGGCGAGCTTGCGCGACTGCGGCGTGCGCCGCGTCAACGTCTCGCTCGACACGCTCGATGCCGGCAAAATTCCGCGCCATCACCCGCTGGGGCGATCTCGACAAGGTGCTGGCCGGCATCGAGGCGGCGCGCGCCGCAGGCCTCGCGGTCAAGATCAACGCGGTGGCGCTGAAGAACCTGAACGAGGAGGAAATCCCCTCGCTGATGGAATGGGCGCACGGCAAGGGCATGGCGCTGACGCTGATCGAGGTGATGCCGATGGGCGACATCGGCGAAGGCCGCATCGACCAGTACGTGCCGCTGTCGCTGCTGCGCGCCCGCCTCGCCAAGCACTACACGCTGACCGACCTCGACGACGATACCGGCGGCCCTGCCCGCTATGTCCGCGTCGCCGAGACCGGCGGCAAGCTCGGCTTCATCACGCCGATGACCCATAATTTCTGCGAGTCCTGCAACCGGGTGCGGATCACCTGCACCGGCACGCTGCACACCTGCCTCGGCCACGAGGATGCCTCCGATTTGCGCAAGCCGTTGCGGGCCTCCGCCGACAACGACCTGCTCTCGGCCGCGATCGATCGCGCCATCGGGCTGAAGCCGAAGGGCCACGACTTCATCATCGACCGCCGGCACAACCGCCCGAGCGTCAGCCGCCACATGAGCGTCACCGGCGGCTGAGTCGGAGTATTTCGGCACCCCAGCGCGGATTTACCAGGCCGCCCCAACGATTTGTCCCCGCGTCAATTTGTCCATTTTCCGATTGACGCCGCCGCAGCGCGCTGAAATGGTGCGGCTGCTTCACGCCAGCACGGCCGGAACAGGCCGCTGCTCCCTGACGGATGCAGTCAAGACGGCGGAAGCGCGAGACGGGGAGGACTTATCGTTGCAATCGCATCTGCGAATGAGCTGCGGCTGCGCGTTTCGCGCGGAGCGAACTCTGCGCGTTCGGTGCGGACGGCAGCTCAGGCGCCTGGCGCGAGATGGCAACGCAATATCAATGAAGCATCCGGCGCGCGTCGATGACGCGTCCGAGGAGAGCGTGATGCGCCCATTGTTGGCACTGAGTAACGGCTATCGACCTTGCTCAATGAGAAACTAGGCGGCATCTGCAACTGGCTCGTGCTCGCAGCCTGCGTCGTGAGCGCCGCCAACGCCATGATCCGCTACGCGTTCGGCTACAGCTCCAACAGCTGGCTCGAATTGCAGTGGTACATGTTCGCCATCTTCGTGATGTTCGGCGCCTCCTACACTTTCAAGCGCAACGAGCATGTCCGCGTCGAAATCCTCTATCTGATGCTGTCCGAGCGCGGCCAGCTCTGGCTCGACCTGATCGGGACGCTGTTCTTCCTGATCCCGTCCTGCCTGCTGCTCTGCCTATCTGTCCTGGCCGTTCTTCATGCAGGCCTACGCCGTCGGTGAGATCTCCAGCAATGCCGGCGGCCTGGTCCGCTGGCCGATCAAGATCGTGGTTCCGGCCGGCTTCGTCCTGCTGGCGCTGCAAGGCGTCTCCGAGGTGATCAAGCGCATCGCGGCGCTGAAGGGCTATGTCATGATCGATGCGAAATACGAGAGGCCGACTGCAATGATCACGCTGGAGATGATGCCGCCGCTGATGTTCGGCGGCCTGATTCTGGCCATGCTGATCGGCTTCCCGGTGGCGTTCACGCTGGCCGCGCTCGGGCTGTCGTTCGGCTTCCTGTCGATCTATCTCGGCTTCTTCGACATGAACTTCCTGCAGGCGATTCCGGGCCGCATCTTCGGCAGCGTGCTGTCCAACGAATTGCTGCTGGCGATCCCCTTCTTCACCTTCATGGGCTCGATCCTCGAGCGATGCGGTCTTGCCGAAGACATGCTGGATTCGATGGGCCAGCTGTTCGGCCCGATCCGCGGCGGCCTCGGCTATTCCGTCATCATCGTCGGCTTCATCCTCGGCGCGATCACCGGCACGGTGGCGGCGCAGGTCATCGCCATGGCGCTGATCTCGATGCCGGTGATGATCCGCTACGGCTACAACATGCGCTACATCACCGGCGTGCTCGCCGCCTCCGGCACCATCACCCAGCTGGTGCCGCCCTCGCTGGTGCTGATCGTGATGGCCGACCAGCTCGGCAAGTCGGTCGGCGACATGTATCTCGGCGCCTGGGGACCATCGGTGCTCCAGATCGCCCTGTTCGCCGGCTACACCTTCCTGCTCGGCATCTTCAAGCCCGGATCACGTACCTGCGGTGCCGAAGGAAGCGCGGACGCTGACCGGCTGGCCGCTCTGGCAGCAAGTGCCTGATGGGCATCATTCCGTCGGCCGTGCTGATCTTCGTGGTGCTCGGCACCATGATGCTCGGCCTTGCGACGCCGACCGAAGCCGGCGCGATGGGCGCCATCGGCGCCATCGTCCTCGCCGCGATCCACCACAAGGATCTGAGCAGCAAGGGCCACAAGATGCTGCTCATCGGCATCGCCGCCACCGGCGTCGGCGCGATCATCGGCGTACTGCTCGGCGAAGGCAAACTGTTCAAGCTCGACCTTCGCGGTGGTCTATCTCGCCGTCGTCTGGCTCTGCCTCGAAGCCGTCCGCATCCCCGACCTGCGCGACCTGATCAAGCAGGGCTACCAGATCGACCATGCGCCTCACCACCATGGTGGTCTTCATCCTGATCGGCTCGACCTGCTTCTCGGTGGTGTTCCTCGGCGTCTCCGGCGGCGTCTGGCTCGAGCACCATCTGACCTCGCTGCCCGGCGGCGTCTGGGGCTTCCTGATCTTCATCAATCTCTTCATCTTCTTCCTGGCGTTCTTCCTCGACTTCTTCGAGATCGCCTTCATCATCCTGCCGATGGTGGCGCCGATCGCGCAGAAGGTACTGGCGCCGGTGGTGGGGCCGGATGCCGCGCTGATCTGGTTCGGCGTCATGCTCTGCGTCAACATGCAGACCTCGTTCCTGCATCCGCCGTTCGGCTTTGCGCTGTTCTATTTGCGCGGCGTGGCGCCGAAGGAGGTGAAGAGCTCCGACATCTATTGGGGCGCCATGCCCTGGATCGGCCTGCAGGCGATCATGGTGGCGATCGTGATCGCCTTCCCGATCGTCGGTGACCGCCCTGCTCGACAAGCCGCTCGACGTCGATCTCTCCAAGGTCAAGATCGAGGTGCCGCAGATCGAATTGCCACCGCTCGATTTCGGCGGGCCAATAAACAGTGATCAGGGTAAGGCGCCGAAGTTACGAGAATTCGGCGCCGATCTCCACGTCAGTCGAGCCATGCCTCACAGGAAGCCTATCGAAATCCATGGTACGGCTGCGACGACAGTCCTCTGGATCGGGCTGTGGCTCAGCGATGGCAATGGATCGGGAAATTACGCCGTTCGCTTTTGTCCGATCGCCTCGAACTGCGCCTTCTGCTCGTCGCTCAGCGTGGCATAGAAGCTCCTCGAGCGCGGCGCTCACCAGATAGACCGCTTGCTGCATGGCAGCGAGCCGCCCGTCCACTGCGTCAAGGCGAGCGGGTGGTGTGATCGCGTCTTTCGGCTGGCATTCGGCGGTCAGGATGTCGACAGCCCTGGCATTGGCGTCCTGCAGCACTTTAAGAGCCGCGCGTTGAGTGTCGTTCGGGTGCAGCCTGGCCTCGATCTCGTCCGCCGGCCATTGCAACGCGGCTGGTTGCGCCGCGCCGCAACCTTGGGCAGGCGCTTCCGTGGCCCCGTTTGCGGCGGACGTCTTGCGCCGATCCTCGGCGAGTGCATTGAGCCGTGCTTCCTGTTCGTCATCCAGCAGGTCATAGAATTTCCCCAGCGGCTGCCGCACGGACTGACTCTGCCTTGATCATCGCCCCGATGCGCTGCTGCATGACGGCCAACCGGTCCGGCGCCGTGAACGCCGTCTGCGTCGGACACGACGCCCGAATCATCTGGGCGGCCGAGATCCATGCGTTGGCAAGATCGTCCAAAGCGGCGCGCTGCGCCTCATTCGGCTGTATCGCCTGCTGAATCTGATCGATGAGGAGGCCGGCAATTTCGCGGCTGTCATCGCCGCAGAGCTGCTGTAGCGGCGGGACTCTGCGATGTCTTCGGCCGTGACGGGCTCGGTCCCGTATAGGCGGCGAGATCATCATGGCCGTAAGGCGCAAAGATCGCGGCATAGATGTCAGGATAACCGTAGTCCCAGAAGCCGGTGCCGTCACCCCAGATGGCGTAGTCGTAGATATCGTAAATGGCGAATGGCCAGAACAGCGGCCCGACCCATCCATATCCGCCGTCGCCGTGTCGCCACCACCCGTTCGCGATGCGACCGCCGCGCCAGCCCGCCAGCGCTGCAGCCGCGACGATTTGCCTGCGCACCGCCGGGTTGCCAAGCCCGGAATCCATAGCGTTGCGGACGTCTTGCGATCTGAGGGAAGCCGTTCGGATGTGGCCGTGACGAGCAAGGGCACGACCGTGATGTAATCGCCCCAGCGACAATACGCGGGCTGACCGCGAATCTCGCGACCCCAAGGGGACCGATGCCAAGACGCACTCTGGCCAGGGCCGCACTCGACAGCAGGGTTGCCAGAACGACAACGGCAATTCCAATGCGGGTCTTCGACATGGCACCCTCCCGCGCCAAGCCTCATCGCGTCACTTTAGATGACGCCGAGAGGAACCGAAAGTTCCCTCCATTTGCCATGCAGACCAAGGCATCACGCTGGCTGGCGGCCGCCGCCAGTCATCGCGCTCGCGCAGCTAATTAGCCGAATTGCCGAGCTTCGGGCACGCTTCGCATGCAATGGCGGCAGGTCACGCGATTCCTGTGCTAAATAGGACCATGCGGGGAAGGAGCACGGGGTGCGGCAGAATCTACGAAGACAGGTTCAGCATGAGCTGTCCGCCGGCATCGACCTGACGCGGTGGGTTGGCTCGATTGGGCTCGCTGTCGCGGTCGGCATCGTATATTTCGTAGCAGCGCGGCTTAGCCTTGCTCTGCTGACCAAACCTGAGGGTGTTGCCGTTTTCTGGCCTGCCGCAGGTGTGTCCGCCGGCGTCCTGATCGCTCTCGGGTCCCGGGCGCGATGGCCGGTCGTTGTCGGCACTATGGCTGCAACCATCGCGGCGAATCTCTTTGGCGACCGGAATCTCTGGAGCGCCGTTCTCTTTGCCTTATGCAATGCAGGGGAAGCTGTGCTCACGGCATGGCTCATTGAGCACTACTTCGGTTCGGATTTCAGACTGGACAAGCTGCGCAACGTGCTGGGATTGGCAGCGGCAGCGATCATTGGGGCCGCTGTCTCGGGGATCGGCGGGGCTATAGCGTATCAAACTGTTTCACAGCACGACGACGCCGATGTTGACGACCTGGCAGCACTGGTTCGCATCGGACGGACTAGGAATAATCACGGTTGCACCGTTGCTGATAGAGCTTGCCTCAGCCTCGCGCGACCGGCCGTCGCTGAGCGAACTCGTCGAAGGTGCTTTGGCGGTCGCGGCGCTAGCCCTGGTGAGTGGACTTGCCATTTTCCTGCGGTCGGAGCTTTTGGCGACCGTTGGGCCGGTCGCCGTGTTGTTCGCGCCGCTGCTGTGGCTTGCGGCTCGTTGCCGGCCGGTTTTCGCCGCGGCAGCCGCGTTCATCGTTAGCCTTTCAATCGTTTGGACGACCACCTTTGGCATTGGCTATTTCGGCAATCCGGCTCTTTCAATAGCCGAGCGCGTCCTGGCGGCCCAAGTCAGCATTCTACTTGTGACGATCAGCGCATCGGTTCTTGCCGCGCTGTTTGCCGAAATCCGGGAGAAGAGGAGGTTGGCCGAAGCAGCTCTGCACGCCAGCGAAACGCAACGCTATCTCATCGAAACCGAGAGGTTAGCCGCACTCGGCCGTCTCGTCGCGGGGTTGCACACGAGATCAATACCCCGGTCGGCATCAGCCTTACGGTGGCCTCGACGCTCGCGCACCGCTGCGCGAACTTCGCCGACCAGATCGTCTCAGGCCCAGTGCGCCGTTCCCTGCTCGCCGAGTTCGCTGACTCTTGTCGCGACGCTGCAAACCAACTCGTCGCAGATCTCCAGCGCGCCGGAGAACTGATTCAATCGTTCAAGCAAGTCGCCGTCGATCGCAGCCATGCTGATCGGCGCACTTTTGACCTCAAACTTGCGACCGAGCAGATCGTGGCCAGTGTGCGGCCGGGCCTGCCGAAATCTCGAGATTCACTCGCGGTCGAGATGCCCTCCGACATCACCCTCGACAGCTACCCGGGCGCTTACGGGCAGGTGCTGACCAACCTCATCTTCAACGCCGTCACTCACGGCTTCACCGATGGACCTGGCGGACACATGCTGATCAAGGCGCGTCGCCTCGGCATGGAACAGGTCGAGATCATTTTCTCGGATGACGGCAGCGGCATTCCGGAGGAAGTTCAGCGTCACGTTTTCGATCCGTTCTTCACCACCAGACGTGCGCAGGGCCGTACCGGGCTCGGCCTGTACATCGTCCATAATCTCGTGACGCAACAGCTCGGCGGTAGAATCACGCTCGTCTCCGCGCTGGGAAAGGGCACGACCATTTACATGACACTTCCCGTGCTCGCCCCCGGCCAGGCAGAGCCGACCAACACGGCCGGGCGCTTCAAGACATAGTCGATGGCGCGGAAAACCCCGGAGCTTTCGCCCCGGGGTTTCTGTTTGTCGGACTTGATAAGACGCAATCAGCTCTGCGGATTGCGCGCCATAAAGCTGTCGTAGCCGAGCTCGGCGACCTGGAACCACTGGTATCCGTTGGTCGTGAACGCAGTTCATCGATTCCAGGACCTTCTTGAAGTTCGGATTGGTCGCCGACGTTTCGGCGTACAGATTCCTTGGTCGCCTTCAGGCAGGCCTGCATGATCGGCGGCGAAAAGGCGTGCAGCTTGGTGCCGCCGGCCAGCAACTTCTTCAGCGACGGCGGATTGAGCTGATCGTACTTCGCCATCATCCAGCTGTTGGCGGACTGGCCCGGCCTGCTCGATGACGCTTTGATAGTATTTCGGCAGCGAATTCCATTTGTCCAGGTTGACGATGCCGAGCAGCATCGGGCCGCCTTCCCACCAGCCGGGATAGTAATAGTGCGGCGCGACCTTGTTGAAGCCGAGCTTCTCGTCGTCATAGGGCCCGACCCATTCCGCCGCATCGATCGTGCCTTTTTCCAGCGCGGGATAGATGTCGCCGCCGGCAAGCTGCTGCGGCACGACGCCGAGTTTCTGCATCACGCGTCCGGCAAAGCCGCCGATGCGCATCTTCGAGTCCGTTCAGGTCGTCGACGCGTGTTGATCTCCTTGCGGAACCAGCCGCCCATCTGGCAACCGGTGTTGCCGGCCAGAAGCGACGTGACGTTGTAGCTCTTGTAGAACTCGTTGAGCAGGTCCCTGCCGCCGCCCAGCATGTACCAGGCCTGGTTGATGCGCTGGTTGGGTCCGAACGGCACGGCCGTGCCGAAGGCGAAGGTCGGGTCCTTGCCGAAATAATAGTAGGACGCGGTATGACCCATCTCGACGGTGCCGTTCTGCACGGCGTCGAGCACCTGCAGGCCCGGAACGATTTCGCCGCCGGCAAAGGTCTGGATCTGGAACTTGTTGTCGGTGGCTTCGCCGACCGTGCTTGGCCATCACCTCGACGCCGCCCCACAGGGTGTCGAGCGATTTCGGCCAGCTCGCCGTCAGACGCCATTTGAGTTCCGGCATCGACTGCGCAATGGCCGGAGCGGCCAGCGTTGCGGCGCCGGCCGCGCCAATGCCTGTGACTTTAAGAAAATCTCTTCGTTTCATTGAATCCATCCCTGTTGGTGATCGTGTCTATGGCCTTCTTTGGCGAGGCCTTGCGAGCCAGCATGGAACATCCGGTTCCCGATTTCCATCCCGAACTGTACGGACCAAACGAAAAGCCCGGCCTTCGCGAGAGGCCGGGCTTTCCGTCTACAACTTAAGGCGTAACGATCAGCCGCGCGTGCGCGAGCGGATCATGAAGCTGTCGTAGGTGTATTCGGCAACCTGCCACCACAGATACTGGTCGGAGCGGTAGGCCTGCATCGCGTCGATCGACTTCTTGAAGTCGGCGTTCTTGGCCGAGATTTCGGCCCACAACTCGTTGGTCGCCTTCAGGCAGGCTTCCAGCACTTCGTTGGTGAAGGGACGAAGCTGCGTGCCGCCGGCGACCAGACGCTTCAGCGCCGTCGGATTCTGCATGTCGTAGCGCGCATTCATCCAGGTGTTGGCGTTGGCGCATCGCATTGGTCAGGATCGCCTGGTAGCTCTTCGGCAGCGCATTCCACTTTTCGAGATTGGCGAAGGCGTGGACCGTCGGACCGCCTTCCCAGAAGCCCGGATAGTAGTAGTACTTCGCGACCTTGGCGAAGCCGAGCTTCTCGTCGTCGTAGGGACCGACCCACTCGGCCGCGTCGATGGTGCCCTTTTCCAGCGCCGGATAGATGTCGCCGCCGGCGAGCTGCTGCGGCACCACGCCGACCTTCTGCAGCACCTGACCGGCGATGCCGCCGATGCGCAATCTTGAGGCCGGACAGGTCGGCAACCGTCTTGATCTCCTTGCGGAACCAGCCGCCCATCTGGGTGCCGGTGTTGCCGCGTGGGAAAACCGATCACGCCGAACTTCTTGAAGAACTCGTTGCCGAGCTGCCTCGCCGCCGCCCTGGTACCACCAGGAGTTCTGCCTGGCGCGCGTTGAGGCCGAACGGGACCGAGGCGAAGATCGCAAAGGTCGGATCCTTGCCGACGTAGTAATACGAGACGGTGTGGCACATCTCGACGGTGCTGTTGGAGGTCGCATCCAGCGCCTGCAGGCCCGGCACGACTTCGCCGGCGGCGAACACCTGAATCTGGAATTTGTTGTCGGTCATTTCGGCGACGTATTTCGACACCTGTTCAGCGCCGCCATAGATCGTGTCGAGCGATTTCGGGAAGCTCGAGGTCAAGCGCCATTTGATTTCAGGCGATGATTGCGCGATCGCCGGCGAGGCAACGGCTGTCGCGGCAGCACCGGCCGCTGAAACTTTCAAAAATCACGACGCTTCATTCAGACATCTCCTTAGACGGGCGTTTCCCCGTATTCCTCGAGCATGTCCTCCGGCGGGGCGAATTCCACGTCATCCGGGGCGCTCTGGCGGGGCGCCTTTAACACGGATGTTGGCTATCGAAAACGCGACAAAGGCATGACTGCACTGATTAAACGAAAGTCGAATGCGGAACGGATAGCGGCCTCAGGCCGCGGCGATCGACGCCCTGAAGCTGGTCGCGGACCCTGATCCCGATCGCCCGGTAGATCGCCGCGTGCGGGCCGTCTGGCTCGCTCGCCGACCACCGGGTTACCGTCATCGGAGGTGGTCGCGGATCGACATGTGCAGCGGGATCTCGCCGAGGAACGGCACGCCCAGCCGCTCTGCCTCATGCCGCGCGCCGCCATGGCCGAAGATGTCCGACGCGCGTGCCGCATTCGCGGGCACTGGAAGTAGCTCATGTTCTCGACAATGCCGAGCACCGGCACGTTGACCTTCTTGAACATCGCCGAGCCCTCGCCGCGCGTCGATCAGCGAGAGGTCCTGCGGCGTCGAGATGATCACCGCGCCCTTCAGCGGCACATTCTGCGCCAGCGTCAACTGGCGCATCGCCGGTGCCGGGCGGCATGTCGACGACCAGGATATCGAGCGTGCCCCACGCGACATCGCGCAGCATCTGGGTGATCGCCGACATCACCATCGGCCCGCGCCAGATCATCGCGGTGTCTTCCTCGACCAGAAAACCGATCGACATGATCGCAGAGGCCGAAACGCTGAATCGGAATCATCTTCCTGTCGTCATTGAGCTGCGGCTTCTCGTGGATGCCGGTCAGCCGCGGCACCGACGGGTCCGTAAATGTCGGCATCGAGCAGGCCGACGCGTAAGCCCAGATCGCGCAGACCCGAGCGCCAGGTTGAGCGCGGTGGTCGATTTGCCGACGCCGCCCTTGCCCTGACGCCACCGCGATGACCGCGGCAACGCCTGGAATTTCCGCCTGTTTCGACATCGGCGATGCCGCGCCTTGCGGCGGCCGGTGCGCGGCGACCGGCTGCACGCCGCTGCGCGTGCCGATGCGGTGCAGGCGCAGGTGGCGGCGACCCGGGCTTGCGCTCGGCCGTCAGCGCGATCATCGCAGCAGTGACGCCGGGGATCGCGCGCACGGCGGCTTCGGCCTGCGCGCGCACGCTTTCCCAGGCGCGGGCTTCCGCGGCGTCGACGTTGATCGAGAAGAACACCTTGCCGTCGCGTGACCGAGATCGCCGACAGCACGTTGGCATTGGTCAAGGCGACGCCACGCGGCGAGGTCACCTTGCCTTAGCGAATCGAGAACCTGTTGCTGCGTAACGCTCACTCGCGCATCTCCTGAAGCCCTTTCGGTTCAGAGTGAGAACCGGGCTCTACTCTCTTGTATTGACGCGCTTTCTTGACGCGACCCGATTCCCTCGGAGCACATCCGAAAAGCGGGCCTCGTTGCAAAACGCCATGCCAGTCCGATGCGACCCATAGAGCGGTTCAGCGCAAAGGCTACCTCGCTCCGACGTCGTCCCGCCGCTCGGCCGGCGCCGCGACGCCCTGCTCCTTGGCGGCCTCGTAGTTCAGCTCGATCATGACGCCGTTGGGGTCATTGACGAAGATCTGCCAGAGGTCGCCGCCCGGCACCTGCCGGGAGTCATATGCCATGCCCTTCTGACTCCAGCCGCTCGCTTCATGCCGTCAAAGCCGTAGCTGGCGAACGCGACATGGTGGACGACGCCGGAATCGGGCTTTTGCGGCTCCTCGGTCCTGGAAATATCGACCAGGTGCACCACCGCCTTGCCCTCGCTGTACATCCATGCTCCGGGGAAGGCAAAGTTCGGCCGGGCGCCCTTTTCCAGGCCCAGAACGTCCTCATAGAACCGGACCGTGTCGGCGAGGTTGCGGGTCCGGATGTTGAAATGGTCGAGCACGCCCACGCTGACGCCCATGCGATGTCACTCCCTTTTTGTGAGGTTCTTGCAGGCCCTATCCTAGCACGAAACCCGCCATGCCCGCCAAACGAAGCCGTTGCCCTCCGCTGCGCAGTGGGTTATGGTGCGGCTCCCTCCAAAACACCGTCCGGCCCAGCCCAAGGTCGCCGGCAAAAGCTCGCAAGGTATTACATATGGCTAAAGTCGCTTTTCTCGGTCTCGGCGTGATGGGTTTCCCATGGCAGGACATCTGGTGAAAAAAGGCGGCCACGAGGTGACCGTGTACAACCGGACCGGCGGCGAAGGCGAAGGAATGGGCGGACAAGTTCGGCGGGCGCACCGCGCCGACGCCGAAGGCCGCCGCCGAAGGCCAGGACTTTGTGATGTGCTGCGTCGGCAACGACAATGACCTGCGCGCGGTCACGATCGGCGCCGACGGCGGCTTCGCCGGGATGAAGAAGGGCGCCATCTTCGTCGACCACACCACCGCCTCCGCCGAGGTCGCCCGCGAGCTCGACGCCGCCGCCACCAAGGCAGGCTTCAAGTTCATCGATGCGCCGGTGTCCGGCGGCCAGGCGGGTGCCGAAAACGGCGTGCTGACGGTGATGTGCGGCGGCAAGGAAGACGCCTATGCCGCGGCCGAGCCGATCATCGCCGGCTCTACGCGCGGATGTGCAAACTGCTCGGCCCGCCGGCGCCGGCCAGCTCACCAAGATGGTCAACCAGATCTGCATCGCGGGTCTGGTCCAGGGCCTGTCCGAGGGCATTCATTTCGCAAAGAAGTCGGGGCTCGACGTTGCGGCCGTGATCGAGACCATCTCCAAGGGCGCGGCGCAGTCCTGGCAGATGGAGAACCGCTACAAGACCATGAACGAGGGCAAGTTCGATTTCGGCTTTGCGGTCGAATGGATGCGCAAGGATCTCTCGATCTGCATCGCCGAGGCCCGCCGCAACGGCGCCAACCTGCCGGTGACCGCGCTGGTCGATCAGTTCTACGCCGAGGTCGAGAAGATGGGCGGCAAGCGCTGGGATACGTCGAGCCTGATGGCGCGGCTGGAGCGGTGAGTTAAAAAGCCGGTTAAGATCGCAGAACGGGCCCCGCTTTTTGTCCCGTCAGAAGCAGGGTTCCGCCTGGGGAACAGGTTAATTTTAACTTCCCGTTAACGGAAATTTTTAGCTCTTTAAGTCATCGCTTAATGATTTAGGGCCACAGATAGACAATGCAAAAGCCCGCGCGGTTCGCGGGCAGGATTTGTGTTGTTCGATGAGTAACCCCGCAGAAAAGCCTGAGGTTGTCCAGCTTCCGGCCAGAAGCGCCGGTCACAGCGCCGGTCAACACCCGGCGCGCGGCCGCGCAGCGGGTGCGCGAGGCGCGCGATCGGTTAACGTCGACCAGCGGCACCCGCCCGGCCTTCGATACCGAATTGCTCCGGCAATACGCCCAGACCCGGATATCGGCCTCCTATGTCGTCATGCTGCTGGTGGTTGCGACCGGCGTGCTGTTCGGCCTCTGGATGTACGCCGTGCCGGCCGCGGTCTGGACCGTCGGCATGCTCTGCATCCATGCCGCCATCATCCGCAATTGCTGGCGCTTCCTCGGCCGAGCAGCCCTCGCTCGCCGCCACGCGCAAATGGCGGACGCGGTTCGTGCTGCTCGACCTGCTCTACGGCCTGTGCTGGACGGCGATCCTGATCCATCCGGCCGGCCTCGACGTCGTCTCGAACACGATGATGATGTTCCTGATGCTGCTGGTGATCGCGGTGTCGAGCATGCTGGCGGCGACGCTGCCCATCGCGGCGATGGCGGCGACCGCGCCGGTGACGGCGGCGATCGCGCTCAATTTCGTGCTGAGCGGCACCTTCGACAATTACGCGCTCGCGCTGCTTGCGGTCGCCGCCGAAGCCTATTTCGCCCTGCTCGCCCATCAGCCTCCATTCGACGACGCTGGCGACGCTGGAAGCGCGCGCCGAAAAGGACGCGCTGATCGGCGAGCTCGAACAGGCCAAGGCGATCTCGGACGAGGCGCGGCACCGCGCCGAATCCGCCAACGTCGCCAAGTCGCGCTTTCTGGCGCAGATGAGCCATGAGCTGCGCACGCCGCTGAACGCGATCCTCGGCTTCTCCGAGGTGATGAAGAGCGAAATTTTTGGCGCGCATGCGGTGGCGGTCTACAAGGAATATTCCGCCGACATCCATAATTCGGGCGTCCACCTGCTCAACCTCATCAACGAGATCCTCGATCTGTCGCGGATCGAGGCCGGCCGCTACGAACTGAACGAGGAAGCGGTGTCGCTGGTGCACGTCGTTGCCGACTGCCATCATCTGTTGAAGCTGCGCGCGACCAGCCGCGGCATCACCATCCACGAAGTGTTCGAGCACGGCATGCCGCAGGATCTGGGGCGACGAACGCGCCACGCGCCAGATCGTGCTCAATCTGTTGTCCAACTCGATCAAGTTCACCCCGCAGGGCGGCGAGATCTGGCTCAAGGTCGGCTGGACCGCTTCCGGCGGGCAATATCTGAGCGTCAAGGACACCGGCTCCGGCATCGCCGAGGACGAGATCCCGATCGTGCTGGCCTCGTTCGGCCAGGGCTCCAACTCGATCAAGTCGGCCGAACAGGGCGCGGGCCTGGGCCTGCCGATCGCAAAGAGCCTGATCGACATGCATGGCGGCACCTTCACGCTGAAATCGAAGCTGCGCATCGGCACCGAAGTCATCGTCACCTTCCCGCCGGAGCGCGTGATGTCAGCGCGCTGGCGCCGATGGCCGAGGAGGCCCCGCCCCTGCAGCCGGAACCCGCAATCGCAGCGGCCGCCGACGACAAGCGGCGGACGCGTCAGCAAACCGATCATGAGTGCAGGAACCGGCTTGTAACGTGCTGGAGCGCTTGCGCAAGGTACGCAAACCATTTCACTATCGATAAATGAGCAAAGAAACGCCGTGTATCGCAGTCTGTATGATGGACCCCAGAACCAAACTCTGCTTCGGCTGCGGACGAACGCTGCCGGAGATCGCGCGCTGGCACCGCATGGAGACAGCGGAGCGATTGGCCGTGATGGAAGGGCTTGCGGCGCGCATGGCGGAGGCCGGCCTCGTGCAGATGCCGCCGCGCGCCGAGCGCGGCTGATCCGAGACGAATCTGGCGAACCGGCGGAGGCGCGCTGTGATCCGCATCATGCTCGTTCTGGCGATGCTCGCCGCCACCGCCGGCGCCGTCGTCGCCTATGGCGATCCGGACCAGATCGCGCGCGCCAGCAACTCGGTCACGAAAATGCTGCGGCAACGCAGCCTGGAGCCGGCGCCCGCCGTGCAGATCGCGCGCGGCCAGGCCGGCGAATTCGCGCTGCATGCCAAGATCAACGGCGTCAAGGCGCCGATGGTGATCGACACCGGCGCGACGTCGGTGGTGCTGACCTGGGAGACGGCGAAGGCGATCGGCCTGCCGATCGAGATGCTCGAATACAATGTCGACGTCGAAACCGCCGGCGGCCACACCAAGGCGGCGCGGCTGACGCTCGATCGCCTCGCGGTCGGCGGGCTCGTCGAGAAATCGATTCCGGCGCTGGTGGTGCCGCGCGGGCAGATGAAGACCAACCTGCTCGGCATGAGTTTTCTGGATCGGCTGGAAAGCTGGGGCGTGCAGGCCGACAAGGTGATGCTGCACGGCTATCCCGACGTCGCAGGCCGCCACAAGCGCCGCGCGGCGGCGAACTAGGCGTGGACCATAAATCGATCATGTCCGCTTGACCTCCGAGCGGCGCAAAAGCAGACACGCTGATATCGACGCGATGGCCAATCGGCGACATCAGTCCGGAGTGAATGCAGGGCTCTGCGCGCCGCATTTCCTGCAGCATCCGGACTGATGCGCACCGTTGCTCTGATCGGTCAGAACGCACTTCGAAGATCATGTTGAACGGCGTCTCGGTCGCGCGGCGGAAGCGTCTGAAGCCCGCTTCAGTCGCCACCTGACGCAATCTGCTTTCACCCGCGCTGCGCACCGAGCCCCCAAGCCCACCTCCTGGGAGAGTGACGCCGGCGTACAAATTAACTCCTGTCGGCAGAACACCCTGTACGAGGGTCGGGTTGTTAAGTCAGCCGCCGCCAAGTTGCCTCATTAGATCGGAGAATTTTCACCGGCGCAAATCTGAGCCGGAGGACATCATGCTGAGAATGGTGCTGTTGGGCCTCCTCATCCCATTGGGTGTTGGCGTACTGGCGGCAATGGAACTCAGAACTCCACCGCGTAGTGCAGTAGCGGTCGTCCAGCCCCTTGCCGAGACAGGCCGTAGGCATTTCCGATCTCGCATGGTGCGTTGGCGAAGGCTGATCGACTTGAAATTACCGCTGCGAGCAGCGAGACGCCAGCGCAGCCTGCTCCAGTCGACGAACGCATTTCTCCGTCGGAAGGCATCAGTATCGGTTCTTCGGAACCCCCGAGGGTTATCAACCGCCATCGGCTCGATCCCAAATCAAAGAAGGTCGCTACCGCTGCCCTTCCTAAGTCGAAGCCAAAGCCAACCGATATCAAGCGAACTGCCATTTCCGAGCGTTCAAAGGCCACCAACAACACCGACCCCTGTCGGCTGAGCGCGTTTGGTGGCTTGCGTAAGGCTTTGAATTCAGTCGACTGCGAAATCTGATTCAGCGAGCATAATTCCTCTTGGAACGGCTTCGGTCGCTCTAACCTAAGGTTATCTCCAGAACTTCCCTGCTCAAGGCGAGTGGCCGACGCGCCGGTCCCTCCCATTTTGGATGCGGGGACGAGCACATTCTCGTGGGCCATCGGAGATGGGCAATGACCACAAGAACCTTTTGCACGCTTGCCGCCGCCATCTTTGCCCTGATCGCACTTCTGCAGTTGATCCGGATTGTGATGGGGTGGTCCGGTCACCTTGAATGGCGTCGATGTGCCGTTCTGGGCGAGCTGGATTGCCGTCACCGTGGCAGGCGCGCTGAGCTTCGCCGGCTTCCGCGCCGCCATGCGCAGCTAATGGCCAGCAGAGCCCGATCGCGCTAATGCGAAAAAGTCAGGCTCTTGGTTCTTGCCGCCTTGCTCGCCTTGTTGGCTTCCTCGATCTCGGGTTCGAGCGACTTCAGGCTCTCGTAGATCTCTGCCAGAATTGTCTTCAGGTCCGAGAATGTTCTTCGACGGCGAAATCGCGCACCGCTACCTCCTCGAAGCGGATGGCGATCGGGATCAGCTCTTCAACCAGTGTCCGTCCCTTCGGCGTGAGGTTGATCGCAACGGTGCGGCCGTTATCCTTCAGTCGCGCGCGCGTGACGAGACCACGCCGTTTCATCTCCCCGACCAGCCGCGACAACGTCGATATCTCGATCGTCGTCATGACAGCGAAGATCGCCGAGCCGCTGATCGCCGGTTTCCCAAAGCGCGGCCATCACGCGATACATCGGCGGAGGGTCACGCCGTAGCCGGCAATGCGCCTGGAAAACAGCTCACCCATCTGCACGCCGACGCGGTTGAGCAGGTATGGAAAGGAATTTGTCAGTCTGGTACAAGGTCTTGCGTCCTGCCTTGGTGCAACTTTTGCAACCTTCCAATAGCCGGACGTGAATCGTTTTCAAGGCAATTGTTGCATTTGAAAATTTCTCTTGACCGATATTTGCAAATGCAATTATTGTTTGCGGAAGTTAAACCGCCGAACAAGAGCGGACTTCAGTGGAGGAAACCATGTCGCTGGATTCGGCATCCGACGAATTGCGTGAAACGTTCAAGCGCGCGTTGCGGCGATTTCCCGCGGCGGTGTCGGTCATCACCTCGGCCGATCAGGATCGCCGGCACGGGATGACGGCGACCGCCGTGACGTCGCTGTCGCTTGATCCCCTTCCCTGATCGTTTGCATCAATCAGGCAACGCTGCTGCATGACATCATGCTCCTGGCGCGCCGGTTCTGCGTCAACGTGCTGCGCCGCGATCAGGTCCCCCTGTCATCTGCCTTCAGCGGCGCACTGCCGGCCGAGGAAGCGGTTCGGACTCGGCGACTGGAAGACTTCGGCCGAGGGCGTCACCTACCTCGCCGACGCGCAGATCAACATCTTCTGCAAGAAGGCGGCCGCGGTGCCCTACGGCACGCACACGATCTTCATCGGCGAAGCCGAGACCGTGAGACGTGCGCGATCCGATCGAGCCGCTGATCTACCAGGATGCGACCTATTGTTTCTCGGTGCCGCACGACAGCCAGGCTGCATGAACTGCAGCCGGGCTGCGTGAACCGCGCGCCACCTGACCGCCTTTCAACCCATCGAAGACACTGGAGCAAACCAATGGTACCAGTCGCCCAGTTGAAGGACGTGCCGGCGTCACCGTCGCTTCGCCCCGATATTGCCGAGTTGCGGCAGCCGCGTGGCGCAGATCGCGCCGCAGATCAAGGCGCGTGCCCACACCACGGAAAGGCCGGGCGCGTTCCGGAAGAGAACATCATCGGCACTGCGCAACATCGGCTATTTCGATATCGTCAAGCCGGCGCATGTTCGGCGGCTACGAGCATGATTTCGACGTGCTGGTCGAACTGAACATCGAGCTTGCTAAAAGCTGCGCCTCGACGGCATGGGTCGGCGGCCTGCTCGCGGCCCATCAATGGCTGATCGCGGGATTCTCGGAAGCCGCGCAGTGCGACGTCTGGGCCAACAATCCCGACGCGGTGGCCTGCGGCTCCTACGCCCCGGCCGCCAAGGCGATCGAGGTCGACGGCGGCTATCGCCTCACCGGGCGCTGGTCGTTTGCCAGCGGCTGCGATAACGCCGCAATGGTCGTTGTGCGCGGCGCTGCTGCCGTCGAAGACCGAGAGCGGCCAGTTTGCGCCGGCGCTTCCTGCTGGTCCCCGCTTCCGACTACGTCATCGACGACACCTGGAATGTCGTCGGCCTCAGCGGCACCGGCAGCAAGACGCTGGTGCTGTCGGACGTGTTCGTGCCCGCGCACCGCCTGCTGTCGTTCGCCGATACCACATCCGGAACGACGCCGGGCGCCGCGCTCTATGCCGCCAACCCCACCTTCTCGATCCCGATGCTGTCGAACATCCCCTCCTGCCTGGCCTCGGCTGCGGTCGGCGCCGCGGCCGGCGCGCTGGAGGACTATCTTGCCGTGACATCGCGACGGATCACCCGCGGCGCGGTGGCCGGCCACAACAATCGCATGGCGGATTTCCCGACCATCCAGTTGCGCGTTGCGGAAGCGACCGCCTCCAGTCGATGCCGCGCGCGAAGTGCTGCTGCGCGATCTCAGGGATCGTGCGGCGACGATCCGCGACGGCGGACCGGTCTCGATCGAGGATCGCATCGTCAGCCGCCGCGGCCAGGCGTTTTCGGTAGCACTTGCCATTCGCGCCACCGAAGCGCTGAACGCCTCGACCGGCGGGCTCGGCGCTCGATCTTTCCAACCCGGTGCAGCGGGCCTGGCGCGACGCCAATGCCGTCGGCCGCCACATCAGCATGAACTGGGACGCCGTCGGCACCATGTACGGCCAGCTCGCGCTCGGGCTGACCCCGCAAGGACAGTACTAAGGGCCAATACTAATCAACATCAGACATCAGCGAGGACGACATGCAGGGCAAGATCGCACTAGAGGAACATTTCGCCATTCCGGAAACGCTGATGGACTCGGCGGGCTTCGTGCCGGACTCCTATTGGCCGGAATTGAAAGAGCGTTTGCTGGACATCCAGGACAAGCGGCTGGCCCAGATGGACCAGCCACGGCGTCGAGATGATGATCCTTTCGCTGAACGCGCCGGCGGTTCAGGCCATTCCCGACATCGCGCGCGCCAACGAGCATTGCAGTCCGCGCCAATGATTTCCTCGCCGAGCAAGTGGCAAAACGCCCGTCGCGGTTTCAGGCGTTTGCCGCGCTGCCGATGCAGGATCCGGATCTCGCGATCAAGGAGCTCGAGCGCTGCATCAAGACGCTCGGCTTCCGCGGCGCGCTGGTCAACGGGTTCTCGCAGATCGGCGACGGCAAGCGGCCGGTCTACTTACGACCTGCCGCAATACTGGCCGTTCTGGGCGGCGGTCGAGAAGACTCGGCCTGCCCTTCTACCTGCACCCGCGCAATCCGCTGCCGGAAGACTGCGCGATCTACGAAGGACATCCGTGGCTGATGGGCCCGACCTGGGCGTTCGGACAGGAGACGGCGGTGCATGCGTTGCGCCTGATGGGTTCGGGCCTGTTCGATGCCTATCCGAAACTCAAGATCATCCTGGGCCACATGGGCGAAGGCCTGCCCTACAGCATGTGGCGCGTCGATCATCGCAACGGCTGGGTCAAGGCGCCGCCGAAGCACAAGGCGAAGAAGAAGATCTGCGACTACTTCAACGCCAACTTCTTCCTCGACCACTTCGGGCAATTTCCGCACCCAAACGCTGATCGATTCCATTCTCGAGATCGGAGCGGACCGCATTCTGTTCTCGGTCGACTGGCCGTTCGAAAACGTCGATCACGCCTCCGACTGGTTCAACAGCGCCAGCATCAGCGAGAACGATCGCCTGAAGATCGGCCGGCGCAATGCGATCGACCTGTTCAAGCTCGATCTCGACCGGTCCGTTGTCGCCGAACACGAGCATCCATCAAGCCGCGGAATAAGCGGTCTCACAACGACACGCATCACAATCTGGGAGGGGATACGGCCATGACGCGAGCAGGTAATCGATCTTCACGAAGAACTAGCCGAGGCAAAGGTCGGCAAAGTTTCACTGGCGCCTCGGCGCCATGATGGGACTGCTCACGCTGTTTGACGGATATGACACGTTCAATCCGGCCTACGTCATTCATTATGTCGCAAAGCCATGGGGCCTGCAGCCCGGCCAGGCGGGACTATTGATCTCCAGCGGGCTGGTCGGATTCCTGATCGGCGCTGCGATCCACGGCATCATTGCCGACCGGCTCGGCCGCCGCGGCACCCTGCTCGGGGGCCTGTGGATCACCAGCATCTTCACCCTGCTGACCGCGACGTCGGCGGACTCTTTCCTGTCATTCTGCATCCTGCGGATCCTGACCGGTATCGGGCTCGGCGTATTGCTGCCGCTCGCGACGACTTACATCAACGAGCTGGCGCCGCGGCGGTGGCTAACACTTTGCGCTATGGGGCGTCGCGCTGGGCTGGGCGCTCGGCGGAACGCTCGCCGGTGTCGCCGGCGTGTTCGCGACGCCGGTGTTCGGCTGGACGTCGTTGTACTGGATCGGCTCGCTGTCGTTCCTGCTGCTGCCCTTCATGCACTTCATGTTGCCGGAGTCACCGAAATTCCTTGCCCTTCAAGGCCGCACCGACGAAATCCGCGACATGCTCAGCAAGCTTCGGCCCGAGCGCGCCGCCGTCTACAAGTCCGCCGAAATTGCGGTCGAACAGTCCGAGAAGCCGGTCAATTCGGTAGCGGTGCTGCTCCAGCCCAAATATCGCCGGACCACGTTCGCGATCTGGGCGTCCGCGTTCCTCAGCCTGTTCTGCATCTTCGGCCTGTCGGGGTGGATTCCGACGGTGATGATGCAGCGCGGAGAAACCTTTGCCGCCAGCTTCGGCTTCGGCGCGCTGATGCAGATCATGTCGTTCGTCGGCGCGCTCGCGCTTGGGCATCTGGTCGACAAGTCCGGCAGCAGCCGCGGGCTTGATCGCGACCTGGTGGGCGATCGGCGGCCTCGCCGTGCTCTCCCTCGTGGTAATGAATGACCACATCGTCAACATCACGTCGGTTGCGGCCGCCGGCTTCTTCATCATCGGCGCGCAGTTCGTGCTGAACAACTTTACCGCGGCTTCCTACGAGACCGGCGTGCGCGCCACCGCGGTTGGAATGGAACTCGGGGTCGCGCGCGTCGGCGCCATTCTCGGCCCGTTCGTCGCCGGCGCGCTGCAGCAGATCTACCAGAGCCCGACGCCGATGTTCCTGTCGATCGGCGCGGCAGCGATTGCAGCCGGCGGGATCATCCTGCTGGCCCGGCGGCCGGCGAGCGCCCCCGCTGAATAGCCTTGAAGAAACCGCCGGCTTGCGCAAGGTTGCACAGCCCGCCTCTTGAGCCGGAAGTCCGGCTCCGGGGCGAGCCTGATCCCGGAGCCGGCCATTTCGTCCGCAAGGAGCAACCATGCAAGACTTCGTCTACCAGAGCGCGCCGATGCGGGTGGTGTTCGGCGCCGGCACGCTGCGTCAATTGCCCGACGAATTGTCCCGCCTCGGCGTCGTCAGCGCGCTGGTGCTGGCGACGCCGCGACAGAATGATCTGGTCGCCAGCATCCGTGAAATGATCGGTGACCGCTTCGCCGGCGTCTTCACCGGCGCCGTCATGCATACGCCCGTCGAGGTGACGGAACGGGCGCATGGAAGCCGTGCGCGACGTGCGCGCCGATTGTCTCGTGGCGATCGGCGGCGGTTCGACCACCGGCCTCGGCAAGGCGATCGCGTTGCGCACCGACCTGCCGCAGATCGTGCTGCCGACCAGCTACGCCGGCTCGGAGATGACGCCGGTCGTCGGCCAGACCAGCGGCGGGATCAAGACCACGCAGTCGAGCCGAAAATTCTTCCCGAGATCGTGATCTATGACGTCGACCTCACCATGACGATGCCGCCGGAGTTGTCCGCGACATCGGGCATCAACGCCATCGCGCATGCCGTCGAAGCGCTCTACGCGCGGGATCGCAACCCCGTGATATCGCTGATGGCGCAGGAGGGTATCCGTACGCTGGCGCATGCGCTGCCAATAATTTGCGCCCAGCCAGACGACAAGACCGCACGCACCGACGCGCTCTATGGCGCCTGGCTCTCCGGCATCTGCCTCGGCGCCGTCGGCATGGCGCTGCATCACAAGCTCTGCCATACGCTGGGCGGGTCGTTCAATCTGCCGCACGCGGAGACCCACACTGTCATCCTCCCGCATGCCCTCGCCTACAATGCGCCTGCCGTGCCTGACGCGATGGCGCGGATCGCCACAGCACTTGGCGTGCGCCGACGCCGCGCGCGGCCTCCACGATCTGGCGCGAAAGCTTGCTGCGCCGGCATCGCTGCGCGAGATCGGCATGCCCGAGAGCGGCATCGACCAGGCCGCCGACCTCGCCGTGAAGAACCCGTACTGGAATCCGCGCCCGATCGAGCGCGACGCAATCCGCGAATTGATCGCACGGGCCTGGCGCGGAGACGCTCCGCAAACCAGCCCCGCGATCCCTTAAAAGAGAACATTGACATGCGCAACTTTGACGAAGCCACGATCACCGACGCCGTCTTGCAGCGTGTCAGGGCCGCGAAGGACGATCGTATCAGGCAGGTCAGCGAGGCGCTGGTGCGCCATCTGCATGCCTTCGTCAGGGAGATCGAACCGACGCAGGCGGAATGGGAGACCGGCATCGATTTCCTGACCCGCACCGGGCAGATGTGCGACGACAAGCGGCAGGAATTCATCCTGCTGTCCGATACGCTCGGCGTCTCCATGCTGGTCGATGCCATCAACCACCGGACACCGGAGGGCGCGACCGAGACGACCGTGCTCGGACCATTTTACGTGCAGCGCGCACCCGAGCATCCGCTGGGCGCGGATATCTCGGGCACCATGGAAGGCGCGCCGCTATTGGTCACCGGCACGGTATCGACGGCTGGCGGCGAACCGCTTGCCGGCGCCGTGGTGGACGTCTGGCACTCGGACGATGACGGCTATTACGACGTTCAGCAGCTCGATGAGATCGGCGAGCTGGCGATGCGCGCGCGGTTTCGTACCGATGAAAACGGCCGGTTCTGGTTCTGGTCAATCAGGCCGGCGGCCTATCCGATCCCGCATGACGGGCCGGTCGGCAAAATGCTCGAGGCGCAGGGCCGCCACCCCTGGCGCCCGGCCCATGTCCATTTCATGATATCAGCGCCCGGACACCAGACGCTGGTGACGCATGTGTTCGCCGCGGGCGATCAATACCTGGACTCGGACGTCGTGTTCGGCGTCAAGGACAGCCTGATCCGGGAGTTCGCCGTGCATGCCTGCCGGAACGGCCGCTCGATGGCCGCGAGATGGCGCAGCCTTATTATCATCTGAACTACGATTTCGGACTGAAAGCGAGTTCGGAAGCGCGGCGTTACGCCGAGATGTATGCGCGCCGCGCTAAGCGGCCATTCACGCCGCGACCTGCGACCGCCTCCGCCGCGCGGTCCTCGACCAGCGCGATCGCATCGCGCAGCACGTCGACGCCGGCGCCCGGCTTGACGCCGTTCTCCGCCAGATGGCGGCGGAAGGCGCGCGCGCCGGGCACGCCGTGAAACGCGCCGACGAAATGCCGCGTCATCGAATGCAGCCGCGCGCCCTGCGCCAGCTGGTCTTCGATGTAGGGAAACATCGCTTCGAAGACGTCCTTCATGGTGGCGTGCGGCGCCGCCTCGCCGAACAATTCCGGATCGACCTCGAGCAATCGCCACGGCTCCTGATAGGCCGCCCGCCCCAGCATCACGCCGTCGACATGGTCGAGGTGCCGCTGCAGCCTCCGCAATACTGCCGATGCCGCCATTGATGATGACGGGAACATCCGGCAGCGCGGCCTTGAGCCGGTAGACCCTGTCGTAATCGAGCGGCGGGATGTCGCGATTTTCCTTCGGCGACAATCCGTTGAGCCAGGCTTTTCGGGCATGCACGACCAGCGCATCCGCGCCGGCCGCGACCACGCCGCGCGCCAGCACGTCGAGCGCCACTTCCGGATCCTGGTCGTCGATGCCGATCCGGCATTTGACGCGTGACGGGAATTTTGACCGCGCGCTTCATGGCGGCAACGCCGTCGGCGACCAGCGCCGGCTCCGCCATCAGGCAGGCGCCGAAGCGGCCGTCCTTCACCCGGTCGGACGGACAGCCGACATTGAGATTGATTTCGTCGTAGCCGAAGTCCTCGCCGATCTTCGCAGCGGTGGCGAGATCGCGCCGGATCGGAGCCGCCGAGCTGCAGCGCCACCGGATGCTCGCTCGCATCGAAGCCAAGCAGCCGCCTGCGGTCGCCATGAATGATGGCGCCGGTCGTCAGCATCTCCGTATAGAGCCGCGCGCGCCGGCGTCATCAGACGGTGGAAGACGCGGCAATGCCGGTCGGTCCAATCCATCATGGGTGCCACGGAAAAGCGATAATCTTGATATTTCAACAGTTTATCTTACTCTCTCAATGGGATGAAACAGCGAACGTGTGCACTCCAAACTAGACGAAATTGCACACGTTTGTACCTCGTTTTGACTCTCTCGGTGCACACATAGTGCACACGAAAGTCGGAGTGCACACGCGTGGCGACCTTCACACAATTGGTATCTGGAAACTGGCGCGTCCAGGTCCGCCGCAAGACCCGCTATGTGGCCGAGACCTTCCGACGACGCAAGGACGGAGAAGAATGGGCGCTCGAAATGGAGCGCAACATCGACCGCAACGGATCGTCCAAGCCGCGGGCGGTGCGGAACGTTCGCACGTTTGGCGATCTGATCGACCTGCACGATGAGGACATGCACGAGGTTGGAAAGCCCCTCGCCGGTCAAAAGCCGCTGTGATGGCGTGCGCTAAAGACCTGCAGCTCGGCAGCGTGAAGCTTCCCGCGCTCAATCGAGAACGACTGATCGAGTTCGGAAGGAAGCGCGCCAAGCAAGGGCGCCGGTCCCGCAAGTTGGCGATCGGATATGTCTTTCATCCGGACCATCATGACACATGCCGCCGCTGTGCACGGCATCGAGGTTTCAGCCGAGGAAGCTCGCCTAGCACGCGTCGCGTTGAGTCACCTCAATTTGGTCGGAAAGAGCAGTGAGCGTGACCGACGACCCACGCAAGACGAACTCGACGAACTAATCGAATACTTCGAGACGAATCGTCGGCAATTCATACCAATGGGACGGATCGTCAGATACGCCGTGGCAACGACCTTGCGCCAGGAAGAGATCTGCAAGCCCGAGTGGCCGCTGGTTGATATGAAGAAACGAGTGGTCGTCATCCAAGACAGAAACGATCCGAGGAATAAAGACGGAAATGACCAGAAAGTCCCTTGCTCAACCTAACGGGCTATGACGCCTCGGAGGTCGTGCTTCAGCAGCGGATTGCGACCCGGAGCGCCATGGACGGACTCTTTCCCCATAGTCCACAGATCGGCAAGCGCGGCATTCACCCGCGCATGTGACGAACTCAAGATCGAAGACCTGCACTTCCACGATCTCCGTCACGAGGGGAACGAGCGCCGTCTGTTTGAAGCGGGGCTTCCAACCGAAAAGGTAGCACTGGTCAAACCGGTCGCTAAAGATTGGCGGCAGCTTGCAGCGGTATACCAATCTCAAGATTGAAGATCTTCTCAAGCTGCAACACGCACAGCAGCCGTCGATGGAAGAATTCATTGCGACGTTAGCTGCCTCATAGCCGATCTAGTCCCGCTTATGGCGGCGGCAAAGCCCGCCGCTCATAACGGTCTGGTTGCAGGTTCGAGTCCCGCCGGGCCCACCAGCGATTGCAGGAGCTACTACATTTCTGACGGTTAATTATTTGGTACCGCCTCAGAGTTACCACCACAGAATTGATTGCCGTTTTGTTCGCTGCCAACTACAGGCTATTCTAGTCTTCGTCCGGCTCGCGCACGACCGGCGGTTCGTCGGCGTTGTCCTCTTCGTCTTCTTCGTCCTCTTCTCGTCTTCATCAGGATCTCGGGGCGGCATCGTGTTGCCCATGATCACGAAGGGACTCCAGTCGATCAACCTGGTGGAAAATTCCTCCGGGATGTGTGGGGTCATGTTGTTGCTCCTCGGGTGTGGGCCCTAGGGGATTTTACCCCTTCTGCTCAGGTTTCCGCATGAGGGTTAGCGCCGCACACCGTTTGCGGGAACGGACATTCCTTTCGAGTTGCATTAGCGATCCGGCAGCCACGCTCGGCCTGACGAAGCCGCACCGGGCACGCCTATACATGTTTCAGCGGCGTCCCCTCAGCGGACAGGGTCATTCGCAGTTTGAGCTTGCCACCCATCACCTCTCCGCTACGCACTAGGTTCTCAATTTCACGCTGCGATGTAACTCCGACATGCTTCAGAAATTTGACGGATAGCCATATCGGCTGTCATGGCTGTTCTCCCTGATCAGGCAGGGAAAGACTAACATGAGGCAAGCAAAAATTGCGTGTTTCTTCCCGTCGCGATGGTGCCAGGCGACATGGTGGCGCTCGCCCGGCTCGGCGCAGATGGACCGGCTAGCCGTGATGTTTTGCGCAATGAAGGGGGCCCAATTATCTTCCGCGCCTCAATGACGCACGCAAGAAATACGCTCCGAAACGCAATGACTTTGTCGTCAAGACGAGCCTAAGCTGTCGCGGAAAACGCATCTCCTAGGAGGTGACAATGAAAGACCTTGTGCAGTGCCGCAAGTTAGAAGCGAAGTTTCGCCAGCTCGCAGTGAGCGATCCGGCCAGACGTTTCCTTTGGCTCGCCGAGGCGGAAAAATGGGAACGCGAGGCCGAAGCGGAAATCGCTTCTCACTTCGAAGCACGCAATGCCGTGCGAACGACCGTTGCAATCGAGCCAATCACCACAAAATCTAGTGCACGCTCCCTGAGGGCGCCGCGCGATTCTGGTCCTGGAAGCGCTTGGCGAAAACAGACGGCAACCGCACCGCTTCAGCGCCTCGCTCGGGGTTCAATGGTGCCGG
>ERZ1370068.6178-contig-5178_pt1 | contig 58043 bp, 67 predicted proteins | sample MGYA00561227_ERZ1370068 | MGnify/ENA primary metagenome ERZ1370068 (study PRJEB38410, sample SAMEA6850437) | metagenome | study: Metagenomic assessment of the ecological functions of the soil: analysis of the soil microbiota associated with the... | reverse complement strand
ATCTTGTACTTCGTTCAATTTACGGCGTATTGCTAGGACTCAAGTCTGTGTCACAGGCGAGCAGGACCGAGGCGCCGCGATGGCGCCAGCACGCCGGGATCCGTTCGTCACAGCCGCGCAGTATACGCGTGAATCCTCCGGCGGTCGCCGCCGTAAGGTCTCTGGAAAGGAGCTGTCCGATGAACCACCATCCCCGCCGTCCTGCTTCCATCGTCGCCGGCCTTGCCCTGGTTGCACTGGCCTCGATCGTTCTCGGCGCGCAGGCGACCCTCGCCGGCGCCTCCATGCCGCGACCGTCGCCGTCTCCGACCTGAAAGGCGTCCCCGGCCCGTAGGCCGAGAAGATGGCAGGGACGTGGACCGTCGCCTTCGCCGCCGACGGCACCTACCACCGTCCGCCAGGGGACACCGAGCACGTCAGGGGAAGTACGATCGACGGCGACGAGGTCACGATGAACGACGCGCACGGCGACTTCGCGTGCGTCGGCTGACGAGCTGAAGGCGTCTACCGCGTCCGCCGCGAAGGGACGCTGCTGACGCCGACGAAGGTCAGAGACAGCTGCCAGTGGAAGGGCGGTCATTCTCACGGCCAAAGGCACTTTGCCGTGAAGTGGGGATGCTGCCAGTGCTGGAGTCATGCTAGGTGCCAAAGGCTGGTGCCGCGTCGTGCCTGGCGCAGCACTTGGGCACCCAGGCACTGCCGCACCGGACTTAGCACCGGCACGCCGGCACGCCTCAGCGCACAAGGTTGCCGTTCAGCGGCCTGGCCATCGCTGGCCGCTCGACGTCCACTCTCCACAGCAGGATCGCGCCGATGACGAAGAACGCGATCACCGAGAGGATCGCGTTCCGGCTCGATGCCGGTGAAGCGCACGGTGATGGCGAAGAGCGCCGGGCCGCACGACGCCGCGAACTTCTCGAAGACGCCGAAAGAAGCCGAAAACTCCGACGACTTCTGCTTCGGGATCATGCTCGCGAACAGCGACCGCGACAGCGCCTGGCTGCCGCCCTGCACCATCGCCGACCAGGAACGACAGCGAGCCAGAACTCCCACGCCGAGTCCAGTAGTAGCCGATGATGCTGATGATCGACGTAGACCATCGAGCGCGATGAAGACCGATGCGCTTTGCGCCGATGCGACCGGCCAGCGCGCCGAACGCGAACGCGAACGGAATCCCCACGAACTGCGCCATCACGAACGCCGCGATCAGCGCATTGTCCGGCAGGCCGATCTCGCGTGCCGTATGGGCCCGCCATCCGGATGATCGTGCCGATGCCGTCGTTGTAGATGAGGAACGCGATCAGCATCAGGAACGCCTCGCGGTAAGCGCGCAGCTCGCGCACTGTGCGCCGAGCTGGCGGAACGAGGCGCTCACCCCGGCCCGATGCCCAGCGCAGGCAGGTCGCGCGGCCGAACGGCCGGCTCCGGCACGCGGCCGGAACAGCGGGATCGGACAGGCCACACCAGATGGCCACGCTCGACGAACGACAGCCGCGTACGCCGCTGCCCGCGTCCGGAAGGCCGAACCACGCGGGCTTCAGGATCAGCGCCAGGTTGATCGGCAAGCGAGCAAGCCGCCGCCGAGGTAGCCGAGCGCGTAGCCCGCGCTCGACACGCGATCCATCGTCGGCGTCGCGCGATGTGCGGCAGCAGCGAGTCGTAGAACACGAAGCTGCCCGAGACGCCGATGTTGGCGATGATGAACAGCAGCTGCGGCGAACTTCCACTCGCCTTCGCCGATGAAATACATCGCCGCGGTGGTGACGAGCACCGATGGCGAGGAAGACGGCGAGGAGCCGTTTCTTCGCGCCCGCGTAGTCGGCGTACGGCCGAGGATGGGCGAGGACGGCGATGATCGTGAGCGCGATCGTCGTGGCGGTGGCGAAGTGCTCGGTTGCCGTGGCCTCCGGCAGGCGCTTCGACGCGACGGAGAGTGAAGTAGATGGGAAGACGGCGGTGATGATGGTGCACTGGAACGCCGAGTTCGCCCAGTCGTGCGTCGCCCAGGCCCGCTGCTCCCGGGTCCGCAGCCCAAGACGCGCCAGCCAGCCTCCGGCCATCAGAACGTCCTCCGCGCGATCCACTCGCGCATCAGCGAATCGACGACGACCCAGCGGTCGCCGCTCGCGCGCTGACGACGTCGTCGCTGCGAGGGCGCCGAGCGCCGCCTGCACCGACGACGGCGCCGCCCAGCCGATGCCGCGCGCGCACGTCGGCCGACAGCAGGCTCGACGCCGTCCTCGAGCACGACGCGCGCGAGGAGCTGCGCGCTGCGCCAGCGTCAGCCGCTGCCACGTCGCCTCGAAGAACATCGCGCTGCTCGGCCAGCAGGCGCCGCAGCGTCGCGATGCAGATCGTCGAGCGTCGCGCGCCTGCCACCCGCCAGCGCGCGCATCGTCCCAGGTTTCGTGCGCCGAGCCGCTGGACGTCGTAGGGCAGGTTGCCCGGCCAGATCGAGCGATCGCGGGCCCGAAGCCCGGCGTCGACGCGCATGCCCGGATCGCGCGAAACGCTGCGTCGATGAACGCGGCGAACTCGTCGGCAGGAATCTTCTCGCAGCCGCATGACCGGGCCCGGCCTTGTAGAACGGCCGCTTCGGGCCGAGCATCGCGCTCCATCAGGCGTCGGCTCGGAGCCGGCGAACACGTAGCCGACCTCGCGCTGATGCTGCACCGCGCGCGCGCAGCGCGTGCTCGACCGATCCGCCGTTGAACCCGCCGATCGCCTGGAACTCGTCGAGCGCGACGACGACCTGGCGGCCGCGGGCGTCGGCGAGCCGGGCCGGCAGCGCGAAGACCTCCTGCGCGAGGCGCGACGACGTCGCGCTCGGAGCGCACGTCGGGAAACGACGACCGTCAGCGCGCCGAGCGGCGTCGGCGTCGGCGCGTACGCGGATCTCCGGCCGCGCGGCGCCGATCGCCTCGCGCAGCCAGCGTCCGCGCGCGATCCCAGCTGCGTTTCGGCCGCGACGCGCGCGCGCGTAGCCCTTCGAGAAACGCGACGTACGAGCTGAAGCTGCTGACGGTGACCTCGACGGTGAGCGCGCCGCGGCGCGCGACGTCGCCGGCCAGCGCGCTGCCGGATGAGCGACGACTTGCCGTAGCGGCGCGGCGAGATGAGGAAGACTTTCTGGCCGGCCAGCCAGGTCGGCGGCCAGGCGCGTCGAGCTCGTCCACGCGATCCGCACGAAGCGCCCGCCGGCACGACCTCCCCGTACACGAAGGGGTTCTCCACGGCGGCCTCCGTTACGGCATTCACCGTAATGGTTGCGTAGTTTACCGTAACGCGGCTCGGTGCGCGGCGGGCCGCTCCGCTCGGCGAGAGGGGTTGGCCTGCGGCCACGGGCGCGCCAGTCGCGGGAGTTCGGCCTGCGGCCACCGGGGCCTCGCTTCCGGCGGGGAGGCCATAGTCCGGCGCGAGGATGGCAGGCATGTCAGTGCGGATGCTGGCGGGCGCTCTGGCGGCGTCGGTGGTGTTTGGATGGGGCGCCGGGGCCGCGGCGCCGAGGCCGACCGGCCGGCGGCGCGCGATACGCACGAGAACCTGCACGCCGTCCTGTGGATGCAGACCTCCGCGGATTACCAGGCGATCACCCGCGGTCTTTACCGTCTGGCGGCTGCCGCGCTCGATCGGGCGCTGGAGGATCCGCGCTGGACGGCCGTCCCTGAGCAGGCCGGGCGGCCCGGATCTGGCCAGCGCTGGCCCGGCGGTCATCCTCGACGTCGACGAGACCGTTCTCGACAACTCGCCCGAGAGGTCAGCGCGTCCGACCGTGCCGACTACGTCCGGACTCTTCCGCCAGGTGGGTGACGCGCGCCGAGGCGGAGACCATCCCTGGCGCGGACGACTTCATGCGCTACGCCCTGCGCCGCGGCGTCGCAGGTCTACCTGGTGACCAACCGCGGCGTCATTGAAGACGTCGACCGTCGAGAACCTGGCGAGGCTGCAGCGTCGCCGCTCGGTCCCGAGTTCGTGCTGTGCCGCGACGAGCGCGGCTGGGAGGGCGACAAGTCGAGCCGCCGGCAGTTCGTGGCGGCCGATCATCGAGTGCTGTTGATGGTGGGCGACGACCTCGGCGACTTCGTGTCGATCAGCGACGCCGCGCCCGCTGGGACCACCGGCCACCGCGCATGTTCACGCGCGCCAGCGTCGGGCCCTCATCGATCGCTTCAGCGGGTATATGGGAGAACCGCTAGCGTCGTGCTCCCAACTCCGCCTACGGCTCGTGGGAGCGGATCCTGTATTCGCCAGACCGAGCCGCGACGCCGACGCAGCTTGCCCGAAGCAGTTCGACACGGTGCGGGGCTATCGTCAGCACACTGAAGCGCAGAGCACTGAAGCGCTGGCAGCTGAAGCACAGGACGAAAGCCCGTGCCACAGGTATCAGGCTGCGACCCGTAGCAGAACTTTAAGTCTGCTGGTGGCACTCGTCAGCGACAGCGCCTGCCAGCTATTCAGCAGCCGCACATCCCCGCTGAACGTCTTGAAATAGAGCTCGCCACGCCCTGGCCGCCTGATTGAGCTGCGCATGGACGAGCGCTTGCTCTTGCTCTGGAGCAGCACGCGGCACGTCGGTCTTGATGTCGCCGCTGAACGAGTTGAACTCCAGCGAACCAGCTGCCGCCGCCGGCAGGTGACCTCGATGTCGCCGCTGAACGTCTTGGCCGACAGCGACTGATCCTTCACCCACGATGCCGGCTGAATGTAGATGGCGCCGCTGGAACGTCTCGGCGTCCACGCCGCCCGTGCTGCCATTCACGGCAGGTCTGCCGAGAACCAGTGAACGCGGTGCTTGCCGGAGACGCCGGTCACCGTCACGGGGCTGCTGAATACGTCGATGTCGAGGTTCGCGTTCGAGGGCACCTTGAGCGTGAAGTCGGTCTCGACGACGTTGTCATTGTGCTCTTCCCACTGTCGTCGCGCTTGTTCGCCTCGATGGTGACCGTAGAGCCGCTCCGACTCGATCGACGAGCTTGATGATCCAGCCGATCGCGCGTCGCCGTCCGCACCGCCACGAGCGAGATGTCGCTGCGGTTCTCGCCGGTGATCTCCACCTTGCCGGAGAAGTTCTTCAGCTTCAGCGTGCCGCCCGGGCTGAACGCGATGGTCTTCTCGACGCGCTCGGTCTCCTTGGCGGCCGCGGCCATGGTGGAACGCCCAGGGACGATCAGGGCAGACGACGCCGCGCGGCCCAGACCGGGCAGGGGTCAGAAATCAGGGTCATCAACGTCGGTCCTCCGATGCTGCTGATAGACGACAAAGGGGGGAGGCGTTGTTGCTCTGGATGGGCCGAGCGGCGGCGGGGCTAGCGGGCGAGCGTGCCAGCAGGGCGACGCGGCGAGGGGCCGAGCAAGCGCGCACGAGGGGAGGCGAGCTTGGCTGCCCCCGGGCTCCGCGTCAGCGCCCGCTAGGCCTCTCGGCCCGTTCCCCGCCAGCATCCGGCGATCATCGCGTTGACCAGCCCGCCGCCGCCGTCGCCGCTGCACTGCGATCTCGCACCAGCTTCACGTTGTGTTCGCCCAGGATCGTCGCCAGCTGGATGGCGGTGTAGCCGGCCGCCGCCGACGCGCCTCCATGCTCTGCTTGTAGGCGTCGGCTTTCGCGACCGCCCACCGCACGCACCGCGGTCGCCTCGGCCTCGCCGTTCAGCCGGACCGCCGCCGCCTGTGCTCTCGGCGCGCAGCCGCGTCGCATTCCGCCTCGCCGCGCGCGACTTCGGCGGCCGAGAGCGCTGTCTGCTGCGAGATGCGCACCGTCTGCTCGAGCGGACGACCTCGTCTCTGCATGTTGGCCACGGCCGTTTCGCGCTCGAGCGCCTGGCGCTTCACCTGCGCCTCGCGCTGCGCGTCGTAGGTGCGCTCCAGCTCCGGCGGCGATCTTGCGGTCGGTCTGCGTCTTCATCAGCTCGGCCGGCGGCACGATGTCGCCGATGAGCGTGTCGATGCACTCGACGTCGTAGCGCCTCGATCGGCCGTCTGATGTTGTCGAACGCCTCCTTCTGCCGCTCCGATGCGCGCCGACAGGAACTCGAGCACCGTCACCTCCTGCGCCGAGTTGCGGAAGTAGTTGCCGACGGTCGGCTGCAGCACGTGGTCGACCAGGTTCTGCATCGACCCGACGCGCGAGATCACCCGCGGCGCGTTCTTCATCCCGATGTGGATGATCTGCGCGACGTCGAGGCTGAACGAGAAGCCGTCCTTCGACCGCACGAGGATCGACGACAGCCGCTGGTCGTACTGGTGCGCCTCGGTCCGCTGCGCCCAGTTCAGCACGATGTTCGTCGTCGGCACGAGCTCCACCTTCATCACCGCGCGTGTTGATCGGGTGCTTGCCGGGCAGCAGCGGCTCGACCCACACGCCCTTGCGGCCGCGTCTCGACGAGATCGCCGTGCGTGAACGCGTCGCCCGACACGTCGAGGTGCTCGCGCGCCGACGTAGCTGACGACGACGCCGACGTAGCCGATCGGGATCTCGGTCAGCGGCACCTGCTCGACCTTGCACGAACCACGGGTTCAGGTTCCACGAGCCCGAGAGCAGCACCTCCTCCTGCAGGCCGCGGCAGCCGCCGGCGTCGATGAACGCCTGGCCGCGCTGGAAGCTGTCGTGCCCGGCGACGATCGGGCCCCGCCAGATCGCCGGCCGGGATCGGCTGGCCGTCGAGCACCGTGACGATGCCGCACGCGATCGGGCGGCATCTGATAGACGCGCAGATCCGCCGGCGTCATGTCGATACTGCTCGGCGCTCGCCGGCGTCACGACGTCGAACAGCGCCGGGTTGATGCGGTATGTGCCCGCCGTCAGGAACGCGAGCTGACGGCCGCGCTCGCCGCCGCCGCGCAGAAACGCCTCCGCGTCCTGGAAGTTGTCGCACGACTCACGGCGTCCGAGCACGCGCTCGGGCGGGATCGCTGCGCCGTCGGCCGCGACGACGACGCGCGATCTCGCCGGGCTGCGACGATCGATCACCGGCACCTGGCACGATCTCGATAGCGCCAGCGCCAGTAGCCGAAGATGCCAGCCCGGGCGACAGCATCGCGCCTGGTAGCCCGCCTCGCCGTTCGAGCGCGATGATGCGGCCCGACGGCAGCGGGCGCGCCGAACTTCTTGATGACCGAGCCCTGACTGGTCGCCCGCGATGATCCAGCCGCCGACGAGCGTAGATAGCAGCGAGCGACGGCAAGGAAGGAGGACCCAGCCGGCCGGGCCCAGCAGAGCCAGCCGAGACAGAGCGAAGGGAGTCATGAACGTCCGCCTTTCCGGGTGACCGGGGCGCGGACCGACGCCGCCCGGTGCGCGATGAGGCAGATCTGCATCGGCTGGGCCAGGCGAAACCTGCAGTTGTTCAGTAACTTAGCGCCGCCTCGGCCGGTCCCGTAATCTGAATCACGTCATGACACGAATATAATGACGTCATGGTCATTGCCTGGCAGGGGCAGAGTCCGGCCGCGCCCTGAAACGGGTGCTCGATGCGCGGACCTGCAGATTGGTCGGATCGGTGACGCCGGCGCGGCGGTCGTCGTCGCGAGCCACGACCCTCGCCGGCGTCCCTCGCGCGCCGGCGGGCGGGGCGAGGGTCTGGGTGACGCCGCGCGCCTATCAGCGATGCGCCGCCGTCGAAGCGGTCTCGCGCGGCGCCTACGACGCCATTGCGCTCGCCGAACCCGCGCGATTGCGCGACTGCCCGCAGGCTGACCGAGCTCCAGGCGCCGCAGCCGGCCCCGCCGGAGAGCGACGTGCTCGTCACGCGGAGCGCCGCGTCGCGCGCGCTGGTCGCGCAGGTCTGGCGCGCGTGGCGGCGACGTCCATGCCGGTGCTGCTGGTGGGCGAGACGGGCACCGGCAAGGAAGTCATGGCGCGGCATGATCCACTCCTGGTCCCGCGCGGCGGCCCAAGCCGCTTCATCCCCATCAACTGCGGGGCGATCCCCGACGAGCTGATGGAGGCGGAGCTTTCGGCTACGCGCGCGGCGCCTTCTCGGGCGGCCGTGCACCAGCGACGGCCAGCTGATGGCGGCCGAGGGCGGCACGGTGTTCCTCGACGAGATCGACGACACACCGCTCGAGACGCAGGTGAAGCTCCTCCGCGTCCTCGAAGACCACAGTCGTCAGCCGGCTGGGCGAGAACGAGTGGCATCGAGGTGGACTTCCGGCTGCTGGCGGCCACGCAATCGCGACTCTGGCGCGCGCTGGTCGAGGCAAGGCGCTTCGGCGCCGACTTCTACGAGCGGCTCGCGATCGTGACGATTCGCCTCGCCGCAGCCCTGCGCGAGCGACTCAGACGACATCCGCAGGGCTCGCGGCGCAGTTCGTCGCGCGGTTCGTGCACGAGCAGCAACGGGCGCCGATCACGACTCAGGCCCGAAGTCGTGCGGGCGCTGCAGGCGCTATCCGTGGCTCCGGCAACATCCGCGAGCTGCGGAACGTGATCTACGAGACGCTGGCCTACAAGCACGCTGGCGACGAAGTGCTGTTGTCGGATCTGCCGGCGCGCGTGCTGAAGCGCACTGGACGGCCCGGCGGACGGATCGGTGGATCGCGCCGAGGTGGCACGCCGGGTGCGGCTGGGGTCGATGAACCTGCGGGTGGAGGTGGAGGCTGGAGAGGGCGGCGCTCGACGAGGCACTGAAGCTGACCGGAGGCAACGCCGCGGCTGCCGCGCGGCTGCTCGTCGGTCGGCGGGGCGCCGCGCGGATCCGAGCGGAACGGTGCGGGCGATGATGCGCCGGCTGAAACAGGGTGCGCCAGGTGCGCAGGGTGCGCAGGGTGTTAGGTGCGACGGCCACCTCCCCTTCCTGTTGAACTCCTAGAGGAGCGCGTGCGTATACTCCTCCAGACGTTCTGGAGGAGAGCCATGTCCCCGCGCGCCGACATCATGCAGGGCACCCTCGACCTGATGGTGCTGAGAACCCTCGACACGCTCGGCCCGATGCACGGCTGGGGCATCGCCCAGCGCCTCGAGCAGGTGTCCGACGACGTGCTCCGCGTGAACCAGGGGTCGCGTACCCGGCGCTCCTGCGGCTGGAGCAGCGGCGGCTCGTCCGCTCGAAGATGGGGCTCTCCGAGAACAACCGCCGGGCGCGGTTCTACAGCATCACTCCCGCGGGACGCCGGCAGCTCGTTGAAGAGAAGGCGCAGTGGGCGCTCGTCTCCGGCGTCATCAACCGCCTGCTCGCGGGTCGGAGGAATAACGATGCGCAGCCTGATCTCGTGGGTGTCGCGCCTCTTCGGATCGATCGGCGGCGGACGCCGCGACGCCGAGATACACGACGAGCTGGCGTTCCATCTCGAAATGCAGGAGAAGCTGGAACGCGATCGCGGTCGCGTCGCCTGACGAACGCGCAGACGGGCGCGCAGCCGGTTCGGCGGCGTCGACGCCACGACGGAGGCGTTCCGGGATCAGCGCGGCCTGCCGTGGCTCGATCAGCTGCGCGCAGGACTCCACTTACGCGATTCGGATGTTTCGCAAGGATCCCGGCTTCAGCCTCGTTGCGCTGCTGACGCTGGCGATCGGGATCGGCGCCACGGTCACGATCTTCAGCCTGCTCGAAGGCGTGCTGCTCTCGCCGCTGCCGTATCCCGACCCCGCGCGCCTGGTCCGCGTGCGAAACGACGCCACGTGAGCCGCGGTTCCCGCGCGCGGAAGATGGCGATCGTCGTGTATCGCCACGACAACCGCACGCTCGACGGGCTCGCGGCCTTCACGCGCGAAGACCTGCAGCCTCTCACTGGAGGATCGCCCCGAACGCCTGCGCGGGCTGCAGGTGCCGGCGAACTACTACGGTGCTTGGCGTGAACCCCGCGCTCGGCCGCGGCTTCACCCTGGAGCGAGGAACGCGAGGACGCCAGCGTCGCGATCATCAGCGACGCCGTGTGGCGCCGGCGCTTTCAGGCCGATCCTGCCGTGCCGGCCGATCCGCCCGGCTGAGCGGCCGCGAGTTCACCATCGTCGGCGTGATGCCGGAAGGCTTCGAGCACATCGGCGGCAGCTACCGGAGTTTCCCGCAGGGTGAGACGGTGGACGTAGCTGGCTGCTGCCGCTCGAGAAGGCGTATGCCGACGGCGAGCGGTACTGCACTATACGAACCTCGTCGCGCGGCTGAAGCCTGGCGTCACCGCCGGATCAGGCCGCCAGCGATCCACGGGCCTGTCTGCGCGCATCACGAAAGCCGGGCGCCACGGTCTGACCGTCCGCGCGCGATGCCCCTCCTCGACGACGTCGTCGGCACGTCGACCGACGGCATCCGCCTGCTGATGTTCGCCGCCTCGCTCGTGATGCTGATCACGTCGCGCCAACGTCTCCAGCCTGCTGCTCGCCAAGAGCGCGGGCCGGCGGGAAGCGCGCGGTGCGGTTCGCGCCTCGGCGCCGGGCGGTGGCGGCTGGTGCGCCAGTCGATCGCCGAGTCGCTGCTGCTCGCGATCCCGGGCGCCGTCTGCGGCTTCGCGCTGACGCTCGCCGGCGTCCGTTTCCTGCGCGCGGTGCTGCCGGAGGACTTCCCGCGGCTCCACAACGTGCACGTGGACTGGACGGTGCTTCTCTTCTCGGCGCTCGTGGCCTGCCTGGCCGCGACGCTGTTCGGGCTGCTGCCCGCCTGGCACGAGGCGACCGACGATGTGCGCCCATCGCTGCATGACAACGGCACGCACCGAGCGCGGGCCGGCGGACGACGCGCTCCGCAACGCGCTGGTCGTCGCCGAGATCGCACTGGCGTCGGCGCTGCTCGTCACGGCAGGCCTGCTCGCGCGCAGCTTCGTCAGCGCTGCAGCACGTCGAGAGAAGGCCGGCTTCAGGCCGGAGCACGTGCTCACGGGCCACGCTCGCGACCGTCGGGCCCGAAGCTACCCGATCCGGCGCGTATGCGGCCGGCTTCTGTGCAGCGCTTCGTCAAAGCCATTGGCCGCCCTGCCTGGAGTGACGGCGGGCCGGCGCCGGCAGCCGATCCGCCGTGGACGGGGCATGCGACGAGAACACCGACATGGACATCGTCGGGCGCAAGACCACCGAGAGCATCAACGCGCCCGGTATCACGTCGCGACTCCCCGGTGGCACTTCGAGGCCCCGGGCATTCCGCTCGCCGAGGGGCGGCTGATCGACGATCGCGACCAGGACCGCCCGCCGATGGTCATCGTGGTGAACCAGGCTTTACGCGTCCGGTTACTTCCGGGCGCAAGCCCGCGTGGTGGGCCAGGAAGCGGATTTGTGGGGCGCCGCACCGCCGGATCGTCGGCGTCGTCGGCGACGTCGAGGACACGCCCGCGGATCCGGCAGCCCTGCCGGCGTTCTGGTATCCGCACCCGCAGATCTCGTTCCCGTCGTTGAGCCTCGTCGTCCGCACCACCGGCGCTCCGGCGGCGGCCACTGGCGATCTGCGGCGGCTCCTGCACTCGATGGATCCGGAGCTGCCGCTGGCCGACGTGCGTCCGCTCGAGGACATCGCGGCCGCGGCAAACGGCCAGCGCCGCTTCATCCTCGCGATGATCCTGCTTTCGCCGCGACGGCCACGCTGCTGGCGATCGTAGGCGCCTATGGCGTGCTGACGTGAGCGTGCGGCACGCTCCCGCGAGCTGGGTATCCGCGTTGCGCCTGGCGCGGCGCGCAGCCAGGTGCTGGCGCTGGTCGTGCGGCAGGGCATCTGGTTCGGCATCGCCGGGATGATCCGGCGGCCTCGTCACTGGCGTTCGCCTCGACGACGGTCCTGCAGACGCTCCTGTTCGGTGTCTCTCCGCGCGACGGCTGGGCCTACGCGACGGCCGGCGCCACGATGCTCGCGCTGAGCGTGTCCTCGCGGCGCTGGGTCGGCGCTGACGGCCACGAGGACGAATCCCGTTGAAGTGCTGCGACTTGAGTAGTGGCACGAGGACCTTGGCAACTGAAGTTCGGCCCTACGACTGTCAGTCCTGTAGAAGTAGGGGCCGAACTTTAGTTCAGCCAGCGTGACGGGGCACTCAGCACCCCAGCACTTCAGCACCGCACCTCAGCACGCACCCAGCACTGCAGCACTTCAGCACTGCAGCACTGCGTCAGTCCCTCTATCTTCATCCTCCCCGTGTAAATCGCCATGCCGACGAACGGCGTCGACGCCGAGCGCGTCGAGGCGATCGATCTCCTCCTCGTCGTGATGCCGCCGGCGGCGACGATGCGGCGGGTGGTGGCATCGCGGACGGCCAGGATGGCGTCGCCATGTCGGTGCCCTGCATCAGGCCCTCCTTGTCGACGTGCGTGTAGAGGAACTCGCTGCAGTACGGCTCGAGCGCGCGGCGGCGTCCGCGGCCGTGAGCGGCACGGTCTCGCGCCAGCCCCTTCACCGCAACCCGGCCGCCCTTCGCGTCGATCGCGCCGATGACGCGGTCCCGACCGACGCGTCGTCAGCGAGCGCGGCCGCGAAGCGTCAGATCCGGCTTGCCCTCGCGAAACAGCGACGATCCAACGATGACGTGCGTGGCGCCGGCGCCGAGCACCTCACGGGCCCGCTCGATGGTCGGATGCCGCCGCCCACGCGGCATGATCGTGCCGCGCAGACGTAACGCACGAGCGTGTCGTTGCCGCCCGTCCCGATCGCGGCGTCGAGATCGATCGAGCTGAAGCTTTGGAAACGCCGCGAAGCGCCGGATCCAGCCGTCGAGGTCGTGCGTCCTCGAGCGCGAGCTTTCGCCCATGCGAGTTGCACGACTTTGCCGTTGCTGGAGGTCGATGGACGGAATCAGCATGCGCGCAGTGCGCGGCGGTGCGCAGCGGTGCAGTAAGGTGCGCACGTCACAGCGATCGCGCATGGGGATGTGGTGCCGTTGCAGGTGCGCTTTCAGGTCGGCCACGCCGTGCTCGGTGAAGTGAAAGATCGACGCAGCCAGCGCAGCGTCGGCGCGGCCGGGCGTGAACACGTCCACGAAGTGCGTCGAACGTCCCGGCGCCGCCGGACGCGATCACCGGAATGCTGCACGCGCCGCTGAGACGGCGGCGGTCATCTCGCAGTCGAACCCGGCGCTGCGTGCCGTCGCGATCGATCGACGTCAGCAGGATCTCGCCGGCGCCGCGCGACTCGGCCTCGCTTCGCCCACTCCACCGCATCGCGCCGCCGTCGCCGTCGTCCCGCTGCGAACGTAGACCGCCGTAGCGGTCGCCTTCGCGCTTCGCGTCGATCGCGACGATGACGGCCTGGCTGCCGTAGCTGGCGGCGAGCCGGCGTATGAGATCACGATCCGGCGAGCGCCGCGCGTGTTCAGGCGCGACCTTGTCCGCGCCGGCATCGACGACGGCAGCCGCATCGTCCGCCTCGAGCGGATGCCGCCGCCGACGGCAGAGCGGATGAACGAGCTCCGCGGCGACCGCGCGCGATCGTCGTCGGCCAGCGCGCGGCGGCTTCTCGATCGTCGCCGTGACGTCGAGGATCACCAGCTCGTCGATCCCCTCCGCGTTGTAGCGGCGCGCCAGCGCGGCCGGATCGCCGGCGTGGCGCAGGTCCTCGAAGCTGCACGCCCTTGACGACCTGCGCCGTCGCGGACGTCGAGGCACGCGATGATGCGCTTGGCCAGCATGATTCAGACGGCAGGCGGGAAATGTGTCGCTACGCGGCGGAGGAAGCTGTCCAGGATGCGGAGGCCAGTGGCGCCGGACTTCTCGGGATGGAACTGCAGGCCCATCACCAGATCCTGCTCGACGGCAGCCGCGAATCGCTCGCCGTATTCTGTTGACGCCGCCGTCGCGGCATCTGACCGGTGCCGGCGTAGGAGTGCGTGAAGTAGACGCTGGCTTCGCGCAGGCACACCGTCGAGGAGCGACGAGGGCCTGCGCATCGCGAGCGTGTTCCATCCGACGTGCGGCACCTTCAGATTGCCGGTTCCACCGGTCAGCCGCGTGCAGCGGCCGGAACGACGCCGAGGCCCTCGCAACTCCGGTGCCTCGCGTGCTGCCTTCGTAACAGCCACTGCATGCCCGACGCAGATGCCGAGCAGCGGTCGGCCGCGATCGAGCGACGCCCGGATGGCCGCGCGCCATTCCGCGGTCAGCGCAGGCGCGTCGCCTGGAAGTGGCCGACGCCTGGCACGACCACGGCAGCGGCGTCGTCGAGATCGCGCGGCGCCCCGGGCACGAAGATGTCGCGCCGAGATGCGTCGAACGCCTTCTTCACCGACGTGAGATTTCCAGCGCCGTAGTCGACAAGCGCAATTTCATGTCGAGGCCAGGGGCTCGCCTGCGGTACGCGCATGGCCGAACTCGGCGGCTCCGATCCGCGGCTCGCTGCAGCTCTGCATCGTCAGATCAGTCCTTTCTTGCTGGGCAGCGCCTTCGCCAGCTGCTTGTCCTTCGAGCACGCCACGCGCAGCGCGCGGGCGAACGCCTTGAAGATCGCCTCGACCTGGTGATGGCTCGACCGGCCGTACAGCACCTTCACGTGGACGTTGGCGCGCGCGCCGATCGCGAAGCCTTCGAAGAAGTCGTGCACGAGCTCCGACTGCAGGTCGCCGACGCGCTGCGACTTTCACCTTCAGATCGACGACGGCGTGCGGCCGGCCGCCGAGATCGATGCGCGGCGACGGCCAGCGTCTCGTCCATCGGCATCACGAAGTAGCCGGCGCGGTTGATGCCGCGCCGCGTCGCCGAGCGCCGTCGACACGGCCTCGCCGAGCGCGATGCCGAGGTCCTCGACGGTGTGGTGCTGATCGACGTCGAGGTCGCCCGTCGCATCGATCATCGCAGGTCGAACGCGCCGTGCCGCGCGAACGAGCTCCAGCATGTGGTCGAGGAACCGGATGCCGGTCGACATCTGCGTAGCGGCCGCGTCCCTCGAGCGTCAGCGCCGACTCGAACCTCGCGTCTCGCGTCGTCCTGCGATCGATCACCGCGCGGCGCACAGCATCCTCCTCCATGGCATCGAGGCAGCCGGCGCGTGTGCTCGACGATGCCCGTCGTGATGCGGATGCAGCCGGCGCAGCCGGGCTCGGCCGACTCGATCGCGGATGTGGATGCCTCGCGCGGCCAGCGCCGCGACACGAGCGCGAGCCAGCCTGGGCGCCGACGCGCGCGAGCACGAAGTTGGCGCCGCTGACCCAGAACGTGAGGCCGTGCTCGTGCAGAACTCGTAGACGAGCTGCCGCGACTGCGATTCACGCCTGGTCGCACATACCAGGCGCAGGCGCTCGCGGTCGCGCCATCGCCGCCCGCAGCGCGACGGCCGCAGCGACGTTGAGGCTGTAGGGCGGCGTCACCGCGCGCATCGGATCCATCGTGTCCGGGACGGCCGATCAGCGCGCCGACGCGCAACGCCGGCCAGACCGTACGCCTTGGCAGAACGTGCGGCCGACGACGACGTTCGGGCACGAGTCGACGAGCGGCAGCGCCGTGTCGCCGCAGAAGTCGTGGTAGGCCTCGTCGACGAAGATGATCGCGCCAGCCGGCACTACGGCCTGCGCGACGCTCCGGATCGCGTCGTTGCGCACACGGCACGCCAGTCGGGTTGTTCGGGCTGGTGACGAACACCAGCCGCGTCCGCGGGCGTGATCGCCGCGCGGACGCCGTCGAGCGGGAACTCGAAATCGTCCGCGAGGCGAGACGTGCACCACCGCGCCGCCGACACGCGCGACGCGGTGATCGCGTATAGTCGAACGCGGGGTTGACGACGATGAACTCCGGCCTCGAGCCGTCGTCCGGACGCCGCAGCAGCGCGCCGACCGTCGACATGAGGATGCCTTCGTCGAGGCCGTTGACGAGCAGCAGGCGATCCTCGTGGCACGCCGAGATACGCCGCGGCCTCGCGGTAGACCGCGTCGTAGTCGGGGTAGAACGCGACGTCGGTCGCCGAGAGTTGCGCGAGCGCCTCGAGCACCTTCGGCGAGCAGCCGGCCGTGTTCTCGTTCAGGTGGAGCCTGCAGCCCGTCGCCCGTCGGCGCGGGCCGGTGATACGTGTTGCTCACGACTCCGCACAAGGATCGACTGCTCGTGCGCGAGCAGTGCCTTCGGCGCGCGCGAGCGCGCACGGTGGGTGCCAGGCGCCGCAGGCCGGCCTTCGTCACGCGCTGCACCGAGACGACGCGCACGTAGTCGGCGGCGTTCAGCCCGCCGCGGAACCGGGCGGCGCCGCCCGTCGGCAGCACGTGATTCGATCCGATCGCGTAGTCGCCAGCCACCTGCGCGGTCCACTCGCCGACGAAGATGGCGCCGGCGCGGCCGACTGCTGCGGCCGTCTTCATCGTCGTCGACGACGAGGTGCTCGGGCGCCATGCGGTTGGCCAGCGAGATGGCGTCCTCGCGCGACGGCGCGTGACGATGATCGCCGCCGTGCGCGCCAGCGAAGCGCGCGCCGGACCGCTCGCCGGCATCTGCCGCGTCACCTCACGTCGCGACGGCCTGCTGCGAGCCGGCGCTTCCACGTGATGAGAGACGGCGCGCGCGTCGGGATCGTGTTCCGCCTGCGCGATGAGATCGGCGGCGATCCAGGCGGGCCGGCCGCTGCCCGACGAGAATCAGAATCTCGCTCGGTCCGGCGTGCATGTCGATCGCGCACTTCGCTCGACGACGCAGCGTCTTCGCCGCGGCGACGCAGCGGTTGCCCGGCCCGCACGATCTTGTCGACGCGCGGAACCGTCGTCGGTGCCGAATGCGAGCGCGGCAATCGCCTGCGCGCCGCCGAGCCGGAACAGCCGTGTCACGCCGCGCCTCGCGCGCGCAGCCAGGACGACCGGCTCGGGACGCGGACAGACGGCCACGATCTCGCGCACGCCCGCCACGCGCGCGGGCACCGCCGTCATCAGGAGCGACGAGGGCAGGGGATGGCGTCCACCGGGCACGTAGCAGCCGACACGGTCGAGCGGGCGCACGCGCTGCTCCGACTGAAACGCCCGGAGCGACGATGACACGCGTCGATCGCGGCAGTTGCGACCTGCGCCACTCGCGCGATGTGCCGGGCCGCGGTGCGAAGCGCACTGCGACCTCGCGTGGCGCGCGGCGGGCCTCGGCGCGCCACACGCGCCTCGCGGGACCTCGAACGCGCCGCTCAGTCCGTCGAACTGCGCCGCGAAGCGGCGGACCGCCGCGTCGCCTCCCGTGCGCACGCTTCGCACGATGCGTGCCACGCGCCGGCGGGTCGCGCGGTCGTCGCGTCTCGCCGATCGGCGACAGCGGCGCTCGACCTCGCCGCGTGTCGGCTCGCGTCGACGATGCTGATCGAGCCATGAGTTCGCAGCCCGGGCCGGCTAACGCTCGCCCTACGTCTACGCTAGCCTGCTCGCCCCGCCCGCCCGCCGCCCTACGACAACGATCTTGTTGAGCGGATACTCGACGATGCCCTGGCCGCCGGCGGCCTTCGAGCCGCGGGATCAGGTCGCGCACCGTCTTCTCCTCGATGATCGTGTTCACCGCCACCCACTCGTCGTCGCTCAGCGGCGAGATCGTCGGCCGCTGCAGCGCCGGCAGCAGCGCCAGGACGGCCGCCAGATCCTGCGCGGCGGACGTTGAGCATCAGCCCGACGCGGCCCTGCGCTTCGATCGCCGCCTTCAGCAGCAGCGCGATGTTGTCGATCTTCGTCTTCTTCCACGCGATCGGCGAGCGCCGTCTGCGTTGGCGATGAGCTGCGTGTTCGACTCGAGCAGCGTGTCGATGATGCGCAGGCGGTTGGCGCGCAGCGTCGATCCGGTTTCCGTGGCCTCGACGATGGCGTCGGCGAGCACCGGCGGCTTGACCTCGGTGGCGCCCCACGAGAACTCGACGTTGACCGTTCACGCCGCGCTCGCGAAATACGCCGCGGTCACGCGCACCAGCTCGGTCGCGATCGTCTTGCCCTCCAGATCCTGCGGCCGTCTGGAACGGCGAGTCCTCCGGCACCGCGAGCACCCAGCTGCACCTTGCCGAAGCTCTGCTTCGCGTAGATCGAGATCGGCAGATGCGCGCACCAGCGGCGTCTCGTCCGGGTGGCCGACCTCGTGCTCGCGCGATCCAGTCCTGGCCGGTCAGGCCCGCGTCGAGCACGCCGTCGGCGACGTAGCGCGCCATCTCCTGCGCGCGGATCAGCATGCACTCGATCTCGGGATCGTCGATCGACGGGAAGCTACGACCGCGAGCTCGACGTAGATCGTTGAACCCCGCGCGGGCGAAGAGCTGCACCGTCGCGTCCTGCAGAGAGCCGCTTCGGGATGCCCAGACTGAGACTCGAGCGACGCGGGGCGAGGGACGGGTCATGCCAGCTCCTTGAAGAAGCACGTACCGCGCGCCGGTGTGGCAGACGTTGCCGTCGCCGAGCCGCTTCACTTTCACGCAGCACCGTGTCGTCGTCACAGTCGGTGAGCAGTGCGATGACCTGCAGCGCGGTTGCCCGAGGTCTCGCCCTTCAGTCCACAGCTCGTTGCGCGTGCGGCTGAAGAACGTCGACGAAGCCCGTCTCGCGTGTGCGCGCGAGCGCGTCCTCGTTCATGAAACCGACCATCAGGACCTCCCGCGACTCGGCGTCCTGGACGACGGCGGAGCACCAGCCCATTCAGCTTGCTCGAAATCCATCGTGCTCTCCGCGGCAAAAAGCCCCGCCGGTCCGGCGGGGCTGCGTATCGTCACTACTTTCAGATCGGGCGTCTGATTCGTCGCCCTACGCGCAGCTCGACCCGCCTGGCCCGGAAGCCAGATGGTGATGCCGATGCGCGTGGCGGACGAAGGCAGCATGATGACCCGGTCAGGCTAGCGCAGCGCCGCAGGACGTGTCAAATTACCGCCCATGCGTTCCCGACTCATGTGGGCCCTGTTGGTCGCTGGACTCGCCGCAGCGTGCTCCTGCGCCAGCGCCGTCAGCGCCACCGCCACCGAGACCCGCTGCGGTGTCGGCCGCGGTGAGCCTGACCGACGCGCTCACAACCGATGGCGCAACAGTGGGAGAGAGGCGGGGCAACGTCCGCGTCGAGCTGAACTTCGCGGCGTCGAACATCCTCGCACGCCAGATCCTCGAGGGCGCGCCGGTGGACGTCTTCATCAGCGCCGACGAAAGCAAATGAATCGACTCGTCGAGTCCCGGCGCGCTGCGGCGGGGGCCGACGTGGTGCCGCTGCTCACGAATCAGCTGGTGGGTGGTCACTGCCCGCCGGGCGGCCGGTGAAGCGGCACGCTGCCATCCGCGCTCGCAGACGACGCCGTGAAGCGGATTGCGATCGGCGACCCGCAGGGGTGCCCGCCGGCGTGTCATGCGAAGGCGTGGCTCGAGCGCGCGGACCTCTGGCGCCAGGTGGAGCCGAAGGTCGTGCCGTCCAACCAGCGTGCGCGTCGCGCTGGCGGCGTTGAGTCCGCCAACGCCGACGCGGGCATCGTGCTGCAGCGGACAGACGCGAAGGGTCACGCGGGCGTGACGAGTGGCTTACGAAGTGCCGCTCGCCGACGCTCCGGCGATCGCCTATCCGGTGGCGGTCACTCAGCAAGTCCACGCACGCCTGACCTCGCGCGCCGGTTCGTGGCCTGCCTTCAGACAACGCCCGCGCGCACCATTGTTCGCCGACGCTGGCTTCATCGCGCACGACACCGCCAACGCGCGATGACGGGTGAGCTCCTCGGGATCATCCAGCTGACCGTGCTCGTCGCCTCGCGGCGACGCTCGTCATCTGCCGCCCGGCGTGGCGCTCGCGATGGTGGCATCGCGCGGAGCCGCTCCCCCGCTCACGTCGATTGTCGAGACGCTGGTAACGCTGCCGCTCGTGTCTGCCGCCCGTCGCCACCGGCTACCTGCTGCTGCGGCTGCTCGGCCGGCGCGGCCTGCTCGGCGGCGTGATCGATGCGGATCGGCATCGACGTCATCTTCACCTGGCGGGCGCTGGTCATCGCGATGGTCGTCATGGGCCTGCCGCTGGTCGTCCGAGCCGCGCGTGCCGGCTTCGAGCAGGAGCACGCGGCGCTTCGAGCAGATGGCCGAGACCCTGGGGCCGGGCCGCTGCGCGTGTTCTTCACCATCAGCCTGCCGCTCGCGCGGCGCAGCGTGCTGGCCGGCGCGCTGCTCGGCTTTTCGCGCGCCCTTGGCGAGTTCGGCGCCTCGATCGTCGTTGCCGGCAGCATCCCCGGTGAGGACGCGCACGCTGTCGCTTGCGATGTGCGGGTTCCTGGAAACGGGCCGCGACGGCGACGCGATGCGGCTCGTCGCCGCTCTCGCTGGTCATCGCTCTCGCAGCGGTCTGGCTTGTCTGAACCGGCTCGTGCGGAGGGCGCGTGACGACGACGCCGGACGTCTGGTCGGTGCCGCTCCGCGCTGCGCATGGCGCTCCGGCAGGGCGGCTTCTCGCTCGACGTGGCGTGGGAAGGCCGCTGCCGGCTGCTCGGCCTGTTCGGGCCGTCGGGCTCGGGCAAGACGACGCTGCTCGAGGTGGCGGCGGGCCTGCGCGCGGCCGCAGACCGCACGTATTGCCGTGGGCGATGCGGTGCTGCGCGACACGTCGGCGGGCATCGACGTGCCGATCCGCGAGCGGGGATCGGCTACGTGCCGCAGGACTCGGCGCTGTTCCCGCATCTCGGCGTCCGCGGCAACATCACCTACGGCGCGCGCGCGAGGAATGCGGTGCCGCTCCAGCCAATCCGTGGCGATGCTGTCGATCGAGCCGCTGATCGATCGGGAAGTGGCCGACCTGTCTGGCGGCGAGCGCCAGCGCGCGTGGCTCTTGCGCGCGCGATGGTGTCGTCGCCGAGGCTGCTCGCTGCTCGACGAGCCGCTCTCGGCGCGTCGACGTTCCGCTTCGCCGTCGCATCCTCGAATCGCTCCGGCGACTGGGTCACCATGGCGCGCGTGCCGACGCTGCACGTCTCGCACGACGCCGGCGACCTGCAGGTCGCCACGGATCACGTGCTGATCTGCGCGAAGGCCGCCTGGCGGGAGAGCCCCAGCAGCGGCGCCGTAGTGAGCACCTGTGGAGCAGAACTTTGGAGTTCTGCTCTTCAGGCTCGACCTCAGACGTTCTGCGCCAGCGACCTGTCACAGATCGCTGATGCACGGACTACAGTCCTGTGCCACTGGTGTCACCGTCGACTTCGTCAGCGCCGCCTGCACACGCCCTCTGTCGTAGTCGCTGCGGATCGCGGATGCCGCGTCGTTGAGCGCCTGACGGCTCGACGGGCCGACGCCGGGCGCGCGGCCCAGCGCGATCAGCGACTCGCGCGATCGTAGTCCGACGAGATCCTGCCCGGCCGTCCCGACGGCTTCGGCAAGCGCAGCATCGCCAATGGACGTCTTCGCTACGGCCTCCATCACGCGCCGTCGGTCGTAGGCGCTCCCGATGTGCGAGCGCCGCGGACGACGAAGGCGTGAGACGTCCGGTCCGTGAGCAGTCCCGCCTTGACGATCTCGATCAGCAGGTTTGCTGGCTTCGTAGTCGCTCGAAAGTCCGGCCGCCGACGCCAGCGCCGCCTCGACGACTTCGGGCGACGCGCCGGCCGCAGCACGGCAGCGATCGCGCGTGGCGGTCGTAGGCCGATGAGATGCTGCCCACGGCTTCCGCCCAGCCGGAGCCGGGCTGATTGGACCATCGACCGCCACCGGCGCGTCCTTAGCAGCTCCGCCACTGTCGTGGTCTGAGTCGATGCCCGCGCCGCCAGCGCCGGAATCGCCGCCTTGAAGATCGCGCCGGACGCCACAGGCGGCGCGAAGCGACGATGATGGACGCGCGAGCGCGCGGCTCCAGGCACGCCGCGCAGATCGTAAGTCGGACTGGATCGTCCCGCGACGCCTCGACGAACGCGGGCAGCGGTCGCGTCGATGTTCTGCTTCTCCGACGCCGTCTTCAGGCGACCTATGGCGAGGTCGTAGTCGGAGCTGATCCCGCCCCGGCCTGCTGCAGGCTGGCGCGACAGCATCGACGGATCGAGCGTCGCCTCGCGCATAGAGCTCGCGCAGCGTAGATTGCCTTCGCGTATTCGCCCTTCACCGACAGACCAGCTCGAGCACCGACGCGAGGCCGCCCGTTTGCCAGCGTGCGGGCCACGCGCCGGTCGGCGTCGATGGCCATCTCGCGCAGCAGCTCAGGCAGGAACGTCCGCAGCCAGGCGCGGCCTCGTCGCCCGTGAGCGCCTTGCCGTTGACGTTGAATCTCCGCTCGATGGTGCCGCCCGTTTCGCGCGCCTCGAAGGTCTGGGTGTCGCCGAAGAACCTGCCGGTGCTCTTCGAGATCGCCAGCGTATCCGCCCCGCGAAATGCTCTTCACGTCCGGCATCGTCGTCCGTGAACCTCGATTGGAGCCGTGCGCGTCGATCTTCAGCGTGGTGCCGTCATGGCTGGAAACCATGTTCCAGGTGCCGTCGTCGCGATGCATCTGCGATCGCGGTGGCACCCGGCGGCGCCCGGCGGTGCTGGCGGCGCTGGTGGCGCAGGGGTGGCCGCAGGTGCGGGTGGCAGCGACAGGCGCCGGAGGCGCGGGATGCGCAGCGGGAGCAGGAGGCGCCGGCGGGAGGTGGCGGCTGGTCGCCGTCCCAGCGCGAGGTGACGCAGGCGCCGCCGGCACGGCTGGCGCTGACGGCATGCGGCAGGGCGCGGGTCGGAACTGCGGGAACCGCGGGCTGCTGCCCGGGCGGTGCGGCGGCGGCCGGAGGCACAGGCGCTGCCAGGGACCGCGGGCGCGGGCGGCGCACCAGTGGCGCCGGCGGCGCGCCGGCGGCACTTCCCCATTCGCCCCAGGACATCGCGAGGGCGCACGGCCGGCTTCCACCGCCGCCAGCTGGATCGCCTCGTTGGCGTACTGCAGCGCCTCGTGTGCGCTCGCGACCAGCTTCGCGCGCCTGACGCGCGCGCTTCGGCGCGCCAGCAGACGCGATTGCTCCTGGCCACGCGACGCGTGTCGGCCGTGGCTGCCGCGTCGGCGGCCGCCTTGCTCACCTGCGCGACCGCCTCGTCGAGCGCTCGCTGACGGTCAGCCATCTTGCGCGCCAGCTCCTCGCTCCGCCCGGCGGCACTCGCGTGGGGCGTCTCGCTGGGCGTGCTCGCTCCGCTCGCACCGGGGCCCCTCGCTCTGCTCGGCCTGAGGTCGTGCTCGCGCTCCGCTACGCGCGGGGCGCCTCGCTTCGCTGGCGGCGGAGACGACCTCCCGGCAGCCTGAGCCAGCCGGTGACGCCGGCGCCGGAGACCATCAGCGCGGTCAGGATCGCAACGATCGATCCGGACGACGTGCTCCGCGGGTTCGCGGACGCCGAGCAGGCGGCGCACGCGGGCGAGCAGCGGCGATCCGGAAATCGCCAGCACCAGCCCGGGGTTGTGGTGACGCGTGACTTCAATCAGACGTCGCGCAGCGTAGAGGCACAGGACGGCGTCGCCGCAGGCCGCCACCGCGAGGTCGTCGCAGCAGTGCTCGCGTTCGGATCGCACGACGCGAGACCCACCACACGCCCGGGTGGATAGAAGAGCAGCGTCTCGAGCGACGACTGCAGCAGGTTCACGAGGTAGTCGTGGCGGCGGATGTGCGCCAGCTCGTGCGCCAGGACCAGCTTCGAGCTCCTGTGGGTGCATCCGCCGAGCAGCGGCTGTCGGGCACCAGCAGCGCCGGCTTGAGCCAGCCCGATCGACCGATAGGCACGGCGACGCGGCTCGATTCGAGCAGCCGCACCGGGCCGCAGAGCTCGAGGCGCGACCGCCAGCTCGGCCTTCACGCTGGATCCCATCGTTCCGAGACGGGACGCGCTACCGATGGTCGACCAGGCGCCGGGCCTGCCACCAGCCGCCTGCCAGCCGCACGCGAGCAGATCAACACGCCGAGCGTCCAGGCCGCCACGATCCACGGCATGAGCGCGGACGGATCGAGCGCGTTTCGCGATCGTCGCGGACGACCGTCGCGACCTCGATCCGCCCGGGGGCGATGCTCGACCAGGGGCTGTCCCCGGCCACCCGCGGAGGCGGGCAGTCCCGCGACAGCGATGTCTGGCACGACGGCAGCCGCCTGCACGGGCTCGATGAGCGGAGCGACCGCGCTGGCTCGCTCCGGATCCGCCGAGCTGCCACGCCGTCACCGCAGGGCCACGATCAGCATCAGCAGGAGGGCGAAGCAGCCGGCTGCGTAGCGCGGATTGCGCGCGGCGCGCCGCGGCAGCAGCGGCCAGCGCCATCGCCAGCGCGAGGGCAATCGCGGCGCCCTGCCAGAGGAAATGGATGCAGGGTCCAGCCGAGCACGGCCGTCCATGTCGCGGGAACAGCGCCGGTTCATCGCATGCCTCCCTGCTTCTCGTCGATCAGTCGCGCGGATCTCCCGCCAGCTCCGTGGTGTGGCCTTGTCGCCCGAGAGCGCCTGCATCACCAGCTTCGTGGCCGATCCGCCGGAACGCGCGGCCGAGCAGGTCGTCGAGCAGCTGACGCTGCGTCTCGCCCTCGCTGAGCCGCGCGCTGTAGACGTGCGGATCGATCGGTCTCGTCACGCGCCACGAGGCCCTTCTCCGATCATGATCTGCAGCAGCTTCAGCGCGGTCGTAGTTCGCCGCTGCGCCTGCCTCGGTCAGCGCGTCGTGCACCTGGCGAACGGTGCCGGGCCGCGGGACCCAGAGCACGCGCAGGATGGCGAGCTCGGCGTCGGTCGGCTTCGCGCGATGTCCATAGGTTCCACTCTCTACGATGTCCTTCGTAGAAGTCAACGAAGATCTTCGTAGATATGTTCCCCAGGCGGCCCGGAATTGTTGGGACGAACGATGGGTTTCGGGCGCTCGCGGTGACGTAGGGCCGAGCTTTAGCTCGGCCGCTACCGCTCAAGGCCGAGCTGAAGCTCGGCCCTACGTACGCAACCGTCCAGCCCCGATGAAGATCGGCCAGATCACGTCCCGCACGCGTCGCGGCCGCCCCAGTCGGCCACGACGCGAGCCTCGAAGGTGGGGTACTGGGTCCTCGCCGACAACATCCCGATAGCGCTCGGTGGCCGACTGCGTCCGGAGGAAATCCCCGAAGGTGGCGAGCGACATCGGCATGTGGACTCCAAACGCCGTCGGCGCGTCGATCTCGGTGAAGTGGGAAGGGAAGCGTCCGCAGCCGGTTCACGACGTGCTGCCGCTCCGGGCGCCATGCATGGCCCGACGACGTGATCGTGGAAGTGCTGCATGGCCTGATCGACCGACGCGCACGCCGATGCCGGCAGGTGATAGCCCCACGCGACGAACGCGCCGTCCGGCGCCAGCACGCGCGTGACCTCCGCATAGAAGCGATCGTGCGGCAGCCAGTGGAGCGCCTGCGCCACGCTGACCACGTTGGCGCTTGCCGTCTCGAGGCCGCTCGCGTCGGCCTGTGCACGGCGATACGTGATGCGGGATGCGGCATCGCGTGGCGAAGTTGCTCGGCGCTCGCGTCGGTGGCTTCCACGTGCGCGAAATCGTCGGCCAGGCCGATGGCCGCCTGCCCGTTGCCGGTCGCGCAGTCCCACGCCAGCTGCGCGGCGGTCGACCAGCGAGGCAATCCACGCGAACAGCTCGCGCGCGGATAGCGGGGCCGGAACCGCGCGTAGTCGGCCGAGACCCGCGAGAACTGGTCGATGAAGCCGGGGTGCTCAGGATCCTGTGACAACCGCGTCCGCCTCGATTTCTGACCAGCATCTCGGGCGAGATGAGCGCCGACACCTGCACCATCGCCGTCGCCGGCCGGATGGCGCCGAACACCTCGCCGTGAGCGCGGCCCGATGGGCTCCCACTGGCTGATGTCGGTGACGTAGATCCTCGTGCGCACGACGTCTCCAGCCGGGCGCCGGCCTTTTCCAGGGCGGCCGCAATGTTTTGTCAACACCTGCCGCGTCTGTGCTGCCGGGTCGCCCACCCCCACGATCCGTCCGTCCGGCCCGGGTGGCGGTGGTCCCGGCAACGAAGACCAGCGAGCCCAGCCGCACGGCCCGGGAATAGCCCACAATCGGCTCCCAGGCGGTTCCCGACGAGATATTCCGTCGCTCCATGAAAGCAGTATAATCAGCGCCCGCACTCCCCTGAGTTTGAGGACTGGATCATCCGCGTAAGGTGCTTGCCTCGCTCGCCGCCGTCGCCATGGTGGCCGCGCTCGGAGCCTCGCTCCGTGCCGGAGTCGAAGACGGTGAAGGGCGAAGTCATCGACGTCAAGTGTCAGACGAAGAAGGCGGAGAACGTCGGCAGCGCTCATGCCGACTGCGCCTTGAGCTGCGCGAAGCGCGGCGCCACGATGGGCATCATGACGCCCGACGGGGTCTACACGATCACCGGCGACTACACGGCCGACAACAACAAGAAGCTGCTCGACTTCGTGGCGAAGAACGTCGAAGCGACCGGCGAAGTCGGCGAGAAGGACGGCGCGAAGACGATCAACGTCGCCTCGTTGAAGTAGGTTCGACCGCTCCGACCGGGCGCGGCCTCGGCCGCGCCCCAGTTCCCGCCGTTCACGTTTGTGACCCTCGCTGTCACGCCGGGCGCACATCATCCCGGCATGACCCTGATACTCGAATTGCTCCTCGCGTTCCTGGCCGGCGCAGGGTTGGCCTGGGTCGTGGCCCGTCAGACGACTGCGCGCGAGGTCGCCGAGGCGACCTCCGCCGCCGGCTGCGAAACAGGCCGCGGCTGAAGCGCGGCTCGACGCCGTCACCGAGCGCGACGCGCTCCTCGAGCGCACCGAGCAGACCCTCCGCGACACCTTCCGCAGCCTCGCCGCCGAAGCGCTGACGTCGAGCAACCAGTCGCTGGTCATGCTGGCGACGCGAGCACGCTCGAGAAGACGCAGGAGCAGGTGAAGGGCGACCCTGCAGCAGCGCCAGCAATCGATTGGCGAGATGGTCCGCCCGATCGCCGAGACGCTGAAGGCCGTGGACGCGCGGCTCGCCGACGTCGAGAAGGACCGCCTCACGTCAAAAGCCACGCTGGCCGAACAGTTGAAGCAGCTCGGGACGGGACTGGCGTCGCTGCAGGGCGAGACCGGACGGCTCGTCAAGGCGCTGCGTCAGCCGCACGTGCGCGGGCACTGGGGCGAAGTGCAGCTCCGGCAGGTCGTCGAGCTCGCCGGCATGATCGAGCACACGGGACTTCGTCGAGCAGGAGACGCACACGACCGAGGACGGTCGCCTCAGGCCCGACCTGATGGTCCGCCTGCCGGGCGGCAAGCGCGTGATCGTCGATGCCAAGGCGCCGCTGGCCGCGTAACTTTCGATGCGGTAGAGGCCGATGACGATGCGGCGCGCGGGAAGTGCCCTGGTTGATCACGCGCGCCGCAGGTGCGCGATCACCTCGTGAAGCTGGGCAGCAAGGCCTACTGGAGCCAGTTCTCCGACACGCCGGAGTTCGTCGTGATGTTCCTGCCGGGCGAGGCGTTCTTCAGCGCCGCCCTCTCACAGGATCCGCTGCTCATCGAGCAGGGCATCGCGAACCGCGTGGTCCTCGCCAGTCCCACGACGCTGATTGCGCTGCTCAAGTCCGTCGCGTACGGCTGGCGCCAGGAACGGATCAGGAGAACGCGCGCGAGATCAGCGAGCTCGGGCGTCAGGTCTACGACCGCCTGCTCGTGCTCGCCACGCACTTCGACGACGTCCGCCGCGGGCTCGACGAAGGCGGTGGACGCCTACAACCGATCGGTCGGGTCGCTCGAAACGCGCGTGCTCGTCGCCGCACGCCGGTTCCGCGAGCTGGGCGCGCGCACACGGCGAGGAGATCCCCGAAGTGCAGGTCGTCGACAAGGCCACGCGCGAGCTGCAGGCGCCGGAGATTCGCGGGTTGTTCGATGAAGAGGCAGCCGCCGAGAGTGGCCGAACTAAAGTTCGGCCCTACGACTGATTGCGATGTGGCTCTATCTCGTGCACCACGCCGACGCCGTGCCAGGCCGACGTCGACTCCACGCGCGCCCGCTGTCGGCGCGTGGACGCGCGCAGGCCGCTGACGTCGCGCGCCGCGTCGCGCGCGCGCAAGCCCGGCCCGAACGCCATCTGGCACAGCGGCAAGCTCGCGCGCGGGAGACGGCCGAAGATCTACCTCACGGCCGTCAACCCTTCAGCCACCTTCACCGCGACGCGCGGCCTGCAGCCAGACGATGACCCCGAGTGGATGCGCGATCTGCTCGCGGGCTGAAGCCGACGACCTCATGATCGTCAGCCACTACCCGTTCCTCCCAGCGCTGCTGCAACGATGTGTGCGGAGCCGATGCCGCGTTTCCGCAGCACGGCGCCGTTGCGCTCGAGCGGACCCAGGGCGGCTGGACCGAGCGCTGGCGCGAGCCCTCGTCACCACATGATCCCGATGCCGGCCGTTTGCGCGCCAGAACCCGAGCTTGTCGCCCGTGATTTCGGGAGAGTCCCCGGACGTCTCGAACGACTTGAAATAGCGCACGTCGCCGCGGAAGGTCACCTTCCCGCTGCCGATGAACAGCTCCTGCCCCGATGTTGCCGCCCCAGTTGTTCTCCGTCGCGTGGAGGTCGAGTGACGTCGGCTGGGGCCGCTGATGTCGGTACGGATGAGCCCCGCACCGAGCGCGATGTGCGGCGAGACTAGCGTGGTGCCTGCCGCCGATGAGCACGTTCGCCATCAGCGTCGCAGCCTTTGCCGTCCACGTCGAGCGTGTCGCTGCCGAAGAAGTCCGGCGTGTAGCCGAGAGTCCACTTCAAAGCCGGCGGCCTTTCCCAGAAAGCCGAGGCTGCCGCCGAAAGACGGTGCTGTTCTTCGTGGTATCACCGCTGAAGTTCACGCCGAAGTGCGGCGAGATATGCCCGTCGGCCCATGCCTGAGCGGGAAGAGCCAGCATCCCGCCACCGATGAGCACCAGAGCCAGCAATCGTCTCATTGGACATGCCTCCTTGTGGTTGTCGTCTTCAACCCCTGTGCCAGTTTGTGAAACATGGGGGGACTGTCCCCTTCAATGGGGACAGTCCCGCTCACTAAAGCAGCGCGGGGACAGTCCCCGGCGCGGGCGACTGTCCCCAGACCTACCTGGCATCAGCGCAAAACTTACGCGCCGGCTGCCTCTTGCAGCAGTGCCCATGCGCGCGCCACGTGCGCTTCCGTCGTCCTGATGTTGCCGATGGCGATGCGGATCACGTATCGGCCGGTCCAGCTTCGTATGTGACAGGAATGCCTCTCCCGACCGATTGACTCGATCCATCACCGCTGCGTTCAATCGCTCCAGCACCGCCTCGTCGTCGACGCCCGGCGGGTGATGGCGGAAGCAGACGACGGCGAACGGCACGGGCGCGACGCGCTCCCAGCCCGGTGTGGCGTCGACCCAGTCCGCGAACAGCCGCGCGAGCCGCACGTGCTCGACGAGCCGCGCGCGGATGCCCTCGGCGCCGAAGTGCCGCAGGATCATCCAGAGCTTCAGGGCACGGAAGCGGCGTCCGAGCTGGATGCCCGTGTCCATCAGGTTCCTCACGCTGCCGGCGCTCGGGCGTGCGCAGATACTCGGGCAGTCAGCGAGAAGGCGCTGGCGCACGACGTTCATGCGGCGGCAGAAGAGCACGCTGAGATCGAACGGCGTGAAGAGCCACTTGTGCGGGTTCACGACGAGCGAGTCGGCGAGCGCCGCGCCGTCGAACATGTGCGCGCGAGTCGGGCACGCATGGCCGTCACGCCCGCGTAGGCGGCGTCGACGTGCAGCCAGATCCGCTCGCGCTCGCAGCATAGTCGGCGATCGCCGCCACCGGATCGATCGCTCGGTGGACGACGTGGTGCCGATCGTGGCGACGACGGCCATCGGGACCACGCCGGCCGCGCGGTCGTCGGCGATCGCGTCGGCCAGCCGATCGACCTCCATCGCGAAGTGCTCGTCCGCGGGAATCCGGCGAAGCGCCTGCTGTCCGAGGCCCGAGCAGTGATCACCGCCTTGTCGATCGACGAGTGCGTGTGCTCCGAGCAGTAGACGCGCAGCTGTGGGAGATCGGTCGCGCCGCTGCGATCCCGCGCACGCGGACGTCGGGCGCCACGTCCTCGCGCGCGGCCGCCAGCGCGTGCAGCGTCGTCGATCGACGCGGTGTCGTAGATGACGCCCTCGAACGGCGTCAGGCAGGCCCATCAGATCGACGCAGCCAGCCGAGCGCGACTTCTTCGAGCTCGGTCGCCGCCGGCGAGGTGCGCCACAGCATCGCCTGCTGGTTGAGCGCCGCCGACAGGCATCTCGGCGAGGATGCCGGGCCGCTGGCGCTGGTGTGCGAAGTAGGCGAAGAAGCCGGGATGGTTCCAGTGCGTCAGGCCGGGGACGATGACGCGCTCGAAGTCCGCGAAGATGTCGTCGAACGATTCGCCGTGCTCCGGTGCGCGCGCGGGCAACGCGCCGGACACCTCGCCGGGCGACACGCGGGAAAGGACCGGATAGCGTTCTGGGCGCGGCGAGGTAATCGGCGAGCCAGTCGACGATGCGGTGGCCTTCGCGGCGGAAGGCCTCCGGATCCATGTCGCCCGTGGGTCGCGGCGTGTCGGTCATGACACGCCGGTATCTTACGACGCTATTCCTTTTCGACGGTGACCGTCACAGGCGAAGCCACTTCGCGGTGACGGGCGAGCCAGCGGCGATCTTCGCCGCTCTCCGGTCGCTGGCCATCACCGCGGCCGTCCCGCCGCCGGCGCCGACGGCGCCGCCGATGGCCGCGCCCTTGCCGCCGCCGAGGATCGCGCCGAGGATGGCGCCGCCAATCGCGGCACCGCCAATCTTCGCGGCGCTGGCCTGCGCGGGTGAGTCGCCTTCGCGGACGATCGTCTCGGTCTGCAGCGGCAGCTCCGTGCCGTCGGCGAGGATGACGGTGTGGAAGCGGACGCCGAGCCGCGCCTGTTCCTTCACGCGGCCGCCGCGATCGACGATGCTGACAGAGCCGAGGACGCGCGATGCCGGCGGGAATGGCCACGCGGCCATCGGCGCGGACGTCGCGCGTGACGCGCGGCGGTGACGCGGTCCTCGACGTGCGCGGTTTCGCTCGAGAGCGCCGTTTCGATCCTGCAGGCCGATCACCGAGTCGGCCCGGCACCGTCACCTCGAGATACTGAGGCGCGGGCGGCGCGGCGGGCCGCCGGCTCGGTCGTCAGGATTTTTCAGTGCGCGCGGCGGTATCTATCGGATGCGAATCGGCCCGTGCCGTCGATGGCTCGAGGACGCGGTGCCTGTGGATCGGCCCGATTGGCCGCGTGCTGATCGTGCGCGGGCTGGACTGACGCTGGCGACTGCGCTGGCTTCTGTTGCGACGCCACGGGCCGATCGGCGGGCCGCGGCCTGGGTCTGGCGACAGGGGTGGCGGGCTTATCCGCCGGCTTGTCCGCTGTAGCCTTGTCCGCCGTAGCGGTGGTCGATCCGGCCGCAGAGGCGGACTCCTTGTCGTCCATCACCGCTTCGGTGGCCTCCACGGCTCCGCCAACCGCCGGGATGGTGGACGGCGGCGTCGTGACCGCGGCCGCCGGCGGCTTCCCGGCGGGCGCCGTGCCGCGGGACGCGAACCAAGCGCCGGCTCCCGGCCACTCCTACCAGTCCCACAAGCGCGATGACGCCGAAGGTCACCTTGTTGCTCAGCATCAGAAAACTCCCCGCCCTCGGGAACATTGAGCAAGTGCCGCACTGCCGCCGCCCGGCGAGTTGTCGGCCTAACTCGCTGATGACCGCCCTGGACGCGCCGCCCGGCAGCCCGGCTTTCTGTCGCTGTCCTCAGGCCGGCTGTCCTCTCTCGGGCATCTGGCAGCACGGGCCGGTACGCGGCCTCGACGCCGTTCATTCTCATGCAACTGGACTGGCCCGCGCGTTGCAAAACCTTGCAGCGGCGTCCAGAATGAAGGAGTTTCCCATGCGATTCGCTGCTGTGCTGATTCGTGCTCACCCTGGGCTCTTCCAGCCGCGGCCCTTGCCGTCACGCCCGAGGATCTCGCGCGGCTGCGCGCCGCCGGACTGGGCGACCAGGTTCTGCTCGCCCTGGTGGACACCACGGGCGTGCAGGGACGAGTGGGAGCAGACGAGGCGATGGACCTCGCGCGCGGGCGTCAGCGACCGCGTGATCGCCGCCGCAATCCGTCGCGCGGCGGCCGACGAAGCAGCGCGCCCTTCTGCCGCCCGAGCCCATCGTCGAGCAGATGGCGCCGGCGGTCATCGCGCCGGCTCCAGAGCCGCCTGTCGTCACCGAGGTTGGTGCCCGTGCCCGTCGTGCCGTGGGTGGTGGTGCCGGTAGTCCCGCGCCGGCCGCACGGTCCCGCCAAAGCCGACGCTCGGTGACTACAAGGGACCAGGGCGGTTCATCAACACGGATCTCCGTCCGCTGAACAACGGCTTCGTCGAGCCGCCTGCAAACGCGCGCGACTCGGCGCTCCGCCGCCGCGCTGATCCGCTCATTCCGTGGCAGACGTCCTGATCCTGGGCGCGGGCATCATCGGCTGCGCGGTGGCTGAGCACCACTCGCCCGGCGCGGCGCACGCGTGCGCCATGATCGATCCGCGCGGCGTCGGCCTGGCGCAGAGCCCAGGCGTCGGCCGGCATGCTGGCGCCGTTTACAGAGGGGCGGCATGATCGACAGATGCAGGCGCTTGGCGTCTGCAGCACTCGACGCAGTATGGCGCGCTGATCGATCGCCTGCGGCGAGGACGGCCACGAAGTGGCCTACTCGCGTCGCGGGTCGATCGACGTCGCGTTCGACGAGACGCGCGCGCGACAACTGGCCGGAGACGCGAACGGTCTGGCGGCGGACGGCGTGTCGCACACCTTCCACGAGGGCGACGACGCGCGCCGCTTCGCGCCGGCGGTCGATCCGCGCGTGAAGGCGATTCTCGAGATTCCGGCGCACGGCGCCGTCAGTTGTCGCGGATCTCACCGCGGCGTTGTGGAAGTCGGCCGAGGCGCGTGGCGCGCGGCTCACAGCGGCGTCGGCGACGCGTGTGGCGCACGCCCGAGGCGCGATCCGGGTCGAGACGACATGCGGCGTGATGGACGCGCCGCACGTGGTGCTCGCCGCTGGCTGCTGGGCCGGCGGGGTCGACCTCGACGGCCGAGCGCCGCTGCCCGTGCGGCCCGTGCGCGGTCAACTGCTGGCGCTGCGCCTGCCGTCGCCGCCGCTGGCGCCGACGGTGTGGGGACCGGACTGCTACCTCGTCCCATGGAGTGACGGTACAGTGCTGGTTGGGAGCCACGGTGGAGGAGGCGGGATTCGACGAGCAGGCGACCGTCGCCGGCGTGGGCGGTCTGCTCGCGGCGGCTCCGGCGGTGCTGCCGGAACTGGGCCGCGCGACGCTCGTCGGCGTGCGCGTCGGGTTGCGGCCGGGCACGCCCGACGATCGGCCACGTGATCGGAACGTCGCGCCGCGTGCCGGGCCTGGTTTATGCCACACCGGGCACTACCGCAACGGCGCGCTTCTGGCGCCCATCACGGCCGAGATCGTCGGCGACCTCGATTGAAGGGCGCGAGTGCGGATCCGTCGCCTCGACGTGTTTTCGCCGGATCTGTTTCGGGAGCATTGACATGCCATTGCTCGGCACGCACGAGGTCGCGCACCAGCTTGCAACATTGCCCGGGTGGACACTGGCGGGCAACGCCATCCGGAAGCAGTTCACCTTTGCCGGATTTCCGGAAGCGATTGCCTTTCTGCAGCGGCTGGTTCCGGAGTGCGAGGCGACGGACCATCACCCGGACATCACCGTCAACTACCGGCGCGGGTGACGCTGTCGTACACTCACGCACAGCGAGGGCGGGCTCACGCTGAAGGACTTCGACGGCGCGCGCGGCCGAGCGGAAGGTGGCGCCCTAGTGCAGTGCTCGCAGAAGCTACGGTGCTGCAGTGCCACAGGTGCACTGCAGGACAGCGCAGGGCACTTGTGGAGCCGAGCTTGGTTCAGCTCTTGAGCACTAGCTCTTCGGATTGATCGGGAACACTCGCTCGAGATCGTCGGCCGGGCGGGGAATGACGTGCACGCCGACGAGCTCGCCCACGCGCCGCGCAGCCGCGGCGCCGGCGTCGGTGGCGGCCTTGACCGGAGCCGACGTCGCCGCGCACGAGGACGGTGACCAGGCCCGCGTCCACCTTGTCCCACGCCACGATCAGGACGTTGGCGGTTTTCACCATCGCGTCGGCGGCTTCGATGAGGCCGACCAGCCCGCGGGTCTCGATCATCCCGAGCGCCTCGCCCACCTCCAGCCGCGCCGCTTCCGCTCTCACCGCGTCATTCTTGTTTGGCATGGTCAGGCTGTGTCACGCGCACTTCAGCACGCCAGCACTTCGGCACTGGCACTTCAGCACCGCAGCACTGTAGCACTTCAGCACTGATTCTGAAGCCGCTTCTTTTCGACCTTGCCCATTGCGTTTCTCGGCAGCGCGTCGAGGAATCGGACTTCGCGCGGCACCTTGAAGGACGCCAGGCGATCGCGGCACCAGGCGACCAGCGCGCTGCTGTCCTGACCGGCGTCGGGCCGCGGCACGACGAACGCGACCGGCACTTCGCCCTTCACCGGATCCGGGGAGCCGACCACCGCGACCTCGGCGACCGCCGGGTGCTCGGCCAGCAGCTCCTCGATCTCGCGCGGGTAGATGTTGAAGCCGCCGGCGATGATCAGGTCGCTCCGGCGTCCGCACAGCGTGTAGTAGCCGTCCGCGGACCGCACCGCCAGATCGCCGGTGGCGAACCAGCCGTCCCGGAAGGCCGCCTTCGTCGCATCCGGCCGGTTCCAGTAGCCGGCGAACAGCGTCGGCGACTTCACGTGCAGCTCGCCAGTGACGCCATCAGCGACGTCGGCGCCGTGTTCGTCCAGGATTCGCGCGTCGACGCCCGGCAAGGGCTTACCGACCGTGCCTGCACGGCGCTCGCCGTCGTCACTGGGTTGCTGAGCGTCATCAACGTCTCGGTCATGCCGTAGCGCTCGAGGATCGCGTTGACCGAAGCGCGCGTCGAAGTCTTCGAGCACCTGCGCGGCGAGCGGCGCCGAGCCGGACACGCACAGCCGCAGCCGGCTCCCGATCTCCCGCGCCACCGGCTCGTCGATCTCCAGCAACCGCACGTACATCGTCGGCACGCCAAAGAACAGCGTCGGGCGGAAGTCGAGGAAGGTCTCGGCAGCCGAGACGCGATCGAACCGCTCCGAGCAGCCGCGTGCGGCACCCCGCGAGCAGCCAGCAGTGCACGCCGTTGCCGAGGCCGTGGGCGTGGAACAGCGGGAGCGCCAGCAGGAAACGATCGCCGGCCGTGATGTGCCAGGACGCGACGAGATTGCGTGCGTTGGCCGCGAGGTTGCCGTGCGTGATCACGGCGCCTTTCGCCGGTCCCGTCGTGCCCGACGTGTAGATCAGCGCCGCCGGCGTCGAGTCGTCGAGCGCGAAGGCTGTCGATGGCCGTCGCCGGGAGTCGTGCCGCCTCCGCCGCGAGTTCAGCCACCTGCCATTCTGCCGGGGCCACGGCGCGCCGGAACTTGTTCGGCCGCGGCCGTCACCGTCGCTTTCGGGCTCGCATCCCGCAGGATGTGTCCCAGCTCGCGCTCGCGATAAAGCGCGTTGATGGGCACGACGATGACGCCGAGGCGCGTGGCGGCGAGGAAGAGGTCGAGGCATGTCGAGGCGGTTCGGGAGATATAACGCGAGCCGATCGCCGCGCGTCAGCCCGCGCGCCGTCAGCGCCGCCGCCATCCGGTTCGCGCGTTGGTCGAGGTCGGCGAACGTGAACTCCTGACACGCCCACTCCAGAGCGACCTGGTGCGAGCGGTCGCGGAACGTTGGGTGCGAACAGATCAGTGCAGCGGCACCTCGGAGAGTGTAACGCAGTGCGGCAGTGCTGCGGCGGCAGCGCGCACGGGGCCGAACTTTAGTTCGGCCATAACGGCCATGGTGACGACTGAGGCGAACGCAGGCGACGGATGACGCGAATCGTGGAGATCTGGTCCGGCGGGCAATCGGGAGTCGATCGCGCGGCGCACGACGCGGCGCTCGAGGCGGGTGTCCCGATTCGCGGTTGGATTCCGCGCGACCGATGGGCCGAGGACGGGCGGATCGCCGATCGCTACGAAGGACTGGTCGAGACCGACTCAGCCGATGCGGCCGTCCGCACGGAACTGAACGTGCGCGACTCGGATGCCACGCTCATCCTGACGATGGGCCCGCCGACCGGCGGCACCGAGTGGACGCGCCGCTGCGCGATCGCACACAGACGGCCCGTGCTCGTGATCGATCTCGAATCGCTCGAAATCGCGGAAGCCGTGCGGGGAACGTCAGCGTGGCTGGACACGCTGCCCGCGCCGATCAGGCTCAACGTCGCCGGCCCTCGCGCAAGCAAAGCTCCAGCCATTTACGCCCTTGCGCACGCGATCGTGGCTCAGTTGCTCATTTGAAGCAGAACTAAAGTGGCATTGTCTCAGTTTGGCATGGTGTGCCGTATCGCACAGTTTCTGCGATAACCGAGGGCCGATAATGGCTCCATGCTGACACTCCGCGCACTTGAGACCAGTGGAAGCGGCCAGGTCATCGGCCAGGTCCTCGGATCGGACCCCTATCAGTACGAGGTTATCGGACTGCCGACTGGGAGTGGCGCGATGCTCGCCAGGTTGTCTGGTGTCTGGAAGATTCTCAGAATCGAGCGCGGTAAGTCTTATGCCTGGACCGGGAGCTTTGTCAGCGCTGAAGATGCGCTCGCATCGATTGATGGCAAGGTGCCAATTTCAAACTGAGACTGGTGCCTCCATAGTTCTGCTCCACAGGTATCGCTGCACTGCCAGCACCTCAGCACTCCAGCACTGGACTTCAGCACTTCAGCACTCCAGCACTTCTGCACTTGCGCGGAATCACCCCATGAACCCGCGCTGATTCGTTCGCGACAGCGCGTAGCCGGGGAAAATCGGCGTTGGGTCCTTGACGCCGAGGTGCTTCGTGACGACTTCAGCGAACACATCCCTGAAGTCGGTCGTCACCGCCAGGTCGCGGCCATCGTAGAGCTGCGTCCTGCGACAGGCCCGGCCACCGGCCGTACACGTGGCCGCCCTTCACGCCCGCGCCCATCACGAGCATCGCGTTGCCGTGGCCGTGGTCCGTGCCGCGATTGCCGTTCTCCGACACCGCACGGCCGAACTCCGACATCGTCATGATGACGGTGTCGCTCATGCGGTCGCCGAGATCGGCGGCGAGCGCGGCGAGGCCCCGGCCGAAGTCGTCCAGGCGCGTCGGCGAGCTGGCCCTGCGTGCTGCCCTCGTTGACGTGATGGTCCCAGTTGCCGGTTTCGGCGAACGCGATCTCGAGGCCGACATCCGACTTGGCGAGCTGCGCAATCTGCTTGCAGCGCCTGCCCGAACGCGCTCGCCGGGTAGTTCGCGCCGGCGGCCGGCTGGTAGCGCGTGGGGTCGGCCTGCTTCAACAGCTTCACGGCTTCGAACGCTTCCTGGCCCGCGCCCTTCAGAACCGAGTCGGCGGCGGCGGCGTACTGCTCCTCGAAGGACGCGCCGAGCATCGCCGCCAGACGCGCCGTCGTGAATGCCGAACTGGCCGATCTGTCCGATCGCCAGCGCCGGCGCAGAGCCCTGCAGCGACCGCGGCAGCGTCGGCGCGAGCGCGACCGCGCGAAACGGCGACGCGTCGGCCGCTCGCTCCGCCCGCAGCGTCCGGTTCAGCCACCCGTCATCCGTGCTCTTCACGCCGGGCGTCGCCGACTCCATGTAGTCCTGCGCGTCGAAGTGCGAGCGCGTGCTGTCTGGCGAGCCACACGCGTGGACGACGGCCAGCGAGCCGTTGCGATACAGCGGCACGAGCGGCGCGAGGCGCGGATGGAAGGCCGAAGAACCCGTCGAGATCGACGCGCCGCGTCGGCGCCATCAGCCCGGCCGCGGAATGGCAATCGACGGCCGGCGCCGGTAGTAGTCGCCGCTCGCCGTAGGGCACGACGACGTTGAGGCCGTCCACGGCGCCGCGCTGGAAGATGGCGATGAGCAGCTTCGTCCGCGTGGACGCGGCCGCTGCCGTTCGGGCGAGAAACGTCGGCGCGAACCCGAGGCTCACGAGCGCCAGCCCGCCGCGTCGCAGAAAGATTCTTCGTGAAACCATCGGTGCCTCGCGGCCGAGCTGAACTGCGGCCCTGCGACTACCTGCGTTGAAACTCTGGCGCGCCGAGCGCCAGCGCCGACTATCTGAGCGGCGGTCGTCGCTCGCTGAATGGTAGCGCGCGTCGCGTTGGACGCATCGCCGTTCAGGAACACGTCCACCGCGATCTCGGCGTCCGACTGGTTGCGATCGGGCAACGGGTCGCTGACGACGACGCCGCGGAAAGTGTTGGCGGCGAGCGCAACGGCGAAGTTCATGCGGTTGATGAGCGCGCCGGTGTTCACCCACGCCTCGGCCGTGTCCTTGTAGCCTGTCGGCGGCTGGCAGAAGTAGAGGGGCATGCCCAGCTCGCGCATCGTGCGCTCGAGCGGAACCGGCTGCCGGATGTCGGCGCCCGTCGCCCGCAGCGCGCTGGCGACGAAGTCGAACGGCGTTTTCACCTTCGCGCGATACGACTCGGGTGCGAAGAACTCGGGCGACGTGAGGATCGCGCGCGTGACTGCGCGGAGGTCGCCGCCGGTCTCGACGGAACACTGCCGCCGCGCGCTCGACGAGCGGCGGCGGGCGGCGTGTCGGCGACAAAGCGCCGGGCCAACGCCGTGGCGATGAACGTCGCCGTCGAGGATGTGCTGCCGAGGATGTCGAGCACCTGCTCGCCGTCCTCGATCCCGCCGCCGGCCTTGATCCGATGCCCGAGCACGACCTTCTCGCCGGTATCGTGCATCCGCGGGTTGAACGAGAACCGCCCGCCGTCTGCCTTCCGCGGCCCGGCGATGGTCCAGCCCGTGAACGCGCGCGCGACGTTGACCACGTCCTGCTGCGTGTAGCCGCCATCGACGCCGAGCGTGTGGAGCTCCATCAGCTCGCGCGCGTAGTTTTCGTTGATGCCGCCGCGCTCGTCGGAGCGAGCGCTCGCCGCGCGAAGCGCGCCCTCGCCTGCCGCGCTGCGGCGCTCCATCGTCCGCGACCGGTCCGCGAGGAGCGCAGCGTTGTCCAGGTAGAAGAGCATCGCCGGACTCTTCGCGGTCGCGCCCAGCAGATCGCGGAAGCGGCCGAGGACGTGCGGCCGGATCGCCTCGCGCTCGTACTCGGTGATGAACACGCGCGTCAGCCCCTTGCCGGCGTAGACGTTGAAGTGGTTGAACCAGAAGTCGGTGAGCACCTCTTCGAGCTGCCGATCGCGTGTACCGCGCGGACGATCTTCTGCGCCGACAGCTCGACCAGCACCTGGCGCGCGCGTTTCATCTCGGGCGACATCGCGTCGGCCGACGTCGCCGGCGCGGAGCGGCCGACCCTAGCGCCCGGCGCGCCCCCGTCTGCGGCCCCGCGCCCTGCGCGGCGAGCGCGCCCTGCTCGGCCTTCCGCCTTTCGCGCTTCCTTGCGCCGGCAGGAAATACTGCTGCGCGATTTCGCGTGAGCTGAGGTCGAGCGTCTCGTAGCTGCGGAGCCGCGCCTCGACCGCGGTGTCCGGAATGCGCTCCGGCTGAAGCTGCTGATCGATCCAGCGCCTCGGAGCCCAACCTGCCGGACGTGCGCGACCTCGCCCGGCCGCGGCCCGAACCCCGCGCGGTTCAGCACGTGCACGATCGTCCGGTCATCCGCCCGCGCCGGCACCGCAGACGCCGGCCCTCGCGCCGCCGTCGGCGCGGCCAGCGCCGCAGCGAGCGCTGTCGCTGCCGCGTATCGCGCAAGGCGGCCAGATTTCAGCCTCGGGTCACTCTCCACTTCCCACTCCACTTGGCACTTCGCACTTCCACTGCACTCGCACTTCCACTTGCACTTCGGCGCTCTAGACAGTTTGTCTGCCCGCTCAGTTGAGTCCGCTACAATTCCGCCTGATGCATCGCCTGCTGACTGCCATTGTCCTGCTGCCTGTTCTTGCCTCGACTCCGTCCGGACTCATCAGCGCAACCGGCCGCCCTGCTCATCCGGGGCGGCCAGCTCGTCGACGGCACTGGCAGCCCGGCGCGGGCCGCGCGACGTCCGCATCTCCGGCGACACCATCGTCGAGGTAGGCGAGCACCTGACGCCGCGCCCGGGCGAGCGAGTCATCGATGCGGCCGGCCGCGTCCTCTCGCCGGGGTTCATCGACATGCACAGCCACGCCGCCGGCGGGCTCGACGACCAATCCGGATGCGGCGAGCCAGATACGTCAGGGCATCACCACCGCGCTCGTGGGCCAGGACGGCAGCGGCGCACCTGCCGGTCTCCGACTTCCTCGAGCACATGGAGAAGCTCCATCCCGCCATCAACGTCCCTCACCAGCGTTGGCCACGGCACCGTGCGCGGCCTGGTCATGGGCGGGGACTACAAGCGCGCCGCGCGACGCTGTCCGAGATCGACGCGATGAAGGTGATCGTCGAGCGCGGCATGAAGGACGGCGCCGTCGGGCTCGAGCGGCATCGATGCGACCCCGGCTTCTACGCGACGACCGACGAGCTGGTGGCGCTGGCCTCGGTGATCAAGTCGTGCGGCGGCTTTTACTCCAGCCACGTGCGCGACGAGGAGAACGAGGTGCTCGCGGCGTGGAGCGAAGCGATCGAGATCGGCCGCCGTGCCGGCGTGCCCGTGGAGATCTCGCACATGAAGCTGGCGTCCGCGCCCGTGTGGGGGCAGGCGGCGAAAGGGCTCGCGCTCGTCGATGCCGCGCGCCGCGCCGGCCAGGACGTCACCGGCGACTGGTATCCGTATCCCATGCTGGCACTCGTCGATCTACGTGCTGATCCCGCGATCGCGATTTCGACAACGTCGCGAAGTGGCAACGAGGCCTCGACGAGGTCGGCGGCCCCGCCAGACGTGCTGATCAGCAGCTACAAGCCGGATCCCTCGTGGATCGGCCGAACGCTGGCGGACCTGGCCGCCGAGCGGCACATCGATGCCCCGCATCTCATCGTGCAGATGATCAAGGACGCCGGCACCTCGATCGGCGTCATCGTCACGGCCATGGACGAAAGGGACATGACGGCGATCTTCGCGCACCCCGCGACGTTGATCTGCTCCGACGGCGAGCTGGACGGCCGGCATCCGCGCGGCTACGGGCGCCTTCCTCGCGTGCTCGCCCGCTACGTCCGCGAGCAGCACGTCGTGACGGTGGAGGATGCGATCGCGAAGATGACGTCGCGTTCGGCCCGCAAGCTCGGCCTGATCGACCGCGGCACGCGTCGCGACCGGGACAGAAGGCCGACCTGGTCGTCTTCGATCCCGCGACGATCGCCGATCGCGGCGACGCCCGCCAACCCCGCGCAGTCACCGGCCGGGATCGACTACGTGATCGTCAACGGCGAGATCGTCCTCGATCACGGCGCACGATCACCAAGCGCTCGGCCCCGGCCGCGCGCTGAGGCATCATTGACAGCCGACCACTGCGCCTTTGACCACTTCCCACTAGTCCTATTCCCAATCACTTCCCACTTGGCACTGCACTTCCAACTTGGCACTTCAATGCGTCTGATACGCGCCACTGGCGCTCTGCTCGACTCGTTGCTCGACGACACGTTTCCGTTGTGGGGTGACGGGCTGACGCGCAAAGGCTACGGTCACTGGAACATCGCCCAGGAGCGGACCGACTGGGGCACCCGCCACCTGCGCCGCTTCGCGCTGATGGACGGCGCGCGCGTATTGTCGTCGGCGAAACAGTACGACCTCTCGCTGGCTGAAGGGACGCAGGTGTCTGCGCCTCGGCGTCGGCGCGGTGTTCACGCCTGAGTCGCAGCGCGGCCACGGCCACGCCCCCGCGATCATCAAGGCGCTCGAGGACCAGGCGCGCGCCGACGGCGCCGAAGTGTCGCTGCTGTTCTCGGAGATCGGCCCCCACTACTACCAGCGCCTCGGCTACACGCAGATCCCGCTTCAGACCGTGGAGGTCGAGGTGGACCAGAAGGCCGGCGCGCCGGCGATGATGGTTCGCGCCGGCGAGGACGTCGATGCCGCTGGCGTCGCCGCGATGCACGATCAGCGTGCGCGCGGCTTCGACTTCGCGGATGTTGCTGGACGAGGCCCAGGTCCGCTATTCCATCTCCAAGAAGCGCATGTTTCGTAGGCCTCCGGGCACGGGCCTCGGCCGGTCGATCGAGTAGCTTCGTCAGCGAGGAGGGGCACCAGGCTGTCGCGTTTCCTGCTGATGCAGGTGACAGCGCGGCGTCAATGCGGCAGCCTGACACGTGGAGCATCGAGGGCGTGCGGCGATCGCGACCCGTCCGGCGCGCGCATCGGCGCGCTGTTGCAGGTCCTGCTCGCCCGCGCTCCATCCGCGGCGCGCCCCGTCATCCGCGCCTGGTGGCCCGACTCGCTCCGCCCGCCTCAGCTGCGCAGCGTCCCCCGCCAGCCCGCCGGAGAAGTGATGATGCTCAAGCCGCTCGTGCCCGGCATCACCCTCGACGCCCTCGCGCCAGATGGCGTCATGTACTGGCACGGAGACGCGTTTTCTGACTCGACTGCCCGTGCTGGGTGCTGCGTGCTAAGTGCCTCGTGCGGTGCTTCGTGCCAGGTGCCATGTGCAGCGCTCGCATCGACGGCACCAGGCACTGCACGCAGCACCAAGCACTTTAGGCACCGCACGCAGCACAAAGCACGCGGCACGCACACGAAGCACCAGGCGCAAGCACCGCACATGGCATAGCACTCCAGCACTTAGCACGGACTGATGCCTGTTGGTCTCCGCATCCCCGTGCGCGACGGCGTCGCAGCTTGGCGCCGACTTGTATCGGCCGGCGGGCGACGCGGCGCGTCCCATGCTGCTGATCCGCACTCCGTACGACAAAGGGCAGGTCCGAGCACGAGTTCATCGCGGGCGCGCTCGAGGCGCGGCTACGCGGTCGTCGTCTCCGACGTCCGCGGCCGGTACAGTTCCGATGGCGACTTCGACCCGTACCGTCACGAAGGCTTCGACGGTTACGACACCATCGAGTGGGTTGCGGCGCAACCCTGGTCGAGCGGCCGATGTGGCGCTACCGCGGGCTTGTCGTATCCGGGCGCGGTGCAGTGGCTGGCCGCGGTGGAATCACCACCGCATCTCGTCTGCGCATTCCCGGCGATGAGCTTCTCGTCGGGCCGCGCAGTTCTTCTACTTCGGCGGCGCCTTCGACTTGTCGTGGCTGCCGTGGACCGTGGAGAACATCGCGGCCGAGGATCGCCGAAGGCGGGGAGTCACGACCGGGCCGCAGTCCACTCGCGAAGGCGCGCCAGTGGTGGCGCGAGCACGGGCGCGAGGCGCTGGCGCGGGTGCCGCTTCGTGACCAGCCCGCGCTCGCTGGCATTGCTCCGTTCTACTTCGACTGGCTCGATCACCTCAGATGACGGGCCGTACTGGCGACTTCGCCGATCTGGAATCGAGGCACTCGCAGGTGCGCGTGCCGATCTTCAACTTCAGCGGCTGGCACGACGAGGGCTACGGGCCGATCGGTGCCGTGAGGAACTTCACCGGCCTGCGCGATCGGCGCGGCGACGCCGACGCACGCTCGGCGACGCGCGCTGATGATCGGCCCGTGGGTGCACGGCTCTCCGGGCACCGGGCGGGTCGGCGCGCGCGACTTCACGAACGGCGCAGCCATCGACTACCCGCGCCTCGTCCTCGACTGGTGCGACCTGCACGCGCGCGGCATCGACCACGGGCTTCGGTCCGAGCCGCCCGTCCGCGTGTTCGTCATGGGCGCGAACGAGTGGCGCACGTCGCCGACGTGGCCGCTAGCCGTCCACGGCGCATGCATACCTGCGCACGGGTGGCCGGCTGACGACCGATGCGCCGGCCCACGGCGAGGCGCACGACACGCACATGTTCGATCCGAACCACCCTGTCGAGGACCCGCACTACGACGAGGGCCTCGGCCCCGCGACCAGCGCGCCATCGAAGCGCGTCCCGACGTCCTGACGTTCAGCACGCCGCCGCTCGAACGAGGACGTCGAGGTCATCGGCCACATCGAGTTCCGCCTGTGGATCGCGTCGTCGGCGCCAGATACCGACTTCATCTGCCGCCTGATCGACGTGGAGCCGGACGGCACGGCGTGGAACCTGATGAGCCCGACGCTGGAGGTTCTCCGGGCGAGCTACCGCCACGGCGAGACCGAACCCAGGTACCTGACGCCTGGCCGGCCCGAGGAGCTGACGCTCCGCCTCGGCGCTGACCGCGAACCGCTTCCTGCGCGGACACCGTATCCGCGTCCAGGTAATGAGCAGTTTCTTCCCGCACCTCGATCGAAATCCAAACACCGGCCGCCCGTCCGCGATCGAGAGCCGGCTCGTGTCCGGCCAGGCAGACCATCTTCCACGACGCGTCCAGACCGTCGCGGGTGATATTGCCGGTCGTCTGACCGTGCCTGGTGCTAGGTGCTGAGTGCCTTGTGCGGTGCCTGGCGCCTCGTGCTTCGTGCGGTGGCTGACGTGAGGCCGAACTTCCGCCTCGCCGCGGCTACGGCGGACTCGCCGAAGCTTCAGCGGAGGCTCAGTTCGGCCTGGCGCTTCTCGGGAGAATTGGCCGGCGCGGTGGAGCGTGGCGCCGCACCTGCTGGCACCAGGGCACGCAGCACCGCACCCGGCACCCAGCGCCCCAGCACCAGGCACGAGCTCGCAGCACCATATAATCCCGCTGCCTCAGCAAATGGCGCTGACTCCCGGCACGAAACTTCAGGGACTACGAAATCCGCCGCCCACTCGGCGCGGGCGGGATGGGGGAGGTATCCGCGCAGGACGCTGAAGCTCGGTCGCAGCGTCGCGCATCAAGGTGCTGTCCGGGCGAGGGTCGCGGCGGACCACGCCCGCATTCGCCGCTTCGAGCAGGAGGCGCGCGCGGCCTCCGCTCTCAGTCATCCCAACGTCTGCGTGGTGCACGCCCTCGGCGAGACCGCCGACGGCCATCCGTTCATCGCGATGGAGTAACATCGAGGGGCAGACGCTCCGTCACCTGCTGCAGACGCAGCCGCCAACGCCGAAGGCCGCGCTGCGACATCGCGATTCAGGTCGCCGCGGCGCCGGCGCCGCGCACACGCGATCGGGATCGTCCATCGCGACCTCAAGCTCCGAGAACGTGATCGTCCGGCAGGACGGCCTCGTGAAGGTGCTCGACTTCGGTCTCGCCAAGCTGGCCGCCAGGCGGATTGCCAGTCGACGATAGCCAGGCCACGCGAACGCTGGTGCAGACCGACGCCGGTGTGGTGATGGGCACGTTCACCTACATGGCGCCCGGAGCAGGCTGCGGCGGCCGGGACGTGGATCGCGCGCGCCGACATCTGGGCGCTCGGCGTGATTCTCTACGAGCTGGTGGGCGGACGGCCGCCCTTCAGCGGCGATACGCGCAGCGACGTGATGGCAGCGATCCTCGAGCGCGAGACCGTGCCGCTCGACCAGCTCAATCCCGCGCATCCCCCACGAGCTGCAGCGCATCGTCGCCAAGGCGCTGCGCGAAGGACCGCGCGCAGCGGTATCAGACCATTACCGACCTGCGGCTGGATCTCGAAGCGCTGCGGAGCGAGCTGCAGGCCTCCTCGACGGGATGTCGGCGCCCATCGCGGCGTCCGCTGCGCCGGCGACCGCGACGCCGCACGCCCGTCCGGCGCGAATCGAGCGCGGAGTACATCCTGACGGGCCTGGCACGTCACAAGGCTTCAGCCGCTGGCGGCGCTGTTCGTGATCGCAGCGCTGGCCGCAGGCGTGCTGTGGCGGATGCGCCGCAGGCATTCCGGATGTATCGCCTCTCGTCGGCGCCTCGCGTGCAGCGCAACCTGACCCGGCTCACATTCGGCAGCGGCCTCGCAGACCGATCCCACGCTGTCTCCTGACGGGCGGTTCCTCGCGCTACGCCTCCGATCGCGCCGGGCAACTTCGACATCTGGGCGCAGCCGGTCGCCGGCGAGCGACGCCGTGCAGATCACGAAGGATCCGGAATCGGAAACCCAGCCAGCCTGGTCTGCCCGACGGCAGCACGATCGTGTTTCGCTCCAGAGAAGGGCGGCGGCGGTCTGTTCGCCGTCCCCGCGCTCGGCGGCCCATGTCCGCGACGGCTGACCACGTTCGGCGAACGTCCGGTGTGGTCGTCGAAATGGCTCCGACGTTCTGTTCCAGGTGGGTCCCGAGCGTGAACATGGGCGAGGGACCGCTGAGTCGTCCTGCTCCGTGCCCGCCGAAGGGGGAACGCCGCAGCAGCTGGCGGCGCCCGTGCTGCAGCGCGGCACCTGGAAGCGGGTTGCGGAACACCCGGACGGCCGGCTTTCGCGCAGCGCGACGCACGAGACACAGGGGAAGGGCTTCTACACGTTCTCGCGCTCCGGTGAGCACCGTGATCAAGTCGAGACACGTCGGCGGCGCCGTCGCTGGTCAAGCCCGAGCACATACGAGCGCTTTCGATTCGCCTGGAACCGCACCGGCACGCGGCTCTACGTCGAGGCGACCGTCGAAGGTGGACAACCTCTGGCGCAGTCGAGCGTCGACCCCGGCACGCTGGAGTGGCGCGGCGCCGAACGTCTGACCACCGGAGGCGGCAGCGACATCGACGCCGTGCCGTCTCGGCTGACGAAAGCCATCATCGCATGTGCAGCAGGCCGCGTCCATGCGTCTCTGGTCATTTCCGCTCGACGCCAGCGCAAGGCCGACTAGAAGGTGGAGGGACAGCCTTTTTCCGAGGAGGGCGCGGCCATTGGCGCTGGCGGACCTCTCGCCTGACGGGTCCGCGGCCGTCTACTGCATGGCTGCGCCCGGCGGCCGATACGGTCGGAACGTGTGGCTGCACCGGTTCGACACCGGACGCCTCGCACTTCCTGGTCGCTGACGGGTTCCACCCGAGGTGGACGTCGGACGGGCGAAGCATCGTCTATGTGAAATGGCCGAGGAGCGCGCCCGTCGGCGCTGATGTTGCGCGAACCCGATGGCACCGAGCGCCAGCTGAGCCCGTGGAGTCAAACTCGAAGCCTCCTACCGACGAAGGCGCTGCCGGCGCGCAGTCGATCCTCCGTGAGCGCCTTGACGCAGGAAGCCACGCCGCTCTGGCTCTGGAGCCTGAGAAGTTCACCGACCAGCCGCAGAAGATCGTCGCCGATCGCCCGCGCACCAACTTCTGGCAGGCAGATGTCTCCGAACGGTCGGTGGCTCGCCCAGTGTTCCAGAGACCGGGCAAACCCGGTCCCCCGAAAGTCGTGTGTGGCGCGCGCCGACAGCATGCCGGATCACGGAGTGGGACCGACGCGCTGCCGGAGCCTCAGAATAGCGACAAGCCACGCTGGGCACCTGATGGCCGCATCCTACTTCCTGACGAACCGCGGCGGGTTCTGGAACCTCGCCGGGATTCGATTCCGATCCCAGACCGTGGCGTCACCGTGGGTCAGCCCTTCGACGTTACGCACTCCAGTTCGCCGAGGCTGATCATCTCGCCGCTCTTCGATCGGACCGAGATCGGCATCGCAGCCCATCGGGCCATACCGGCCATGGTGTCGGCCACGGGCAGCACCTGGATGCTCGACAACGTCGACAAGTAACCAGTGCTGCGGTGCTGGAGTGCTGAAGTGCTGCAGTCCGGGGCCGACGTGCTGAAGTGCGGAGCCGCTGGCCGCGACCGTGCCTGGTGCTTGCGGGGTGTCGGTGCAACCGGCTGAAGTAGGGCCGAACGCGCATATCGCACGGGGCAACTTGGCACTTCAGCACCGCACCCGGCACCTGGCACCCAGCACCAGGCACGGGCATGCACACCATATAATCCCGCTGACCTGAGCGATGTCGCGCTGCCTCCGGCTCGAAGCTCGGCGACTATGACATCCGCCGCCCACTCGGCGCGGGCGGGATGGGGGAGGTGAGCCTCGCGCAGGACGCGAAGTCGGTCGCAGCGTCGCGATCAAGGTGCTGTCGGGCCAGGTCGCCTCGGACCCTACCCGATTCGCCGGCTTCGGAGCAGGAGGCGCGCGCGGCCTCCGCCCTCAGTCATCCCAACGTCTGCGTGGTTACGCCCTCGGCGAGACCGCCGACGGCCATCCGTTCATCGCGATGGAGCATATCGAGGGGCAGACGCTCCGTCACCTTCTGCAGACGCAGCCGCCCACGCTGAGGGCCGCGCTGGACATCGCGATTCAAGTCGCTGCGGCGCAGGCGCCGCGCACGCCATCGGGATCGTCCATCGCGACCTCAAACCCGAGAACGTGATCGTCCGGCAGGACGGCCTGGTGAAGGTCCTCGACTTCGGTCTCGCCAAGCTGGCGCCAGGCGGATTGCCGAACAGATCAGGCCACGCGGACGCTGGTGCAGACGGACTCCGGTGTGGTGATGGGCACGTACACCATACATGGCCCCGAACAGGCGCGGGGCCAGGACGTGGATGCGCGCGCCGACATCTGGGCGCTCGGCGTGATGCTCTACGAGCTGGTGAGCGGCCGCCGCCCTTCACGGGTCACACGCCGAGCGACGTGATGGTCGCGATTCTGATCGCGAGCCGGCGCCGCTCGACAAGCTGAATCCATCCATCCCCCACGAGCTCCAGCGCATCGTCGCGAAGGCGCTGCGCGGGCGATCGCGCGCAGCGGTATCAGACCATTGCCGACCTGCGTTTGATCTCGAAGCGCCCGCGGGCGAGCTGCAGGCCTCGTCGCAGGATGCGGCGCCGATCGCGGCGGTGACTGCGCCCGCGCCGACACCGCAGCCGGTCCGGCGCGAGTCGAGCGCGGCAGTATATCCTGACTGGATCTGGCACGCCACAAGCTCGCCGCGGCGATCGCGCTGCGTCGTGATCGCGGCGTTGGCCGCAGGGCTGCGTGGCGGATGCGCCAGCAGGCTACTCGACACGAGCGCACCGTCAGCTCAGCGGCTCGCGTTCAGCGCAACCTGACCCGGCTCACATTCGGCGGCGGCCTTGCAGACGGATCCCACGCTGTCTCCCCGACGGGCGGTTCCTCGCCTACGCCTCCGATCGCGCGGGGAACTTCGACATCTGGGTGCAGCCGGTAGCCGGCGGCGATCCCGTGCAGATCACGAAGGATCCAGAGCCTGACACGCAGCCGGCCTGGTCACCCGACGGCAGCACCGATCGTGTTTCGCTCGGAGGCGAGAGGCGGTGGGCTCTTCGCGGTGCCGGCGCTCGGAGGCCCGCGCCGGCAGCTCACCGCGTTCGGCGAACGTCCAGTCATGGTCCCACAGCGGAACCGAGGCTGCTGTTTCGGGGCAGGGCTCCTCCTCCGCATCGACGGACTACGGCAGGGATACGCCTCTACGCGCTGTGCCCGCGTGAAGGGGGATCTCCGACGGAACTGGCAGCAGAGCAGTGCTGTCGCATGGCGACTGGAAATGGGTCGAAGCGAGCATCCCGGATGGCAGGATTTCAGCCGCAGGAACTCGCCTGCTAATCAGGGCCCCGGCTTCGCCACGTTTTCTCGTGACGGCGACCACCTGGTCAGGGGTCGAACGTCTCAGCCGTTCCCGGGCCCCTACCTGAGCGAGTGAACTACGGCGAGCGATTCCGATTCAGCTGGAACCGCACCTGGCGGTCGGCCGCACGTCGAGGCCACGGTGAAGGCCACCGGACACCTGGTGTTGCGTGTGAGACGCCGATCCAGCGACGCTCGCCGCCTTTGGCGTTCGGGGCCGAACGCCTGACGACGGGTGGCGGCCGCGACATCAACGCCGCGCTCTCACCGGACGGGAGCCGGATCGCCTACGTGCAACAGTCAATTTCAGCGCGCTTGTGGTCTCTTTCCCTTTTGATGCCGTTGATGGTCGACTCACGGGCGAGGGAACACCATTTTCGGAAGATGGAGCCTGGCCTGGCGTCGTCGATCTCTGCGACGACGGCAATGCTGCGGGTCTACAACGTCGGGCGTCCCGGCGCGCAACGTGCGGAAATCTGGCGCACCATTTCGACACCGGTCAAAGCACCAGCTGGTCATCATGGATGGAGTAAATGCAAAGTGGATACGAGGCGGGAACAGCATCGCTTACCGGCGAAGTGGCGCAAAAGGCAAAACCTGCAGAGGGCGCTTGGTAAGCCGCGCGAGCGAGCCCAACGGCACTCGAACGCCGGGGCTGAGTCCCTGGAGCGCGACCTTCGTGACCTCAACCCCGCTGGACGGGACCCTCCCAACGCCGCACTGACGCTGGCCAGTGCGTGGACCCGGGGAAGCTTGACATCGCCCTGGATGTGGAGTCTGGACAGATTCAGCGACAAACCTGAGAAGGTTCTGATCGATCGTCCCTGGCACCGGAATCTGGCATGACGCAGCTCTCTCCCAATGGCAGATGGATTCGCTTTTGCCGGCAGCACTTTCGGCCGCGACATTCCGCTTCCACAGCGAGTGGTGGTCGTCGCGTCAATGGATGTGCGCCCAGACCGCGGAGTGGACGCCGCTTCGCACAGACTCCGTCGACAGACCGCATAAGCCGCGTTGGGCGCCCGACGGTTCGGACGAGTACTTTCTGACCAGCCGCGGGGCTTCTGCCAACCTCGCAGGAATCCGGTCTCGATCCCGACCGGGAGGCGCTGCCATGGGCCAGCCCCTTCGACGTCACGCACTTTCGTGTCTCCCGAGCCTGGACCGTCTCGACGTCCATGGGCGACAGCGAGATCGGCATCGCGGCGCACCGCGCGGTCCTGACCCTGGTGTCGTCCACGGGCAGTATTCTGACGTATTGCTCGACAACGTCGACAAGTAACAAGTGCCAGGGTGCTGAAGTGCTGGGGTGCTGGAGTCCAGGCGCTGGAGTGCCAGAGTGCCAGCCAGCGCCGCAGCCCACGCCGCGCCAGCTGAGGGACTGTACGGCCGCCATCAATCAACGCGGCACCTCGGCACTCCAGCACCGGACTCAGCAATCTCGGGCACTCTCAGCAGCTACGGCACCGACTCTCGCCGGCAGCGCAGCGTTATGATGCGAAATCGCCGAGGACCAACGAGCGTGCTGATTACGAGAAACCCGGACTCTTCTTACCTGGGCCGCACCGTCGATTCTGACAAGAAGGCGAAGGCCGATTACACTAAGCTGCACGGACCCGCGGCGACTTTCGTGACGCACGCCGTGTGCGTCGGGATGACCGGCAGCGGCAAGACTGGTCTTGTGCATCGACCTGCTCGAGGAAGCGGCCATCGACGGCGTGCCCGCGCTGGTGATCGATCCGAAGGGCGACCTCGGCGACCTGCTGCTCACGTTCCCGAATCTCGTCTGCGGTCCGACTTCCGCGCCGTGGATAGACGAAGACGACGCGCGGCGCGAACGGGCAAGTCGCCCGGACGAGTGTGCCGCAGCGCAGGCCGGCGCTGTGGAAGAAAGGGCCTCGCGAGCTGGGGCCAGGACGGCGAGCGCATCGCGCGGCTGCGCGAGGCGGCGGACTTCGCGATCTACACGCCGGGCTCGCAGTCGGGCCTGCCGCTCTCGATCATCAAGTCCTTCGCCGCGCCTCGGCCGACTTCCATCGGCGACGCCGATCTGATGCGCGAGCGCGTCGCGACGACGGCCACGAGTCTTGCTGGGGCTGCGTGGGCATCGACGCGGACCCGATCCAGAGCCGCGAGCACATCCTGCTCTCCACGATCTCATCGACGCCACGTGGACGCAAGGGGCAGGATCTCGATCTCGCCGCGCTGATCCAGTTGATCCAGAAGCCGCCCGTCGCGCGCGTCGGCGTGATGGACCTCGACGCGTTCTTCCCGGCCGACAGAGCGCTTCGAGCTGGCGATGTCGCTCAACAACCTGCTGGCGGCGCCCGGCTTCAGCGCGTGGATGGAAGGCGAGCCGCTCGACGTCGCAGCGGCTGCTCTCACGCCGGAGGGCAAGCCGCGCGTGTCGATCCTCTCGATCGCGCACCTCGAACGACGCCGAGCGGATGTTCTTCGTCTCGCTGCTGCTCAACCAGGTGCTCGGCGTGGATGCGCCAGCAGCCGGGCACGACCAGCCTGCGCGCGCATCGTCTACATGGACGAGATCGCGGGCTACCTGCCGCCGGTCGCGAACCCGCCGTCGAAGGCGGCCGATGCTGACGCTGCTCAAGCAGGCGCGCGCGTTCGGCGTCGGCATCGTGCTGGCGACGCAGAACCCGGTGGACCTCGACTACAAGGCGCTCGTCGAACGCCGGCACGTGGTTCATCGGCCGGTTGCAGACCGAGCGCGACCAGGCGCGCGTGCTGCGACTGGCCTCGGAGGGCGCGATGTCGACCGCCGGCGGCGCGTTCGATCGCAACAAGCCATCGCGGCAAGATCATCGCGGGGCTCGGCAAGCGCCAGTTCCTGCTGCACGCAACGTGCACGAGGATCATCCGGAGGTGTTCGAAAGCAGGTGGGGATGAGTTGGGCCCGTGCGGGCCGCTGACACGGGCGCAGATCAAGATCTTGATGGATGGGAGACGGGAAGCCGGGAATTAGAAAGGGGTGCGATCGGTGGCTTGTAGCGATGGGCGCGACGCGCGACCCGCCGCACCCGAGATAAGCGCACCCGTTGCAATTGTTGCACCCGTCGCACCGATACTTCACTGTATTCAGCAGATGAAGCTCCCGCCAAAGCCGGATCCAGATACACGCCATGGTCGCCGGCGCGGCGGACATCCGCTTCATTGACACGAAGGCCAGCGGACGCTCCAGGTCAAGCCGTGGCGTCAGCAATCCGCACGCCGCGCCGGATCCCGAGCACTGTGGAACTGGGACCACGCCGAGGAAGCGGGCTTCGACGTCGGATAGTTGTTTAATAGATGCATTTGTTGGAAAGCGATTGTTCGATGAGCCGTCCAGCGCCGAGCAACTGAGAACTACGCTGACTGGTCGAAATCGTTCGTGACGTGGCTCACGATGTCACAGGCATGCACATCTAGTGAGCCTTTGCTCTTCAAATGCCCCATCGAACGGAACTGAGACCGAAGGCGATTTAAAGGTCCTGGATTAGTGCAGAAGGCGCAAGAAAGCAACGCGGATCAGCAGCCAGCAGACAGAGAGCAGCATTGCCGACACCGACTTCGCCAGAACAATGCGGGCACCGCAGCAGGCGGTCGTGAGCGTGAACAACGCAAGCAACTGGTCAGATCCTGCCAGTTATCTCAGGGTTTCCGCGCTTTCTGCGGTCGTCACAATGTTTATGAAGGACGCTGCTGCAGCGCCACGGGTGCCGCGAAGGGGCCGTTACGTGGCGGTGCTCGAGGCGCGACCGAGCGATGAATAGTGTGCGTCAGGATGTCGATCACGCCTCCGAAACCAGCGGCGCCGTTCAGAGGACCTCAATGACGAGAATGCAAAAACAACGTTGAGCGAAACGCGCTAAAATCAAAGATGACGCACAGACCGAGGAACCTGGAAAGAGTGATACTTGAAGGCCAAACGTTCCAGCATTGCGCCGAAACTTCTGGCACTGACTTGGGTTGGTAAGCAGCTCCGCGATGCCGGTTGCTGCAATGGGTAACCCGCTTGCAAATTCGCCTCGCCGTTTAAGTAACGTGCGTCAGAAGAAGAGTAGTCGGGCTGGAGTTACCGCCGATCACCTTGAGCGCTTTCGCCTTCTGTCACGTGAGCAGGACTGAATCGGGCCATTCGGTCGGCACCGAGGTTCGGACGGGTATTCGGGTCGTCAGGTCGTCGATACACCTCTGTATCGATTCCTGAACAGGTTCTGATACAGCCAAAACGGCTGCCAAGGGATCGCCTGCTGTGGCTGGTGACGGTTTTGCGCCTCCAGGCCTCGCAGTAGCTCTGGGAATCATGCTATGACCGATATCACCTTTGTTCGCTTCGTTGCACTCGGTCGTCAGAGCGATTCGCCAGATTGCTAATGCAGCGAAAGCGACGTGGCGGTTCCTGGATTCATCACCCCGACAACGGTACTTCGTTCAGGCGACTTTCGTCGCGTTCGATGGCATGATTTCGAGAGCGATTTGCTCTTTGCTCGTTCACGTCGACGAGGTTCTTCTACCTGACGTCACACAAATGAATGACAAGAAGCCTCGTTTTTATTATCGTTACCGGTCGAGTTCTCGGCGCTTTCGAAGCGATGCCGAGACGCCGGTTGTCGAAGTTTTAACGCCGGATGGAGCCACCGCCATGGTCGAGCAGATTCCCTTTGGCACTTGACGATCTTGCTGAGAACCCAGAACCACGGTGTCCTGTGTGTTGCCGCTTCGACGTCGGGGCTAATGGGCGGGCACCGATTGTAGCAACGAACGCCGGACTCCGGGCGCATCGAGACGAACTCTGGCAGCCGATTCTCCTCAGCGAAGCGATGGTGCCAGGCTCACCTTCGGTGGTGCACGGTCGACCTCGCATCGGACTTGGAATGCGTCAGCTCATTCGTTGCGCCCGCCTTCTTGCAGGCAGTGATATCTGACGGGGGCGGCGATCAATCATTAAGGTCTCGATCTGCTCATGCAGTTAAAAAAGAGATCACGCCTTGACGAATGGCATCGCGTTCCCACTGACCGTGGGTATTCTGATAACCCGGGATGGCGCAGCCCGATTAATTGGCAGGCGGCAGCGTGAGCGGGTTCGGTTAAAGAAGAAGTCGGTTCTGGTCTTTTGCGCTAGTTCAGGAGCGCGAAGGAAATGGATGTGTTCCTTGCGCAGCCTCATCCGAGAGCGCTCAAGCCGATGGCCTGAGTAGTTCGTTGATCTGTTCCCAGGGCGTCCACCATAGCAGTCTATTCTCGAAGTCCACGCCAGGCGATGAAGTGCCACCCAGAATCCGAGTGCCCCAGGAGGGTGGGCCATGGTCTAGCAAATGTGGCGCTACGTGGCGGCATCCGTCTGGCGTACGTCGCATCAGCGAATTTAAATACTCCTTTCTTTGTCGTGACTATAGCGTTGAAGGTGCCACGGGTAGATCACTGCGCCGACACTGGAGAGTTTCTACCGGCGAATGTGTCGATGGTGCTGGCAGTGGGGCCGGTCGGAGTTGGGGTCTGAGATCACCCGTCGGACGCCGACTGGACGAGATCACAGTTCGTCCAGCTCGGCGGTCGTATCGAGAAACGTTACACGAGAGACCGCAGTCGAGTGGCTGCCGTCGACATGGGAAACTTGAGACCCAGGCGAGTGCCCTGGTTATCAACTCGCGACCCAGTCGCATCTATGATTGCCGCGCTTGCGGCGGAAGAGGGAAATGCTTCTCCAGCTGATGACGGCTCCATTGTCTCCGCGGAGCGCCGACGGCGATACCGTGTCGTCTTCTGGCCTGAGCAGGGTGGAGATACAAATACGACGTTCTTCGTTATAGGCCCGGGACGCAATTGACCGGCTACGGCTCGGAGATTCAAATGACTTTGTTCAAGATATCGCGCTTATTTTACGGACGGACTGGCAACATATTGCGCTGCGATATCGCGCGAAGGCCGCGCATGTCCCTTTTCTTTGCACCAAATGTTTCGCCAGATCTGTAAACTTGAGGTGGTGACTGCGGGCGTCTGTTGCTGTGGACCCATTGAAGGTGCATTTTTGAGCTCGAGCCAGTTAGTAAGCGGACTGACGACGACTGCACGCCGCATTATTTTAAAGAGTCGAAGCTCTAGGCGCCGACGTGGTCGTCCAGTCCGGTTCATTGATGACGCCCATGCACCGGTCCCTCTCGACGTGAGCTGGGGCCGGGGCGGCGAGGGAGCCGTCTCGAGGTCCTGGGATGTCTTTTGTTGCGAAGGTCTACCATGTGCCGCCGAGCGGCTCGTCCGAAAAGCTGGCAGCAAGATGAGCCCGCTTTGCGGTCGGCAGCCCCTCACGCTCTTGTTTGCCGCTGCTGGCCGGAACGCAGAGTTTCCCGACGAGCCACCGGCAGGCAAACGTGGGGAATCGCATCTCTGCGGATCGGAGCACCGGCAGGTCCATCACCTTTATAGTCCGGCGCATGCGAAAGATCGAGTTCCCGAGCGCCGATTGGCCTTCTCGGTACACGTTGCACGAAACTGTGCGGCAGGAGCGCTCGATTCGATTCATGCCGCCGGCCACGTCGTTAGAACTGTTCCAACCAGGAGTGAATCTTCGTTTCACGTCAAGGACTCGTGAAGCTAATCGACTGTGAACTTCCGTTTCAACCCCAGGCCATGACGGTCAGAGGCTGTTTGACCTGCGACGCTGGCGGTTCCCCATTTCACCGCACCAGAACTCCAAGGCAAATCCTTTCGCGGCCTCCACCGCACACCGTCACACGATGCATGTACCGGGCTGTCAGTGCTGGTGTTTCATCTTCTTCTCTCTTCATGGGCCGGCATCCGTTTGCAGGCAGGTGCATCCTTGGAACTGGGGACATGCCTATAGAGCTGGCGATTCAAAGGCAGGGCCGGTTCGCACACGGAGCCGCGGGGGCGCGAGTCCGCATCGACGCCGCCGCTGCTTGCCTTGCGACTGTCGTGGCATGTGACGCCACGGAGCTTGCGGATCTCTCTCGAGCGGGCGTTTCGCCTGACGAGCGCTTCAGCAAACAGACCTACCGCGCAAGAACGGGCCAACGCTCTTGAGGAATTGAAAAGGCCCCCGATCTATCTGTAGCCGATTCTCAGGTCATCAAGGTTTGTTAACGGGCCGCCCAAAGCGTGCCCTTGGTGCGAAATCGAAAAGGCGGGCGCTGGTATTCATTCATCTCGATCACCGCTTTCTGCGAAGCCTACATAGCCGCTTTGATGTGGCGCTGCCTGGAATCGCGAGTCGAAGGAATCTCTCTTGCCGCCACGAGCCGCGCTGGTCGCGCCTTGGCCGCGGTTGCGCCACCTAACCCCAACGCTGCCTGTGGGCACGCTGCGTGTGGGGCTTCATAACCCTGGTAGGCGTGCTGGCAGCAGTTAGTCTCTGCTCGCTGCCATGGGGGAGGTGCTGCTACAGCCGAGACGCCTCGCCATGATGCTTTTCGGCCTCAGTCTGGGCGGTGCGTCCGCGGCAGTGTCGCCCACGCAGAAGGTACGGCAGCGAATCTGCACAGAAATGAAGCAGCGCGATCGGCTGACCTAAGGCGTCGCGCAGACGGAGGGGGACTCTTCGGGCGGGGCCGAGGCCGCCATCAAGTCATTTACTGACAGGAGAGGGGCGGTGCTTAGCTTCTTGTAAACCCAAGCTTCTAATGGTCGAAGCGGGCCGATCAAACGATAGAGCGGGGAATAAACCAACCTCAGTCGGAGCCACGGAGAGAAACATGACTCAATGAGGACCTCAACAAAGATTGGGTCACTTTGGAGCCAGCTTTATCGGTCCATTCGGTCGGCACCTTCCCGAATTGTGAACCCTTCTCGTTTCAAAACGATGAGCAAGTTCACATCGAAGGCGAGGTCCGCGATAAGCAACGCAGGATGGATTTTTACGGCGCGCGCACCTGCAGTATCTTGGCCGGACATTGTGGGTCCTTGATGTTCAACCAACAGCGCCTGACGATCGCGTGAAACCCTCGGCTGGTGAAGCGGCGCAACCAGGGTTGACTTTGATGAAGAACCGCTCCGGGCAGCCAGCGGATCCGATGCACGCAATCAACCGCTCCTGCACATAACTTCGTTAAGTCGTGAAACGCCTGGGGAGAAGTTGCGCCATCAGCATCGACGTAACCGCATCAGGTCGGCCTGTGCCGCCAATCTTAATCCCTCGATGAGCGCGCCCTTTGCCGGGGGATGCGGTCCGCGAAATTCAAAACCCTGATCTCCGAAGCTTCCGGCCACTCGCTGGACGACGCCGAGCGTGTTATCACGCAACCGTTCAGCACACGACACACGAGCTCCGAATTTGCCGAGTAATCTTTCGCGAAAATATTCTGCAAAATCGCGCAAGACTGGCTCGATCGCGCTTCTCCTCGCTTGTAAAGCAGGAACTCAGGAGTAATAGGCTCGGGGTTGTCTGGGGCACGGGTAGTGCATAGCAAAGGTGAGTAGAATGGCAAAAAGGAAAACGCTTTGCAGCAGGAGAAAATGGCTTTCCAACGATATCAACCCCCGGCCAGCCGAGACAAAAACCCCAGATCAATAAAGGCCTGGGCCGGGTTCCATCCTCTTGCCACTCTCCACCCAGCCTTTAAGAAATAAAAAGATCGCCAAAAGAGCGAATCCCAACCCGACAGCGGTGATCAAGCTGAAGTCTCACGCGAAGAGATCCGTTATACCTTCCGGGTTCCTAACGCGCGCAAAATCTCACGGCGAGTCGGCATGGAGGCCTGCGGCTCCTCGGCGTTATTATGGAACTGTTGCAGCGGCGATCGAATTTGACAGCTGCAGCCATTGACCTCGCTGCGGCTATCGCAGCCGCCAACGCTCCTGAAAACAAAGGCTTACGTAACTGGAACGAAGTACACCGAA
>ERZ1370068.6347-contig-5335_pt1 | contig 58049 bp, 85 predicted proteins | sample MGYA00561227_ERZ1370068 | MGnify/ENA primary metagenome ERZ1370068 (study PRJEB38410, sample SAMEA6850437) | metagenome | study: Metagenomic assessment of the ecological functions of the soil: analysis of the soil microbiota associated with the... | reverse complement strand
TTGGCACTTCGTTCAGTTACGTATTGCTCGACCGGCGAACAAACGCGAGTGGACGCCGAAGCGGGTCTTCTCGCCGCCGCCCGCGACGCCGAGAAGACCGGCGTCGAGCAGGCTCGTGCGCACGAGCGCACCGTGGCCGATGCGGCGCGGCGCAAGGCGCAGGATGCCGGCGAGGCGACGCGCGCCGCCGAGCGCGCCGCGCCAGGCCGCCATCGCGACGGCCGAGCACGCCGCCGCCGAGGCGCGCGACCGGCACCACCGACGTGGCCCGCCGCACCGACCAGCTGCGCACGCGGCTGGCCGGCATCGAGCAGGCGGTGGCCGAGCTCGCCGGCGACATCGCCGACAGCCGAGATGCGCCGCACCTTCCGCCAGGCGCGGCTGTCGTCGATCTCCGACACCCAGGCCGACAGGATCGCCGCCGGCGCGCTTGCGTGCGCGCATCGCCGAGCTGCGCGCAGCGCTGGTCGAGGCCGAGGGCAACTGCGATCGCCTGGCCCGCGAGGCGGCGATGCGCGTCGAGCGCCTCGGCCAGATCGCCCAGGATCACGCCGGCTGGAGCAAGCGGCTGGCCGATGCCGATGGGCCAGATCGTCGAGCTCGATGCGCGGCGCGAGCAGATCGCCGCCTCGATCGCGAGCTCGCCGCCAAGCCGGCCGAGATCGAGGCCAAGCGCATGGCTCTGGGCGAGGAGATCGCCAAGGCCGAGCATCAATCGCCAGGGCGCGGCCGATCGTCTAGCCATCGGCGAGACCCGGCTGGGCGAAGCCGACAAGGCACTGAGGCAGGCCGAGGCCGAGCTGGCGACGGCGCGCGAGAGCCGCGTGCGGCGCGAGGGCCAGGTCGAGCAGGCGACCAGGGATCGCGACGCGGTGGTCGAGCGCATCGTCGAGCGGCTGCGCTGCGAGCCCGACGGCGTGCTGGCGCTGGCCGAGGTCGCAGTCGCTCGAGGAGCTGCCGGAGATGGAGAGGCCGAGCATCGCCTCGAACGGCTGGTGCACGAGCGCGAGACCATGGGCGCGCGTCAACCTGCGCGCCGAGGAGGAGGCCGGCGAGCTCGAGCAGCAGATCACCGGCATGACGGCCGAGCGCGACGACCTGGTCGCCGCCATCGCCCGCCTGCGCCAGGGCATCCAGAGCCTGAACCGCGAGGGCCGCGAGCGCTTCCGTCGTCGCCTTCGAGCAGGTCAGCGGCCACTTCCAGCAGCTCTTCACCAAGCTGTTCGGCGGCGGCAAGGCCGAGCTGCGGCTGACCGAGTCGGAGGATCCGCTCGAGGCCGGACCTCGAAATCCATGCCAGCCCGCCGGGCAAGAAGCTGCAGGCGATGTCGCTGCTGTCGGGCGGCGAGCAGGCGCTGACCGCGCTGTCGCTGCTTGTTCGCGGTGTTCATGACCAACCCGGCGCCGATCTGCGTGCTGGACGAGGTCGACGCGCCGCTCGACGACCTCAACGTCGAGCGCTTCTGCGCGCTGGTGAAGGATATCGCCGGCCGCACCGACACGCGCTTCATGGTGATCACCCACCATCGCGTCACCATGGCGCGCATGGACCGGCTGTACGGCGTGACCATGGCCGAGCAGGGCGTCTCCGCAGCTCGTTTCAGTCAATCTGATGGAGGCCAGACCGGCTGGTAGCCTGAGTTTCATAACAACAAGACTATCTTCCTCTCATATCGAACTGGGCGCCGGCCTGGACGCTGCCGGCGCCCTTCTCTTTGCGGGAACGGGGATGTAGTGTCGCGCCATGCCCGATACCCTGACTCGCCGCCGTCACCGATGTGGTCGAACTGACGCGCAGCGCTGGTGCGCTGCGAGAGCGTGACCCCGCGCGAAGCCGGCGCCCTGCAGCACCTCGAACGCACGCTGGCGCCGCTCGGCTTCCGCTGCGAGCGCATGGATTTCACCCAGGCCGGCACCGACGACGTCGCCAACCTCTATGCCCGCATCGGCAGCAGGCGGCAGCGGCACTTCTGCTTCGCCGGCCATTCCGACGTGGTGCCGGTCGGCGATCTCTCGTCGTGGACCATCGGGCCGTTCGCGGCCGAGCTGTCGGACGGCTACCTGTTCGGCCGCGGCGCCGCCGACATGAAGGGCGCGATCGCCGCCTTCACCGAGCGCCGCGCAGCGCTTCCTGCGCCCAGCCGCGGCCGCGACTTCGGCGGCTCGATCAGCCTGCTGATCACCGGCGACGAGGAGGGCCCCGCCGTCAACGGCACGGTCAAGATGCTGAAGCGGCTCGCCGAGCGCGGCGAGACGATCGATGCCTGCGTGGTCGGCGAGCCGACCAGCTCCAAGCGCTTCGGCGACATGATGAAGATCGGCCGGCGCGGCAGCATGACCGTCGACATGGTCGGTGCGCGGCATCCAGGGCCACGTCGGCTATCCCGGAGCGGCTGGACAATCCCATCCACCGCCTGTCGGCGCTGATCGAGGCGCTGGTGCGCGAGCCGATCGACAAGGGCAGCACGCATTTCCAGCCGACGCTCGCTGCAGTTCACCACGGTCGATGTCGGCAACAAGGCGACCAACATCGCGCCGGGCGTCGTGCAAGGCGCGCTTCAACACGCGCTTCAACGATCTCTGGACGTCGAAGACGCTGCTGGCGCACCTCAAGGAGCGGCATCGAGCGCGCCAATGCGGCGCTCGGCGGCAACGGCACGATCGAGCTGCCAGGCCGAGGTCTCGGGCAGATCGTTCTACACGCCGCCCGGCCCGCTCAGCGAGCTGGTGGCCGGCGCGGTGCGCGACGTGGCCGGCGTCGAGCCGGAGCTGTCGACCACCGGCGGCACCTCCGATGCGCGCTTCATCCGCAGCTACTGCCCGGTGCTGGAGTTCGGCCTGGTCGGCGAGACCATGCACAAGGTCGACGAGAAGAGCGCGGTCGCCGACCTCAGGACGCTGGCGCGCGTCTACGAGACGGTGCTCGACCGCTACTTCGCGGCCTGACGGGCCGATCGTGCTGAGCGCCGCCGAGATCGCCCGCGGCACGCCGGGCGCGCTGGGGTTCCTGCGGCGCGATCGCGCGGCGCCGCTGCATTTCGACAACACCATGGAAGCCTGCCTGCGCTCGTTCCGGGTCATGGTCGCTGGTGGCGCCGCTCTACGTCCTCTACCTGCTGCTCCACTACTCCGAACGTCGCGGTCACCGCCGACGAGCTGGAGATCGCGCTCGTCGAGGCGCTGCGCTACGTCGTCGACTGGCTGCTCTTTCCGGTGATCTTCTACGAGATCGCCCGCCGCCGCGGCTGGCTCGACCGCTATCCGCGCTACATCGCGCGCGCTCAACTGGATCAACCTGCCGGCCATGATCGTGGCCGTTGATCGGCGTGGTCTCGGCGGCGTCGCCGTCGCCGCGGTCGCCGTCGTCATCGCAGCTCGGCCTGCGGGCGCTGTTCTTCTACTGGTTCCTGATGGCGACGCGCATGACGCTCGGCACCAGCTGGCTGACTCGCAGTCGTGCTGCTGATCGTCAACTGGGTGCCGTCGCTGCTTCCTGTCACTGATCGTCGACCGCTTCCTCGGCGTCGCGTCGCCGTCGACCGTCGCCGCTAGGCTCGTAGCGCACCTCCATCAGGCAGAGCCCTGCGGCGGCGCGGTCGGCCCGGCGCGCGTGCGATCGCGCGCCGCCAGCGCCTCCTCGACATCGCGCCTTGCTCCACTGGCCGCGGCCGACCAGCTGCAGCGTGCCGACCAGGATGCGCACCTGGTTGTGCAGGAACGAGCGCGGCGCCGACATCGATGCTGGATCTCCTCGCCGCGTGCGCGTCGACCGACGAGCAGGTCGAGCGTCTTGATCGACGACTGGCGCCTGGCAGGACGACCGAACGGAAGCTGTTGAAGTCGTGGTGGCCGATGCAGCACGGCGGCGGCGTCGGCCATGGCGTCGGCATGTCGAGCGGCACCGGCACGTGCCAGACGTGGCCGCGGTCGAGCGCCGGCGGCGCGCGGCGGTTCAGGATGCGGTAGCGATAGCGCCGCCACGTCGCCGAGAAGCGCGCATGGAAGCCGGCCGGCACGATCTCCGACCGCGATGCACGACGATCGGGTTGCGGCTTGAGGTGGAAGTTGAGCGCGCCGCGCACCGTCTCGGCGCGGCTTCTCGTCCGCGAGATCGAAATGCGCCACCTGGCCCAGCGCATGGACGCCGGCATCGGTGCGCCCGGCGCCCTGCACCGATGCACGCGCTCGCCGCTGAAGGCGAACACCGCGTCCTCGAGCGCCGCCTGGACCGACGGGCCGTTGTCCTGGCGCTGCCAGCCGACGAACGGCGCCGCCGTCGTATTCGATGGTGAGCTTGTAGCGCGGCACGGTGTCAGCGTCGGCCAGGTCTGGCGGCAGCGGCACGACGGCGGGCGGCGGCAGCACCGTGCCGGCCGGCAAGCGCAAAGCCGCGCAGGAAGGCGTCGGCCGCTTGCGCCGCCTTGCCGGGCCGCTGCAGCTTCAGGAGCTTCAAGCCGCCGACGCCGCAGGCGACCATCGGAAAGCCGTCGCGCGCCGACGCTCACCGTGCCCGGCGCGCCGCCGGCCAGCGCGAGGCCGCGCAGCCAGCACCTTGATCGCGCTCGCCCGTCGCACGCTCGAACCAGGTGCCGGGCCAGGGATGGAAGGCGCGCACCTTGCGCTCGAGCTCGGCGGCCGGCCGCCGCCAGTCGAGCGCGCCTTCCTCCTTGCCGAGCTTGTGGGCGTAGGTGACGCCTTCGCTCGGGCTGCGGCACCGGCTCGATGGTCTTGCGCATCAGCCCGTCGAGGGTCGATACGATCAGCCGTGCGCGCCGAGTTCCGCCAGCCGGTCATGCACGCTCTCGGCCGTGTCGGCGGCGCGAGATCGGCGTGCGTTCGGCCAGCAGCATCGGGCCGGTGTCGAGGCCCTCGTCCATGCGCATGGTGGTGACGCCGGTCTCGGCGTCGCCGGCCAGGATGGCGCGATGGATCGGCGCGCGCGCCGCGCCAGCGCGGCAGCAGCGAGCCGTGGATGTTGATGCAGCCCAGCACCGGCGCGTCGAGGAAGCTCCTGGGCAGGATATGGCCGTAGGACGACGACCACCGCGCGCATCGAGGTCGAGCGCCTTGAAGGCCTGCCGCTTCCTCTTCGCTCTTGAGGCGTCTTGGGCGTGCGCACCGGCGAGGCCGAGCGTCATCGGCCAGCTCGTGCACCGGCGTGCTTGCGCTCCTGCTGGCCGCGGCCGGCCGGGCTTGGGCGCGCGCGTGTAGACGGCGACCACGTCGTGGCCGGCTTCGACCAGCGCCGCGAGCGCCGGCACGGCGAATGCCGAGGTGCCGAGAAACGCGAGCTTCATCGCCGGACCTTATAGGCAGCCGCGCGCCGGTGAGCTAGGTATGCGCCAGCAATGGAAGCCACTGCCCGATACCCGGCCCTCGACCTGGCAAGGGGACCCGTCGCCAACCTAGCCGCCGCGCCGCGCCGCGGGCGAGGTCCGCGCCGATCCGGTGCAGGAACGCGTCGTGCAGCGGCTGCAGGCGGTGCACGACCAGCTCGCGGCGCGCGGCCGACCATCCGTCCAGGCCCGGCCTGCTGGCGCGGCTCGGCTTGATGCGCGCGGCCGAAGCCGCCGACCGGTCCGCACGGGCTTTACATCTGGGGACCGGTCGGCCGCGGCAAGTCGATGCTGATGGACCTGTTCTTCGCCGATGCGCCGGTCGCCAGGAAGCGCCGCGTGCATTTCCACGAATTCATGCTCGAGGTCCACGGCGCGCCTGCATCGCCGCCGCGAGGAGCTTGCCGCCGAGGGCGCGCCGCCGGAGGCCGACACCATCGTGCCGATCGCGCGCGAGATCGCCGACGAGACGCGGCTGCTCTGCTTCGACGAGTTCCAGGTCACCAACATCGCCGACGCGATGATCCTCGGCCGCCTGTTCGAGACCCTGTTCGACGAGGGCATCACGGTGATCGCCACCTCCAACCGCGCGCCCGACGATCTCTACAAGGACGGCCTGCAGCGCGATCGCTTCCTGCCTTTCATCGACCTGATCAAGCAGCGGCTGGAGATCCTCGAGCTGGGCGGCGACCATGACTATCGCCTGGACCGGCTGCGCAACTCGACGTCTACCTGACGCCGCCCGGCGCCTGGGCCAACGCCAAGCTCGACGAGGCGTTCCGCGCGCTGAGCCGGCGGCGCCGACGGCGAGCCGCGCGTGCTGCGCACCCAGGGCCGCGACGTCGACATGCCGCGCGCCGCGCCCGGCGTGGCCATGGCGCACTATCTCGACTGGTGCGCCAGGCCGATGGGCGCCGCCGATTTCCTCTGCATCGCCGAGCATTTCCACACGGTGATCGTGGCCGACATCCCCAGGATGGACGCCGACAGCCAGGACAAGGCGGCCCGCTTCGTCACCATGATCGACACCTTCTACGAGAAGAAGGTGAAGTTCATCTGCTCGGCGGCCACGGCGCCCGACCGGCTCTATGTCGAGGGCGACGGCGCCTTCGAGTTCCAGCGCACGGTCTCGCGCCTGATGGAGATGCAGAGCCCGGAATATCTGGCCCTGGAGCACATCGCCTAATTGTGATTGTGGGCCGCCGGCCGGCCAGTCCTAGGCTTCGCGTCGCAGATTCAACCACGGGAGGCAGCAACATGGATGGCGATCGCTTGATTTATGGAGCGGAGAACGGCCTGTCGCGGCGCGCGGCTCTCGCGGCACCGGCGTGGCGCTCGGCAGCACCTTCGCGCTGGCCGCCCAGCCGGTGCAGGCGCAGACCATGATCACCACGCCGGCCGACGGGCTGACCGCCGGCGCGGTCAAGGTCAAGACCAAGGACGGCAAGGACATGGACGCCTACCGCGCCATGCCGGCGACGGGCACGGGCTTCGGCACCATCCTGGTCGGTGCAGGAGATCTTCGGCGTGCACGCCCACATCGCCGACATGTGCCGGCGCTTCGCCAAGGCCGGCTACTACGCCATCGCGCCGGAGCTCTATTTCCGCCAGGGCGATCCCAAGACCCATCACCGAGATCCCGACGCTGATCAGCGAGCTCGTGTCCAAGGTGCCGGACGCGCAGGTCATGGGCGATCTCGATTCCGACCGTCGCCTTCGCCAAGAGCGAGGGCAAGGCCGACACCGCCAAGCTCGGCATCACCGGCTTCTGCTGGGGCGGCCGCATCGTCTGGATCTACGACTGCGCACAATCCGGCGGTGAAGGCGGGCGTGGCCTGGTACGGCCCGCTGGTCGGCGACCCGACACCGAGCTGCACGCCCAAGAATCCGGTCGACGTCGTGAAGGACCTGCAAGGCGCCGGTGCTCGGCCTCTATGGCGGCGCCGACACCGGCATTCCCAGCGATCGGTCGACAAGATGCGCGCGGCGCTCAAGGCGCGGCAGCCCGGCGGCGCCGAAGTCGCAGATCGACGTCTATCCGGACACGCCGCACGGCTTCAACGCCGACTACCGCCCGAGCTATCGCAAGGAGCAGGCGGAGGACGGCTGGAAGCTGGCGCTCGCCTGGTTCAAGGCCAACGGCGTTAGCTGATCGGCGCGATGGCCGAGACGATCGAGCCTCAAGACCCGGTCGGGCCTGACATTCACCGACGGATGTCGCGGGCCCGACCGGCGGTCCGCTCGTGCTGCTGCTGCACGGCTTTCCCGAGATCGCGTCATAGCTGGCGCGCGGCGCTGCCGGCGCTCGCCGCGGCGGGCTATCGCGCCGTGGCGCCCGACCAGCGCGGCTATTCGCCGGGCGCGCGGCCCGATCCGGCCGATCTCTCGAACTACGCCTTCGACAAGCTGGTCGCCGACGCGATCGAGATCGCCGCGGCAGCCGGCCACGACGGCAAGCGCTTCCATCTGGTCGGCCACGACTGGGGCGGGCAGGTGTCGTGGGGCGTGGCCGACAGCGCATCCCGAGCGGCTCGCCTCGCTCACCATCCTGTCGCGGCCGCATCCCAAGTCGTTCCGCCGCGCGCTGCTGAAGGAAGACGGCGACCAGAAGCATCGCTCGCGCCATCATCGCGCGTTCCTCGAGCCGGAGACCGGCAAGATGCTGCTGGCCGACAATGCGCGCCGCCTGCGCGACGGCCTGTTCGGCCAGGGCGTGCCGGCGGCCGCGCTCGAGGAGCATCTTTCCGTGCTGGGCAATCCCGCGGCGATCGAAGCGGCACTCGCCTGGTATCGCGCCAACAAGGGTCTGGCGGCCGACATCGGCGCCATCAAGGTGCCGACGCTCTATCATCTGGGGCGACGCCGACGCCACGGTCGGGCCCGATGCGCGCGCACGGCACCGGCGAGTTCGTCGAGCGCGGCCTACGCCATGGAAGTGCTGCCGGGCGTCGGCCATTTCGTCATGGACCAGGCGCCGGCCAAGGCCACCGGAGCTGATGCTGGCGCACCTCAAGAAGCATCCGGTCTGAATACACCCCGCCCGATAGTCGCGCGTCTGCCGCCTCGCGAAATCGCGCTACCACGCGCCGCCTTCACGAACGGGAGTTTTTCGCATGGCTCGCAAGAAGATCGCGCTGATCGGCGCCGGACAGATCGGCGGCACCCTGGCCCTGCTCGCCGGCCAGAAGGAACTGGGCGACATCGTCCTGTTCGACATTCCCGACGCCGAAGGCATCGCCAAGGGCAAGGCGCTCGACATCGCCCAGCTCACGCCCGGTCGCGGGCTTCGACGCCAACTACAGCGGCACGTCCGACTACAAGGACATCGCCGGCGCCGACGTCGTGATCGTCACCGCCGGCGTGCCGCGCAAGCCCGGCATGACGCCGCGACGACCTGGTCGGCATCAACGCCAAGGTCATCGACGCGGTCGGCAAGGGCATCAAGGCAGCACGCGCCCAACGCCTTCGTCATCGTCATCACCAACCCGCTCGACGCCATGGTCGGCCTGATGCAGGAAGTCACCGGCTTCCCGGCCAACGCGCGTCGTCGGCATGGCGGGCGTGCTCGACAGCGCGCGCTTCCGCCTGTTCCTCGCCGAGGAGTTCAACGTCTCGGTCGAGGACGTCACCGCCTTCGTGCTGGGCGGCCACGGCGACACCATGGTGCCGCTGCTGCGCTATTCGACGGTCGGCGGCATCTCGCTGCACGACCTGGTCGACATGGGCTGGACCACCCAGGAGAAGCTCGAGCAGATCGTCCAGCGCACCCGCGACGGCGGCGCCGAGATCGTCGGCCTGCTCAAGACCGGCTCGGCCTTCTACGCGCCGGCCGCGTCGGCCATCGCCATGGCCGAGTCCTATCTCAAGGACAAGAAGCGCGATGATCCCCTGCGCCGCCATGCTGAACGGCGAATACGGCGTCAAGGGCCTCTATATCGGCGTGCCGGTGGTGATCGGCGCAGGCGGCGTCGAGCGCATCGTCGAGGTCGAGTTCAACGCCGAGGAAAAGGCGATGTTCGACAAGTCGGTCGCCGCCGTGAAGTCGCTGATCGACGCCACCAACAAGATCGTCGGCCGCTGATCGCTGGCCGTCTACGACTTTCGTCGAGCGACTCAAAGCGATCATCAGTCGCTTCGTTGCCAAGGCGGCGGCACTCATAAAGTGCCGCTGCCCCAGTCAGTTGCGATTTGCAACTGAGACTGGTGCACGCTCTTGCATGCGGTCCCGAGCAATAGGACTTCATGAACATCCACGAGTACCAGGCCAAGGCTTTGCTGGCCAAATTCGCCGTCCCGCTGCTCAAGGGCGGCGTCGCCTATACCAGGGACGAGGCGATGGACGTGGCCCGCAAGCTCGGCAGTCCGGTCACCGTGGTGAAGGCCCAGATCCACGCCGGCGGGCGCGGCAAGGGCCGGTTCAAGGACGATCCCAACGGCAAGGGCGGCGTGCGGGTCGCCAAGTCGATCGAGGAGGTCGGCGCCGCACGCCGCCGCCATGCTGGGCCATGAGCTGGTCACCAAGCAGACCGGTCCGGCCGGCAAGACGGTCAAGCGGCTCTATATCGAGGAAGGCTGCGACATCAAGCGCGAGCTCTATCTCTCGCTGCTGGTCGATCGCGCGGTCGGCCGCATCGCCATCGTCGCCTCGACCGAGGGCGGCATGGACATCGAGACGGTGGCGCACGATCACGCCCGACAAGATCGTCAAGCAGGCGATCGATCCCGGCCGCCGGCTTCCAGGCCTATCGAGGGCCGCAAGATCGCCTTCGCGCTCGGGCCTCGAGCGGCAAGCAGGTCGGCACGTTCGTCGACCTGCTGGGCGGCCTCTACAAGGCCTTCACCGAGCTCGACTGCTCGCTGATCGAGATCAATCCGCTGGTCGTCACCGGCGCGGGCGACGTGATCGCCCTCGATGCCAAGATGAACTTCGACGACAACGCGCTCTACCGCCACAAGGACGTCGAGGCGCTGCGCGACGTCGACGAGGAGGATCCGGCCGAGACCGAGGCCGCCGAAGTACGCGCTGAACTACGTCAAGCTCGACGGCCAGATCGGCTGCATGGTGAACGGCGCGGGCCTCGCCATGGCGACCATGGACATCATCAAGCTCTATGGCGCGGAGCCCGCCAACTTCCTCGATGTCGGCGGCGGCGCCACCAAGGAACGCGTGACGGCGGCGTTCAAGATCATCCTGCAAGGATCCCAACGTCGAGGGCATCCTGGTCAACATCTTCGGCGGCATCATGCGCTGCGACGTGATCGCCGAGGGCGTGCGTCGCCGCGGCGCGCGAGGTCAACCTGCACGTGCCGCTGGTGGTGCGGCTGGAAGGCACCAACGTCGAGCTCGGCAAGAAGATCCTGAAGGAGTCGGGCCTCAAGATCACCTCGGCGGAGAACCTCGCCGACGCCGCCGAGAAGATCGTCAAGGCCGTCAAGGAGGCAAACTGATGGCCGTTCTGGTCGACAAGAACACCAAGGTCATCTGCCAGGGCTTCACCGGCTGCGCAGGGCACCTTCCATTCCGAGCAGGCGATCGCCTACGGCACCAAGATGGTGGGCGGCGTGACGCCGGGCAAGGGCGGCACCACGCATCTCGACCTGCCGGTGTTCGACACCGTGGCCGAGGCCGTCGCCAAGACCGGCGCCACCGCCACCGTGATCTACGTGCCGGCGCCCTACGCCGCCGATTCGATCCTCGAGGCGATCGACGCCGAGATCCCGCTGGTCGTCTGCATCACCGAGGGCATCCCGGTGCTCGACATGGTCAAGGTGAAGCGCGCGCTCAGCCGGCTCGAAGTCGCGCCTGATCGGGCCCAACTGCCCGGGCGTCATCACGCCCGGCGAGTGCAAGATCGGCATCATGCCGGGCCACATCCACAAGCGCGGCAAGATCGGCATCATCTCGCGCTCCGGCACGCTCACCTACGAGGCGGTGGCGCAGACCACGGCGGTCGGGCTGGGCCAGACCACCTGCATCGGCATCGGCGGCGATCCGGTGAACGGCACCAACTTCGTCGAGTGCCTGGAGATGCTGCTGGCCGATCCCGAGACCCAGGGCATCGTCATGATCGGCGAGATCGGCGGCGACGCCGAGGTCAAGGCGCGCGGAGTTCATCAAGGCGTCAAGACCAAGAAGCCGGTGGTCGGCTTCATCGCCGGCCGCACCGCGCCGCCGGGCCGCCGCATGGGCCATGCCGGCGCGGTGATCTCGGGTGGCCAGGACACCGCCGAGTTCAAGGTCGACGCCATGCGCTCGGCGGGCATCAGGGTCGCGGATCTGCCCGCCGCATTGGGCGAGGAAATGCTGAAGGCCATGAAGGGCTGACCGCGATCTCACGTTCCTCTCCCTGCGAGCGGAGAGGCGGCGTGAAGGAGCAGACTGACCATGCAGAGCAGAGCAGACATCGTTCCTGTTCGGCGCCAATGCGCCGTTCATCGAGGAGCTCTATGCGCGCTATCCTCGGCGATCCGACGCCGTCGACGCCGAATGGCGCACCTTCTTCGAGGCGCTGGCCGAGCAGAAGAGCGACGTGCTGGCCGAGGTGCGCGGCGCCTCGTGGGCGCCCAACGGCGCGCGCGTCATCGGCACCGTCGATCCCGAGCAGCGCCGCCGCCTGCCGCCAACCGCAACGTGAAGGGCAACGGCGCCGCGCGCCGCCGCGCGCGATCGCCGGCAAGACCGAGGAAGACATCCGCGCCGCCGCCTACGACACCTCGCGCGCGTTCCTGCTGATCCGCTCCTACCGCATCCGCGGCCATCTCGAGGCCGACCTCGATCCGCTGCGGCCTGGTGCGCCAGGCGCCGCACCGCGAGCTCGATCCCGCGACCTACGGCTTCGGCGAGGCCGACTGGGATCGTCCGATCCTGATCTTCGGCACGCTGGGCCTGGGCGAGATCGGCGACCCTGCGCCAGATCATGGACCGCCTGCGCAAGACCTACTGCGGCAAGATCGGCGTCGAATACATGCACATCTCCGATCCCGACCAGAAGGCGTGGATCCAGGAGCGCATCGAGCACATCGAGAACCGCACCGAGTTCACGCGTCGAGGGCCGCCGCACGATCCTGCGAGCGCGTGGTCGAGGCCGAGGGGCTGGAGCGCTATCTCGGCGTGAAGTTCGTCGGCACCAAGCGCTTCGGCCTGGACGGCGGCGAATCGATGATCCCCGGCATCGAGCAGATCCTGAAGCGCGGCGGCCAGCTCGGCATCCGCGACGTGGTGATCGGCATGCCGCATCGCGGCCGGCTGAACACGCTCGTGCATGTCCTGCACAAGAGCTACACCGCGCTGTTCTCCGAGTTCCAGGGCCGCTCCTCGCAGCCCGAGGAAATGCGCGGCTCGGGCGACGTGAAGTACCATCTCGGCGCCTCGGCCGACCGCGAGTTCGACGGCACCACCATCCATGTCTCGCTGTCGCCCAATCCCTCGCATCTCGAGGCCGTCGATCCCGTGGTGCTGGGCAAGGCGCGCGCCAAGCAGGACCAGCGCGACGACACCGAGCGCAGCCAGGTCATGGCGATCCTGATGCACGGCGATGCGGCCTTCGCCGGCCAGGGGCTGGTTGCCGAGAGCCTCGATCTCTCGGATCTCGGCGGCTATCGCATCGGCGGCACCGTCCATTTCGTCGTCAACAACCAGATCGGCTTCACCACCCTGCCGACCTACTCGCGCTCCGGGCCCTACTGCACGGAGGTCGCCAAGATCGTGCAGGCGCCGATCCTGCACGTGAACGGCGACGATCCGGAGGCCGTGGTCCACGTCTCGCGCATCGCCACCGAGTTCCGCCAGCGCTTCAAGCGCGACATCGTCATCGACATGTTCTGCTACCGCCGGCACGGCCACAACGAGTCGGACGAGCCGATGTTCACCCAGCCGCTGATGTACAAGGAGATCGCCGGCCACAAGACGGTGAAGGAGGTCTATGCCGCGCGCCTCGGAGGCCGAAGGCGTCGTGACGCGCGGCCGAGGTCGCAGCGCTCGACGCGGAGTTGCGCGAGAAGCTCGACAAGGCGCTGGAGGCGGCGACCCAGTACAAGCCCAACAAGGCCGACTGGCTGGAGGGCCGCTGGGCCGGGTTCACCGTCGCGCCGGGCGAGGAGGACCGCAAGGGCGCGACCGCCGTCGAGCTCGACCAGCTGCTGGCGGTCGGCCGCGCCATCTCCGAGCCGCCCAAGAACTTTCGACCTCAACCGCAAGATCGCGCGCCTGCTCCAGGAGAAGCGCAAGACCATCGAGACCGGCAAGCGACATCGACTGGGCGACCGGCGAGGCGCTGGCCTGGGGCACGCTTGCTGGCCGAGGGCACGCCGGTGCGGCTGAGCGGCCAGGATTCCGGCCGCGGCACCTTCTCGCAGCGCCATTCGGTGCTGGTCGACCAGACCACCGAGGCCAAGTACGTGCCGCTCAACCACGTGGCCGGAGATCCAGGCGCGCTTCGAGGTCATCGACAGCCCGCTGAACGAGGCGGGCGTGCTGGGCTTCGAGTACGGCTATTCGTCGGCCGAGCCCAACGCGCTGGTGCATGTGGGAGGCGCAGTTCGGCGACTTCGCCAACGGCGCGCAGGTCATCATCGACCAGTTCATCTGCTCGGGCGAGAGCAAGTGGCTGCGCATGAACGGCCTGGTGATGCTGCTGCCGCACGGCTACGAGGGGCAGGGCCCGGAGCACAGCTCGGCCCGGCTCGAGCGCTACCTGCAGCTCTCGGCCGAGGACAACTGGCAGGTCGTCGTGCCGACGACGCCCGCCAACTATTTCCACGCGCTGCGCCGCCAGATGCGCCGCTCGTTCCGCAAGCCGCTGGTGGTGATGACGCCCAAGTCGCTGCTGCGCCACAAGGAGTGCGTCTCGACCCTGGCCGATTTCGGGCCGGGCACGTCGTTCAGGCGCATCCTGGCCGAGACCGACCAGCTCGCCGATGACGCCAAGGTGCGGCGCGTCATCCTGTGCTCGGGCAAGGTCTACTTCGACCTCGTGGCCGAGCGTCGCAAGCGCAAGATCGACGACATCGCCATCCTGCGCATCGAGCAGCTCTATCCCTTCCCGTTCAGCCGGCTGGGCGTGCGCCTGTCGCAATATCCCAACGCCGAGGTGGTGTGGTGCCAGGAGGAGCCGGAGAACATGGGCGCCTGGTCATTTCGTCGACCGCCGCATCGAGCGCGCGCTGTCGGGCCTCAACGTCAGGCCACGCGGCCGATCTATATCGGCCGGCCGGAAGCGGCGTCGCCGGCCACCGGCTCGGCGCGCACGCACGTCAAGGAACAGGCCGATCTGGTCGACCGCGCGCTGACGTCATCGGCTGAGGTTCGGGCTGAGCGGCATGAGGAGGGCTTAGTCATGGCCGTCGAGATCAAGGTCCCGGCATTGGGCGAATCGGTCACCGAGGCGACCGTCGCCAAGTGGCTGGTGAAGGCGGGCGACACGGTCGACGATCGATCAGCCGCTGTGCGAGCTCGAGACCGACAAGGTCACCGTCGAGGTGAATGCCACGGTGGCCGGCACCATCGTCGACCTTGCCGTCGCCGAAGGCGCCACCGTCCAGGTGGGCGGCGTGCTCTGCCACATCGAGGCGGGCGCCGCCGGTGCGCTGCGGCAAAGCCCGCTGCAGCCGCAGCCGCCGCCGGCTCTGCGCCGCCGCGCCGAAGCCTGCGCCGGCTCCCGCGCCTGCGCCGGCCCCGCACCGGCGCCGGTCGCCGCTGCGCGCCTGCTGCCGCGGGCGCCAACATCGCGGCGTCCGGTCCGGCCACGCGCAAGCTCGTCGAGGAGACGGGCGTCGCCGCCGTCGGCGATCCAGCCCACCGGCAAGGACGGCCGCGCCACCAAGGCCGACGTGCTGGCGGCGCTGTCCTCGATTCCGCTCCGTCGCTCCGCGCGCGCGAAGCCCGCCGGTGCCGGCCGGCCCGCGCTCGCGCGCCGACCGCGAGGAGCGGGTGCGCATGACGCGGCTGCGCCGCACCATCGCCAACCGCCTGAAGGAGGCGCAGAACACCGCGGCCATGCTCACCACCTTCAACGAGGTGGACATGACCGGCGGTCATGGCGCTGCGCGAGCGGCTGAAGGAGGATTTCGAGAAGAAGCACGGCGCGCGGCTGGGCTTCATGTCGTTCTTCGTCAAGGCCTGCATCGCCGGCGCTCAAGGAGCTGCCCGCGGTCAATGCCGAGATCGAGGGCGACGACCTCGTCTACAAGAACTACTACGACATCGGCGTCGCCGTCGGCACGCCGCAGGGCCTGGTCGTGCCGGTGCTGCGCGATGCCGACACGCTGTCGTTCGCCGAGATCGAGAAGGCGCATCGGCGAGCTCGGCCGCAAGGCGCGCGACGGCAAGCTCACGCATCGCCGACCTGACCGGCGGCACCTTCACCATCTCCAACGGCGGCGTCTACGGCTCGCTGATGTCGACGCCGATCCTCAACCCGCCGCAATCGGCCATCCTCGGCATGCACAAGATCCAGCAGCGGCCCATGGTGGTGGGCGGCGAGATCAAGGTGCGGCCGATGATGTATCTCGCGCGTCTCCTACGACCACCGCATCATCGACGGCCGCGAGGCCGTGCTGTTCCTGGTGCGCGTCAAGGAATGCATCGAGGATCCCGAGCGGCTGCTGCTCGGCGTCTGAGCGACGATCATCCCGATCGAAGCGAAGCGGAGTGGAGGACCTTTCATGTTGCGCAGAAGAACAGGCTCCTCGAGCTCGCTCGGGTGACGGAAACATGAACGAAACCTTCGACCTCGTCGTGATCGGCGCCGGTCCGGGCGGCTATGTGGCGGCGATCCGCGCCGCCCAGCTCGGCATGAAGGTGGCGGTGGTCGAGAAGCGCGCCACCTTCGGCGGCACCTGCCTCAATGTCGGCTGCATCCCGTCCAAGGCGCTGCTGCAATCCTCGCATCTGTTCGAGGAGGCGGGCCACGACCTCGCCGTGCACGGCATCGTGCTCGGCGCCGCCCAAGCTCGACTTCGCCCAGCTGATGAAGCGCAAGGGCGAGGTGGTGGACGCCACCACCAAGGGCGTCGCCTTCCTGTTCAGGAAGAACAAGATCGCCGCCTTCCAGGGCACCGGCCGCATCGACAAGGCGGGCTCGGTCGTCGGTCGCTGGGCGAGGATGGCGCGGTCAAGGACACGCTCGCGGCCAAGAACATCCTGATCGCCTCAGGCTCCGGAGGTGACGCCGCTGCCCGGCGTCGCCGTCGACGAGAAGAAGATCGTGTCGTCGACCGGCGCGCTCGAGCTTGGCCGAGGTGCCCAAGCACCTGGTCGTGGTCGGCGCGGGCATCATCGGCCTCGAGCTGGGCTCGGTGTGGCGGCGGCTGGGCTCGGAGGTGACGGTGGTCGAGTTCCTCGACCGCATCACGCCCGGGGTCGACGACGAGATCACCAAGCAGTTCCAGCGCTCGCTCGCCAGAGCAGGGACTGAAGTTCAAGCTGGGCTCGAAGGTCACCAAGGCGGAGACGACCTGGCGTCCGGCGTCACCCTGACCGTCGAGCCGGCCAAGGGCGGCGCGGCCGAGACGCTGCAGGCCGATATCGTGCTGGTCTGCATCGGCCGGCGGCCGCTGCGTCGAGGGGCTCGGCCTCGACAAGGTCGGCGTGAAGCTGACGGAGCACGGCCGCATCGCCGTCGATGCGCATTTCCAGACCTCGGTGCCCGGCATCTACGCCATCGGCGACGTGATCGACGGACCGATGCTGGCGCACAAGGCGAGCGAGGACGGCGTCGCCTGCGTCGAGACCATCGCCGGCCAGAAGGGCCACGTCGAACTGGGACCTCGTGCCCTCGGTCATCTACACCCAGCCCGAGGTGGCGTGGGTCGGCAAGACCGAGGAACAGCTGAAGGCGGCCGGCGTTGCCTACAAGGTCGGCAAGTATCCTTCACCGCCGATCCGCGCAGCCGCGCCAATGGCGCGACGGAGGGTTTCGTGAAGGTGCTGGCCGACAAGGCGACCGACACAGGTTCTGGGCGTGCACATCATCGGCGCCGAAGCCGGCACCATGATCGCCGAGGCCGCGTCTGGCCATGGAGTTCTCCGCCTCGGCCGAGGATATCGGCCGCGTCTGCCACGCCCATCCCACGGTCAACGAGGCGATGAAGGAAGCGGCGCTGGCGGCCTGGGACAAGCCGATCCACCTGTAGAGCCGATGCCGTGCGCAAGCCGCTGATGGCGCTGCGCGATCGTCGGCCTGCCTGGTCATGTCGGTGGTGGGCGGCCTGTTGCCGATCCTGCAGGGCTGGATCTTCTTCGTGATCGCGCTCTACCTGCTGGCCACCGAGTTCGAGAGCGGCCGACTGATGGGTAAAGGCCGCCCGCCGCCGCTGGCCGTGGCTCAACCGCTGGATCGAGCGGGCCCGCGACCACCGCTGGGCGCCGCAGCCATCTCAAGGAATTCGAGGACCTGACCGATCCGAAGCGGTGAGTCTTCTGACCGCGGGCCTCCAGGCCCGCTCTCATGATATCTCGTCTTCCGGACCGCGCGCGTCCCCGCGCGTTTCATGACGACAGCGCGGGGACGCGCGCGGTCCGGAAGAATATGAAGTGGGCCCGGAGGCCCGCGGTCCGAAAGAGCATGACTGCTTCGCTCGCCCCTCGGCCTGACTACCGTCGACCAAACGGGGAAACGGAGGCGGGACATGTCGTCGATGCGAACCGGGGCCGACTACCGCGAGAGCCTGCGCGACGGGCGGCGCGTCTGGGTCGCTGGGCGAGGGCCTGGTCGACGACGTCACGACGCATCCGGCGACCCGCGCGATGGTCGAGGAATATGTCGCCTGGTACGACCGGCACTTCGATCCGGCATGGCAGGACATCGCTGCTTGCGCCGCCGGCCGACGACGGCGTGCGCACGCCGGTCGGCCTATCATCGTGCCGCGCAGCGCCGACGACCTGATCGCGCATGGGCCGGTGCTTCTCGCGCGACGACTTTCCTCAGCGCCGGCAACATCACCCACACGCCGGCCTACGGCCATCTGATCGCGCTCGGCGTCCTGACCGCGGTGCGGCCTGCGCAACGTCTCGCCGGAGCAGATCGCCAACGCCGAGGCCTATCGCGCAGCATGATCGCGCGCACCGGCCGGTTCCTGACCTTCTGCGGCGGCGCGCGCGACCGATCGGCTATCGCCTGCGCGAGGACCCGGCCGAGCGCGCCGCGCTCAAGATCGTGCGCGAGACCGATGCCGGCGTGGTGATCCGCGGCAAGATCGGCATGCACACCAGCCCGGCCTATGCCGAGGACGTCTATGTCGGCGCGCATCAACGGGCATCGACATCGACGGCACAGCGCGCGACGCTTCGTCGTGCCGGTCAACGCGCCCGGCGTCACCGACGATCTGCCGCAAGATCGTCGGCGCGCGACGCCAACCCGTTCGTCGCGCCGCTCAGCAGCCGCTTCGACGAGCTCGACGGCCAGATGTGGCTCGACGACGTGTTCGTCCCGTGGAAGCGCGTCTTCCTCGTCGAACCTCGCCCGAGCCGATCGCGCGCTGGCTGTTCTGGCACCAGCTCTATTGCTGGCTCGCCAAGGCCGAGTTCACGCTGGGCCTGGCGCTCGCCTGCACGCACGCGATGGGGCTCGAGCGAGCACGAGCCGACGATCGAATACCTGGTCGACCTGATCGCCGACGTGCAGACCGTGCGCAGCTGCCTGACCGCCGCGGAGCGCGATCCCGAGTTCACCGCCGGCGGGCTACTGCTCGCCCGAACCACCGTCACCTCGCCGCCGGCAGCATCGCGATGCTGAAGGCGCGGCAGCGCATGAGCGGAGATCCTGCGCATCCTGCCCGGCTCGTCGCTGGTCGTCGCGCCGACCGACAGCGATCTCGCCGACGCCGGAGCTGGCGGCGGGCCTGGAAGAGTCGTTCGGCGGCGGCGGCTACACCGCGCTGCAGCGCGTCGGCGCTGCTGCAGTTGGCGTGGGATCATGTCGTGCTCGGCGCCTCGACGCATCGCGAGTCGGCGTTCGAGCTGCACGCCAACGGCGGCGTGCCGGCGTGGCGCGGCCGGCTGCGCCGCAGCTTCGACCGCTACAACGAGCTCGCCAACGCGCGTCCTGCAGCGGCTCGAGCCTGCCGATGCCCGAGATCGACCTGCGATTCGATCCGCAACGCGCCGCTGGTGGCGGCGGCCGGTCAATCTGACCGTCCCGCCCGTTACCGCCGGAAAGTACCCAGTCCCGGGGTGGGCTGGACCCTGTTTGAGGGTAGTATTCGGGCAACAGGATCATTCCGGAGTAAGGAACGATGGATAAGCCGGTAACACCGCGCGGCATCAACCATCTCGTGCTCAACGTCCGCGACATCGAGGAGTCGCATCGCTTCTGGACGGAGATCGTGGGCTTCCGCCAGGTCGGCCGAGCTGACGCCGACCACGGATCGGCCCAACCCGCCCAAGATGCGCTTCTACTCGGGCGTCCGCGAGGACGGCACGAGCCATCACCACGACGTCGCCCTGGTCGAGAACCGCGACCTGCCGAAGCCGCCCGAGAACTGGTCGATGTTCGGCATGCCGTGCGCGGTGAACCACATCGCCATCACCATGCCGAACCGCGAGGCCTGGCTGGCGCATCTCGCCTACCTGCAGGACAAGGGCGTGAAGTTCGACCGCCGCGTCGAGCACGGCATGACCCACAGCCTCTACATCCACGATCCCAACGGCTACGGCGTCGAGTTCGTCTACGACCTGCCGAAGGAGGTCTGGCAGGGCGACATCGACGGCGCGCTGAACTGCGTGAAGGTCCTGCCGACCGAGGGCGCCGAGGCGCTCGACGATCGGACGGACGGCATCCCGCACTTCAAGAACGAGCCGCGCCGCAGAGAGCCGCTTCCTCCCCTTCGTGGACTCCGCGAAGGGGAGGTGCCCTCGTCATACCAGGGCGCGGAGGGGTCATGAGCACTAGTGATGATGCTCATGACCCCTCCGGCCCTTCGGGCCCACCTTCCCAGCGAAGCTGGGGAGGAAAAGCTCTAGCGCGCCGCCAGCGTGATGCGCGCCTCGCACCAGTTGAGTTGCCGAGAGCGGCAGGCCGCGCCTCGCGGCAAGGGCTCGACGGCTGCCTTGTCGACGCACCGCTGGTCGCTCGGATGGCAGTGCGCCGCCATCAGGCCGCCACTGTCGTGGCCCAGGCCGAAGGGGTCGTGACCCAGCTCGCATCACGACGTTGCCAAGGTCGCGCGTACCGATGGCGTCGACATAAACCGCCATCAGGCCGCCGGCACTGGGAAGAGCATAGGTGTGAAGGTTATACCGAACGGGGTGGAAGTTGGCGGCGATTGCCGTGCGTCGCCGTGACGACCCAGGTCCTCGCGGCCGGGCCGCCGTGGCGCTCTCGCTCCTCGCCGACGATCCCGAAGCGGACGAAGCCGTTCAGGCCACGTTCCACTCGTTGACGGCACGCAGGATCTTGGCGCGGTCGTAGGACTGAACGGTCCGCTGACCTGGCGATGACTTCGCCTTGGGCGCCGTGGCCGTGTTGCCTGTGTAGCGCATCGCCGTTCGCGGCGACTCGCCGCTAGCGACGAGGGTGTCGCGCGCTGGCGACGTGACCAGATACTGGTGTTGTTCATGCAGCCGCACAAACAGCGACAGCATCAGGATGGGATGACGATCTCGCAACGCATGCTCTACTCCCTTTGGTCGACCCAAACTCGTATTGCAGGCAAACGATCAGCGTTCGCCGAGAGATTCCCTCGCCGTCGAACGCACAGTTTACGTCCCCAAAGACAGAATGCGCGCCTGCACTGCCTGCGGCGGCATTCCAACTTATTCGGCCTGAAAACCAGACCTGTGTTCATGTTAAGCGTAAACCGAAGCAAGAGTAGGTATGTTCCAGGCAATAAGTTGCATGCACATGCGGGGTACAATCGCGGTCGTCACGCCAGAAGCGCGAATGATCTGAACGTCGGCAGGAAACAATGGCGCGAAGCGGCGAGCGTGCATTCGGCTCGTCGTCGACGCTGTGATGGACTGTGTCCTCGATGAGAAAACCATCGTCGCCGGTGATCTGGCTATTCGCGCTTGTCGTATCCGCGCGCGCCACCGAGCCCAGCAGAACGTGGCAGGTGCCCGATCGAGCAGGGCGGCCGCACGCATGCAGCTTGCCGCCCAGCTTCTTCCGTCCGGCCGCCGCAGTACCGCGCCAGCCGGCCGTCGCGATCTTCCGCGGCTGCGGCAGGTCCCGGCCAGAACACCGCGCGCATGGCGGAGCTTCTCAGCTCCTGGGGCTATGGCGCCTGGTGGTCGATAGTTTCTCGGCGCGCAGCCTCAGGGATGTAGTGTAGCCGCAACTGGCCGCACGCAGGCAGATGCCGAGGCGCGCGCGCGCGACATCGATGCCGGCACTGGCCTGGCCTGGCAGGCAGAGCTTCGTCGATCCAAGCGAAGCTTCGCCTTCATGGGCTACTCTATGGTGGCGGCGTCGCCCATGCTGCGAGCGCTGTCGCCGCGCCTCGATGGATCGCGCGCCCGGCGATCGGCGCGAGCGGCGATCCTGGTCTACCCGGACTGCGCCCTGGCCGAGTGCCTCGGGACCCAGGCTCGCCGTTCGCCAGCCGACCCTGTTCGCCATGGGCGCGCTCGACGACTGGACGCCCGTTTCGCAATGCCAGGCGGTGATCGACCGGGTCGTGCAGGGCCAGCGATCGATCGAGACCCGCATCTACGAGGGCGCGCACCACGAGCTTCGACGCGCTCGGCCTGCCGGTGCGCTATCTCTCGGACGTCGGCAATCGCAGCAAGCCTGATGGCTGCTGCGGGCGCACTTCACGGTGCTAACGAGGCGGCGTGGAAGGCGCTTCGTGGCCGACGTGCAGGTGTTCTGGCGCAGGCCTTCGCGCCAGTGACGATCTGGCATTGTCACGTTGCCATGTCGCTCGACGGCAAGATCGCGGGCCGACGGTTCGTTCGACTGGCTGGAGCCCTATCCGCCCACAGGAGTTCGGCATCGAGGCCTTCTGCCGCGAGCCTCGGAGCGCCGTCGTGATGGGCCGTGCGACCTACGAGATCGAGCGCGGCATGAGTGAGATAGCCGCACGCCGGAAGGCCCACCTACGTCATCACCAGCCGGCCGCTGATCGACCCGCGCCGCTGGTCGAGCGCGATCGGGGCCATCTCGCGCGCCGTCGTGGACGAGCTCGAAGAGCGCGGCTATCGCAAGGTCGGCGTCGAAGGTGGCGGGCCAGCTCATCCGAGGGCTGGTCGCGATCGGCTCCCGACATTCTCGGAGATGGCGATCATCCGCTGGTGCTGGCGAGGGTATTCCGCTGCTTTCCGGCGGGCACGCCGGAGCTGAAGCTCGCTGGCTCAGCGAAGTGCGATCAAGACCGGCGGTGCCGCTGTCATGTCGGTCTACGAAGCGGCGCGGTGAGCCGGGCTAATGCGATCAATAGCGCAGATCGGCTGGCGACCCAGCGTCAAACCAGTAAGGAGTAACGACATGGCGGAATTCGAGAAGCGCCTGGCCCGCGTCATCGCGGCGCGATGGTTCGATCGCGCGGGGCTACATGATCGAGAGCTGCGAGCTGGTCGGCGCCAGACGAATATGTCATCACCTGGAATGTTCCCCTGCAGAAGGAAGCCAAGACCAACTTCTCCCTGCGTGATCGGCAGCGCCGCGCAGGAAGACGTGGAGCCCGGCCTCTGCACCGTCGGGCTGCTGACGCCTGATCCGCCATGCAAATGCGGCGTGCGGCACCTACGACGTCTCCGGGCAAGCCGGCCGAAGTGACTTCATTCTGGCGGCGGAGACTGCGCCGCCGCGCCTCTGGTCGCAGGCATCGCTAGCGCCGGCTCTGACGCAGCGGGGGCCGCTAGGGTATGGCGGCATACAAACACGGAAGTTTTCGACAGCGCATATGGTGTGGACCGACGCACCCCGACGGACCAAGCTGCAGATTGGCATCGGCTATTCAGCCTCAGGAAGCCGAGCATGAGGCAGTCAAGTCTCGGTAGTACGCCAGCTTCTGCAATCTGCGGATCACTCCGCGGCCCGGCCCTCAAGCTCCGAGCCGCGTTTGGCTTGCTTGGGCTCAGGCGGAAGTCAGCCTTTCGCGCCGCGGATGAGCTGCGCGGTAGACGGCAGCCAGACGGGCGGCATCGACGTCGGTGTAGCGCTGCGGTCGTCGACAGCGAGGCGTGGCCCAAGAGCTCCTGGATGGTGCTGCAGATCGCCGCCGGCGCCCAGCAGGTGGGTGGCGAAGGAATGGCGCAGCGCATGCGGCGTCACGCTGTCGGCGCAGGCCGAGCTGGCGGCGGATGTCGCGCACGCGCTTCTGCACGATCGCGGGATCGAGCGGCCGCCGCGGGCGCCGACGAAGAAGGCATCGTCGGGCCCGGCGCGCCTCAGTCAGGGGCAGGCGTCGCGGTAGGCCGCCAGCGCCTCGAGCGCCTGCGGCAGCAGCGGCACCAGCCGCGTCTTGTTGCCCTTGCCGGTGATGCCGAGCGTGTCCTGGCCCGCCGTCAGCAGGCCCTCGACGGTGGCCTTGGCGAGGCCGAGCGCCTCGCCGATGCGCAGGCCCGCGCCATAGAGCAGCAGCAGGACGGCGGTGTCGCGCAGGTCGATCCAGGCCTCGCGCTCCTGCTCGGCCGGCGGCGTCGAGCAGCTCGCTCCATGTCGCGTTCGGTGAGCGCCTTGGGCACCGAGCGCGGCAGCTTGGGCGTCTGGATGGCGCCGATGCTGGCGTTGTGGGCGAGCCCGCGCTTGTCGAGGAAGCGGAAGAAGGAGCGCACCGAGGAGAAGGCGCGCGCCGTCGAGGTGCGGGCCATGCCCCGGCGCGCCCGTTCGGCCAGCCAGGCGCGGAACTCGGCGGGCTTCAGCTTGCCCAGCGCCGTCGAGCGTCGGCGCGGCTGCCGAGATAGCCGGTCATGAAGCCGAGGAACGTCGCGACGTCGTGCTCGTAGGCGATCAGCGTGTGGCCGGCCAGCCGCCGCTCGCTCTTCAGCCAGTCCCGCCAGGCCGCGCGCGCGCGTCTCGAGCGGTCATGCGCGGCCGCTCACTCGGGCAGGTCGAGCCAGGCGCGGATGGTGTTCTCCAGCACCTTGGCCAGGAAGAACAGCAGCTCGGTCGCCATGCTCGGGGCCGAAGGCCTCGGGATCGCGCGAGCCGAAGCACATCACGCCGTCGGGCGAGCCGGACGAGACGCTGCAGCCGCATCAGCACGTCGGACTTCACGAAGCGGGCGACGTCGCCGAAGAAGGCGTCCTCGCCGGCGATGCGGCTGCGCAGGCGGGCGTGCTTGTCGGGGCCGATCGCGGCATCGATGGCGCCCGGCGCCAGCACATAGACGCCGCGCACCGGCACGCGCTTGGGCGCGTCGGCGTTGGCCTCGATGGCCAGCGTGATGAAGTCGACGTCCAGCAGCTCGGGCAGCTCGTGGGTGACGACATGGATCATCTTCTCGAAGGTCGTCGCCTGGATGATGCTGATCACCGCCGCCTGGATGCGGTTCTGGACGATCTGGTTCTGCTTGGAATTGGCGATGATCTCGGTGCGCTCGTTCTTCAGGCGGTCGATCTCGCTGCGCAGGCGCTTCAGGATCGCCTGCTGCATGTCGATGACGCCCGGCCCCTGCACGCGCGGCGACCAGCGCCAGCTCGCTCGGCCAGCTCGGCATGCTTGCTCGAAGAAGTCGGGATGGGCCTTCGAGGTAGGCGACGACGTCGTCGGCGGTGATCACCTTGACCTGCCGGCCCGAACCGTCGGGTGCCGTGACCGTGCCGTCGCTGCCCATATGACCCGCTCCGGGTCAGAGGATCGACTGGCCGGTCTTCGGCCCAGTCGTCGAGGAAGGCTTTCAGGCCGATGTCGGTCAGCACGTGCTTGAACAGCTGCCGCGCAGCACGTTGGGCGGCAGGGTGGCGACATGGGCGCCGAGCTTGGCGGCCGCGCACCACGTGGCCGGTGTGGCGCACCGAGGCCACCAGCACCTCGGTCTTGAAGTGCGGATACTGGCGATAGATCGTCATGATCTCGCCGATCAGGTGCCATGCCGTCATGGCCGATGTCGTCGAGCCGGCCGACGAAGGGCGAGATGAAGCTGGCGCCGGCCTTGGCGGCCAGCAGCGCCTGCGCCGCCGAGAAGCAGAGCGTGACGTTCACCATGGTGCCTTCGGAGGTGCAGCGCCTTGCAGGTCTTCAGCCCGTCGGGCGTCGAGCGGCACCTTCGACCGCCACATTCTTGGCGAGCTTGGCGAGCTTCCTGCCTTCCTCGAGCATCGTCTTGTGGTCGGTCGCCACCGTCTCGGCGCTGACCGGGCCGGGCACGATGGCGCAGATCTCCTTGATCACGTCGAGCATCGGCCGGCCGGCCTTCATGATCAGCGAGGGATTGGTCGGTCACCCCGTCGAGCAGATCCGGAAGCCGCGAGATCCTTGATCTCGGCGACGTCGGCGGTATCGACGAAGAACTTCATATAAACTACCCCAATGGCCAGTGGTTCGGACGCGCCTGCCACCACAATTTCTAGCGATTCCCCTCGAGCCACAAGCCGAGGGGCCGCTTCGTCGCGCCCGGACCGGTGGAAAACGTGACCGGCCCAGGACGCACCGTGCGGGTGCTGCTGCCGCTGCCCCTGGCCGATGCCTACGACTACAGCGTTCCCGACGGGCTGGAGGTTGCCGCCGGCCACTTCGTGATCGTGCCGCTGGGCAAGCGCGAGACCGTGGGCGTGGTGTGGGGCGAGGGCTCGGGCGAGGTGGCGCCCGAGAAGCTGCGCGACATCGCCGATGTGCTGCCGGCGCTGCCGATGGCCGATGCGCTGCGCCGCTTCGTCGACTGGGTCGCGGCCTACACGCTGGCGCCGCCCGGCGCCGTGCTGCGCATGGCGATGAGCGTGCCGTCGGCGCTCGAGGCGCCCAAGACCGAGATCGTCTATCGCGCCGCCGCCAGCCGCGAGCGACGACGGCGCTGAAGCTCACCGCCGCGCGCCGCCGCGTGCTCGAGCAGCTGAAGGACGGCCCGGCCATGCCGGCGGCGGAGCTGGCGCATCTCGCCGGCGTCGGCACGTCGGTGATCAAGACCATGGCGTCGATCGGCCTGCTGAAGGCGTCGAGCGCACGGTGCGCCGCTCCTTCGCGCAGCCCGACGGCAAGCGGCACGGGCCCGCGCTGTCGCCCGAGCAGGCGGTGGCGGCGCAAGGCCTGGTCGACAAGGTGCTGGCGCACGCCTTCTCCGCGACCCTGCTCGATGGCGTGCCGGGCGCCGGCAAGACCGAGGTCTATTTCGAGGCGATCGCGGCGGCGCTCGCCGCCGGGCCGGCAGGTGCTGGTGCTGCTGCCCGAGATCGCGCTCACCGCGCAGTGGCTGAAGCGCTTCGAGGACCGCTTCGGCGCGCTGCCCGCGGCGTGGCATTCCGGCCTGACCAGCCTGGAGCGGCGCGAGACCTGGCGCGCCATCGCCGAGGGCAGGGTGCGGCGTCGTGGTCGGCGCGCGCTCGGCGCTGTTCCTGCCGTTCGCCACGCTCGGCCTGATCGTGGTCGACGAGGAGCACGACAGCTCGTTCAAGCAGGACGAGGGCGTCACCTACAATGCGCGCGACATGGCGCGTGGTGCGCGCGCGGCTGGTCTCGGCGCCGATCGTGCTCGCCTCGGCCACGCCGTCGCTCGAGAGCGTCGTCAACGTCGCCGCGGGCCGCTACGGCGCGCTGCACCTGCCGGCACGCCACGGCGGCCAGCAGCTGGCGACGCTGTCGGCCGGTCGATCTCAGGCGCCGGCGCCGGCGCGCGGCCGCTGGCTGTCGCCGCCGGTCGTCGAGGCGATGAAGCAGACGCTGGCCGCCGGCGAGCAGACGCTGCTGTTCCTCAATCGCCGCGGCTACGCGCCGCTCACGCTCTGCCGCGCCTGCGGCCACGGCATCGAATGCCCGCAATGCTCGGCCTGGCTGGTCGAGCATCGCTTTCGCCGCACCCTGATCTGCCATCACTGCGGCTACACCGAGCCGCCGGCGCATGCCTGCAAGTATTGCGGCGCGGTCGACCAGTTCGTCGCCTGCGGGCCCGGGCGTCGAGCGCCTGGCCGAGGAGGCGCTCGAACTGTTTCCCGAGGCGCGGCTGGAGCTCTTCACCTCCGACAGCCTGATGAACCGCGACGAGGCGTCGGCCGCCATCGATCGCATGATCGCGGGCGAGATCGATATCCTGATCGGCACGCAGATGGCGGCCAAGGGCCATCACTTTCCCAACCTCACCCTGGTCGCCGTGGTCGATGCCGATCTCGGCCTGAACGGCGGCGACCTGCGCGCGCGCCGAGCGCACCTTCCAGCTTCTCTACCAGGTGGCCGGCCGCGCCGGCCGCGAGGATCGGCCGGGCCGGGCGCTGGTGCAGACCCATGTGCCCGAGCATCCGGTGATGCAGGCGCTGGTGTCGGGCGATCGCGACCGCTTCGTCGCCGCCGAGCTGGCCGACCGCGCAGCCGCCGGCATGCCGCCCTATGGCCGGCTGGCGTCGCTGATCGTCTCCGGTCCCGATCCCGCCGCCGTCGACAATGTCTGCGCGGCCCTGGCGCGTCGCGCGCCGCATCAGGACGGCGTCACCGTGCTCGGTCCCTCGACCGCGCCGCTCGCCTTGCTGCGCGGCCGTCATCGCCGGCGGTTCCTGCTCAAGACCTCGCGCGATATTGCGGTGCAACCGCTGCTGCAGGCCTGGCTGGAGCGGATCGGACTGCCCGGTTCAGTGCGCCTGCAGGTCGACGTCGATCCCTATTCCTTCCTGTGACTGAGCGCTGGACATGCGCCCGCGCTGAAAAACCGCGGTAATACAGGGCTTTGGCAATCTTGCGCGCTGGGAAAACCGCATGGTAGCAACGCGCGCTTTTCCGGGGTGGGGCGACGCGCGCCGTTCTCCTGGGAAAGCCTGACGGGGATTCAACGGCTTGCCAGCCTGCCGCCAAGGCATGGGAGAGGCTTTCGACGTGTCAACTACCTCCGCCACGACCGGCGTTGCCGGACGCTATGCCAGCGCCTCTTTCGAGCTGGCGGACAATGCCAGAGTCGCTCGATCAGGTCGCCCAGGATCTCGACCACATTCCGCACGATGGTCGGCGAGAGCGCCGACCTCGCCCGCCTGATCGCCAGCCCGGTGATCGGCCGCGACCTGCAGGGCAAGGCGCTGCTGGCCGTGCTCGACGCCGCCGGCATCAAGGGCCTCACGCGCAGTTTCATCGGCACGGTGGCCGCCAACGGCCGCGCCCGCGAGCTGGTCGCCATGGCCACGGCCTTCCTCGCCGAACTGGCGAGCCGCCGCGGCGAGACCACGGTCGCCGTCACCTCGGCCGTGCCGCTGTCGCCCGCCCAGCTCCAGCAGCTCAGCGACGCGCTGCGCTCGGTGCTGGGCAGCGCCAAGGTTTCCATCGACGCGCGCGTCGAGCCCGACATTCTCGGCGGCCTCGTCGTCAAGGTCGGCTCGCGCCTGTTCGATTCGTCCATCCGCAGCAAGCTGCAGCGTCTGCAGCTTGCCATGAAGGGGGTTGCTTAAATGGATATCCGTGCCGCCGAAATCTCGGCCATTCTCAAGCAGCAGATCGCCAATTTCGGCACCGAAGCCGAGGTCGCCGAGGTCGGCCAGGTGCTCTCGGTCGGTGACGGCATCGCCCGCGTCTACGGCCTCGACAGCGTCAAGGCCGGCGAGATGGTCGAGTTCCCGGCGGCATCAAGGGCATGGCGCTCAACCTCGAGAGCGACAATGTCGGCGTCGTGATCTTCGGCGAAGACCGCACCATCCGCGAAGGCGACACGGTCAAGCGCACCGGCACCATCGTCGACGTGCCGGTCGGCAAGGGCCTGCTCGGCCGCGTGGTCGACGGTCTCGGCAATCCGATCGACGGCAAGGGCCCGATCGCCACGACCGAGCGTCGCCTGCGTCGAGGTCAAGGCGCCCGGCATCATTCCGCGCAAGTCGGTGAGCGAGCCGATGCAGACCGGGCTCGAAGGCCCTCGATGCGCTGGTGCCGGTCGGCCGCGGCCAGCGCGAGCTGATCATCGGCGACCGCCAGACCGGCAAGACCGCCGTCGCGATCGACACCTTCCTCAACCAGAAGACGATCAACGCAGGGCAGCGACGAGAGCCGCAAGCTCTACTGCGTCTACGTCGCCATCGGCCAGAAGCGCTCGACCGTCGCCCAGATCGTCAAGACGCTCGAGGACAACGGCGCGATGGAATACTCGCATCGTCGTCGCCGCCACCGCGTCCGACCCGGCGCCGCATGCAGTTCCTGGCGCCCTATACCGGCTGCGCCATGGGCGAGTATTTCCGCGACAACGGCATGCACGCCGTGATCGTCTACGACGACCTGTCCAAGCAGGCCGTCGCCTACCGCCAGATGTCGCTGCTGCTGCGCCGCCCGCCGGGCCGCGAAGCCTATCCGGGCGACGTGTTCTACCTCCACTCGCGCCTGCTCGAGCGCGCCGCCAAGCTGAACGAGAAGCAACGGCTCGGGCTCGCTGACGGCGCTGCCGATCATCGAGACCCAGGCCGGCGACGTCTCGGCCTACATCCCGACCAACGTGATCTCGATCACCGACGGCCAGATCTTCCTCGAGACCGAGCTGTTCTATGCAGGGCATCCGCCCGGCGATCAACGTCGGCCTGTCGGTCAGCCGCGTCGGCTCGGCGGCCCAGATCAAGGCGATGAAGCAGGTCGCCGGCACCATGAAGCTCGAGCTGGCGCAGTACCGCGAGATGGCGGCCTTCGCCCAGTTCGCCTCCGACCTCGACGCCTCGACCCAGCGCCTGCTGGCGCGCGGCCAGCGCCTGACCGAGCTCCTGAAGCAGGGCCAGTACCAGCCCGATGCCGGTCGAGGAGCAGGTGGCGTCGATCTACGCCGGCACCCGCGGCTTCCTCGACACGCTGCCGGTCGCCACGCATCGGCGAGTTCGAACGCCATATGCTCGACGCGCTGCGCGCCGAAGGCTCGATGCTGGCCGCGATCCGCGACAAGCGCGAGATCGTCAAGGAGACCGACGACAAGCTGAAGGCGTTCTTCACCGACTTCGTCAAGAAGTTCGCCTAAGCTTCGCAGGCCCGATGCCCAGCCTCAAAACCTTCCGTCTCAGGATCCGAAGCGTCCAGTCGACGCAGAAGATCACCAAGGCCATGAAGATGGTCGCCGCGGCCAAGCTCAGGCGCGCCCAGGAGCAGGCCATGGCGGCCCGGCCCTACGCCGAAGCCATGGACAAGATCCTGGCGTCGCTGGCGTCAGAGCTTCAAGGGCGGCACCGGCCCGCGCCTGCTGGCCGGCACCGGCTCCGACAAGGTCCATCTGCTGATCGTCGCCACCGCCGACCGCGGCCTGTGCGGCGCCTTCAACAGCTCGATCGTGCGCGAGGCGCGGCGGACGATCCGCGCGCTGCACGGCCGAGGGCAAGACGGTCAAGGTGCTGGCTGCGTCGGCCGCAAGGCCGCGACCAGCTGCGCCGCGACTATGCCGGCCTGATCGTCGAGACCATCACCGAGCTCGGCCGCCTGCGGCTGTCGCTTCGCCGACGCGCAGAAGGTGACGGTCGCGGATCATGGAGATGTTCGACGGCCGGCGAGTTCGACGTCGCCATCGGTGGTCTTCAACCGCTTCAAGTCGGCGATGACCCAGATCGTCACCGCCAGCAGCTCATCCCGCCGCCGGCGCCCGAGGCCGTCGAGACCGCGGCTCCCGGCCACGCTGGGCGGCGCGGTCTACGAGTTCGAGCCCGACGAGGCCGAGATCCTGGCCGACCTGCTGCCGCGCAACCTCACCGTCCAGATCTTCCGCGTGCTTCTGGAGAACGCCGGCGAGCTTCTTCGGCTCGCAGATGACGGCGATGGACAGCGCCACGCGCAACGCCGGCGACATGATCAAGAAACTGACCTTGCAGATGAACCGCTCGCGCCAGGCCTCCATCACCAAGGAACTCATCGAGATCATCTCGGGCGCCGAGGCCGTCCAGGCCGCGCGCCGACCGCAATCGAAGGAAAGGGATCCGTCATGGCCACCAACAACATCGGCACGATCACCCAGATCACGGGCGCGGTCGTCGACGTGCGCTTCGACGCCGACCTGCCGCACATCCTGAACGCGCTGCACGTCAACGCCGACAATCGCCTGATCGTGCTCGAGGTCGCCCAGCACCTGGGCGAGTCGGAGGTCCGCACCATCGCCATGGACACCACCGACGGCCTGGTGCGCGGCGAGAAGGCGGTCGACTACCGGCAGCCCGATCGCCATGCCGGTCGGTCCCGAGACGCTCGGCCGCATCCTCAACGTGATCGGCGAGCCGGTCGACGAGCGCGGCCCGGTCGGCAACAAGCTGACCCTGCCGATCCATCGCGACGCGCCGGAGTTCGTCGAGCAGTCGACCGAGGCCGCAGATCCTGGTCACCGGCATCAAGGTCGTCGACCTGCTGGCGCCCTACGCCAAGGGCGGCAAGATCGGCCTGTTCGGCGGCGCCGGCGTCGGCAAGACCGTGATGATCATGGAGCTGATCAACAACGTCGCCAAGGCGCATGGCGGCGTGTCGGTGTTCGCCGGCGTCGGCGAGCGCACCCGCGAGGGCAACGACCTCTATCACGAGATGATCGAGATCGGGCGTCATCAAGCTACGGACGGCGCCGGGCTCGAAGGTGGCGCTGGTCTACGGCCAGATGAACGAGCCGCCGGGCGCGCGCGCCCGCGTCGGCCTGTCGGGCCTGACCGTCGCCGAGTATTTCCGCGACGCAGAAGGCCAGGACGTGCTGTTCTTCGTCGACAACATCTTCCGCTTCACCCAGGCCGGCTCGGAAGTGTCGGCGCTGCTGGGCCGCATCCCCTCGGCGGTGGGCTATCAGCCGACGCTGTCGACCGACATGGGCGCGCTGCAGGAGCGCATCACCTCGACCAAGAAGGGCTCGATCACCTCGGTGCAGGCGATCTACGTGCCGGCCGACGACTTGACCGACCCGGCGCCCGCCACCTCGTTCGCCCACCTCGACGCGACCACGGTGCTCAGCCGCGTCGATCGCCGAGATGGCGATCTATCCCGGCCGTCGATCCGCTCGACTCGACCTCGCGCATGCTCGATCCGCGCGTCGTCGGCGAGGAGCACTATCACGGTGGCGCGTCGCGTGCAGCGCGATGCTGCAGCAGTACAAGTCGCTGCAGGACATCATCGCCATCCTGGGCATGGACGAGCTCTCGGAAGAGGACAAGCTGGTGGTGGCGCGCGCCCGCAAGATCCAGCAGTTCCTCAGCCAGCCGTTCCACGTCGCCGAGGTCTTCACCGGCACGCCGGGCGTGTTCGTGAAGCTCGAGGACACGATCAAGGCCTTCAAGGGCATCGTCGCCGGCGACTACGACGACCTGCCGGAGCAGGCCTTCTACATGGTCGGCACGATCGACGAGGCCGTCGCCAAGGCCAAGAAGCTCGCGGCCGAGGCGGCCTGAGCCGATGGCCAAGGTCTCCTTCCGGCTGGTCATGCCCGAGCGCGAAGTGCTCGCGACCGAGGCCGACATGGTGGTCGTGCCGGGCAGCGAAGGCGACTTCGGCGTCCTGCACGGCCACGCGCCGCTGATCTCGACCGTCCGGCCGGGCGTGCTCGAGGTCTTCCAGGGCAACAAGGTCGAGCAGCGCTTCATGGTGGTCGGCGGCTTCGCCGAGGTGACGCCGGAGCGCTGCACCGTGCTGGCCGACGAGGCAGTGCCGTTCGAGGAGGTGACGGCCGAGCAGCTCGCCGAGCGCGAGCGGGCCGCCGAGCGCGAGCTGAGCCGACGCCGCCACCGACGCCGAGAAGGCCGCCGCCGACGAAGGCAACTGGCCGTCGCCAGGGACCTGCGGCGCGCCCAGGCCTACTACGCCAGCCGCTGACTTCAGACCCTACGCGAAATTTTCTTTCTGAGATGTGCACGGGCCGGCCATTGAAAGCCGGATCCCGGAGCTCGCTTTATTACGTTTAAGCGACATGTCGCCGAGGATGCTCGATCATGGGTAACTGGACACTCGAAACGATCGCGTGGGATCGGTTCGACGCGTCGAAGGTCGATCCGGAGATCCTGCGCAACATCAAGGCTGCGGCCTTGGTGGAGCGGAATGGCAGCCGACTACGGCATCTATCTCGGCCGCGTCTTCGCCGACGATCCGTCTTTCATCGGAATCGGTGAATGGCTGGGTCGAGCGAAGAGATCCAGCACGGCATGGCGCTCGGCCGCTGGGCGCAGCTCGCCGATCCGGCGTGGGACTTCGACGCCGCCTTCGCGCGCTTCCGCGCCGGCTACAAGCTGCCGCTCGAGGCCACCGGCTCGGTGCGCGGCAGCCAGGCCGGCGAGATGATGGCGCGCTGCATCGTCGAGACCGGCACCAGCTCCTATTACAGCGCGCTCAAGGACGCGACCGACGAGCCGGTGCTGAAGCAGATCTGCGCCAAGATCGCCGCCGACGAGTTCCGCCACTACAAGCTCTTCTACGCGCCATCTGCAGGCGCTGCCTGAAGCGCGACCGGCTGAGCCGCCTGGCGCCGGCTGCGCATCGGCTGGGGCCGCCTTGCCGAGAGCGAGGACGACGAGCTCGCCTACGCCTACTTCGCCGCCAACGAGCCGCTCGACGCGGTCTACGACCGCGAGCGCAGCGATGCAGGCCTACGCCCGGCGCGCCTATCCGCTCTACCGGCGAGAGCCACGTCCAGCGCGCCATGGCCATGGTGCTGAAGGCGATCGGCCTGCAGCCGCAGGGCTGGCTGAATCGGCCTGATGACCCGCGTCGGCCTGTGGTTCCTGCGCCGCAGCGCCACCAAGCTACGCCGCGCAGGAGCGCGTAAGCGCTACGCTCAGCGGCGTCACCAGGTCGGCGAATTCCTTCAGCACGGCTTCGTAGACCGGGCGCTTGAACGGCACGATCCGGTCGAGCATGTCGGCGCGCCGGCAGCCATTGCCAGGCGTCGAACTCGCTGGTCGTGGGCGGCGATGTCGATGTCGGAGTCGCTGGCCGGTGAAGGCGAGCGCGAACCATTTCTGCGCCTGGCCGTGCCAGCGTCCCTTCCAGTGCGCCGGCCGCAGCGTCCTCCGGCACGTCGTAGGTGATCCAGCTCGCGCTCTCGCGCAGCAGCAGCGCCTGGTCGTGCCGACTTCCTCCCACAGCTCGCGGCAGGCGGCTTCGACCGGGCGTCTCGCCGTCGTCGATGCCGCCTTGCGGCATCTGCCAGGCATCGGGCTGCTGGCGCGCCGGCCGACGAAGATCCGCCGGTCGGGCGCGATCAGCATCAGGCCGACATTGCGGCGATAGAATCTCGGGACCGGCCGGCACGTCATGGCCGGAGCTGCGCCGGCTGGGCGCGCATCGCGCGCCATGCAGGCGTCGCGGCATTCGAAGTGGCCGATGATCGGCACCAGCGACACGGCGGGTCCGCTTCGGCACGACGCCTGAACCAGGCGACGATGGCGTCGATCGCCTCGTCGTCCGGCTGCACGCACGCCGAAGCGCATGGCGCGGCGGCTGCTCGGACGCGGTTTCGCCGTCCAGGCCGACGAGGCGGTCGAGATTTCCGCGCGACGCTCGCCGCCGGCCAGCTTGTAATCGAGCACGTCGGCGGTGCGCGCATAGCCCACGCCCAGCTCCACGGTCAGCCGATGGAGGTGGCCGTGGCCGGCGTCGGGTTGATCTCGATCAGGGCAAGGCCGCGGTCGGCGATCTCCTTGACCAGCGGCCGCACGGTCGGCTCCGACTGCGAGACCGGGCCGGACGACGGCGATCACGAAGCCGACATAGCCTTCGCCGCGGGCCATCGCGGCGCGCAGCCGGCGCAGGTTCTCCGCCGCGCTCGGCCGACGCCTCGATCGGCCGGATGCCGCGCTCCGCCGGGCCGTTGGGATCCTCGACCGGCAGCATGAGGTAGCCTCGTGGCCGCGCTCGCGCGCCTGGCCGCAGCCAGCGCGGCAGGTCGGGCGTGCTCGGCAGGAAGGCCAGGCTCACCTCGCCCGGCAACGTCGTCGATGGCGCGCCTGCGTCAAGCGCCTCGCTGGCGCCGAGATTGATCATCAGCACGCCCGACGCGGGCCGGCGGGCCGGTCGGGATCGAAGCGCCTGGCGTAGGCGATCCACGGCATCCAGCCGGACGGCGAGATGCGCGGCAGGCGCTGGCCGTCGTCGGTGACCTCGATCATCTCGGCGAGTTCGTCCGGCGCAAAGCTGCGGAAGCGGCGCGGCGGCACCGGCCGGGGCGGCACCGGCGAGCGAGCCGACGCTGGCGACGGCGGAGCTGGCGTGGCGGGGTCGGCGCCGCCGCCGCCGCTGCTCGGCGATCGCGGCGTCGTCGCCTTCGAAGCCGAACGACGAAGCGCGCGCGCTGGCGCACGATCAGGCACGAGCGACGAGCAGGCAGGCAGCGATGCAGGCCGCTGCGCGTCCGGCCGCGGCCGGCCCTGCTCACGGCGCGTTCGCGCGGCCGCCACGGCGCACTCAGTTGGCGCGGCTGCTGTAGAGCGAGATGCCGCGGATCAGGTCGGCGGCGCGCAGCAGCTGGTAGTCGGCCACCGCGTCCTTGGGCGGCTCGTCGGGATCGCCCGACGGCGTCGGCGCTGGCCGGCGCGGCCGGCTTGTCGTCCTTCTTGTCGCCCGGCTTGGCGGCTTCCGGCTTGGCGACTCGGCCTCGGCTTTGTCGGCGCGGCTTGGCGTCGGCCGGCTTGTCGTTCGGGTTGGTGATCGAGCGGCGCAGGTTCTCCTCGCGGAAGCCGGCGCGCGCCTGGATGGTTCTCGATCTTGGCGGGCTCGACCTCGATGTCGGGCTTGATGCCTTCCTTCTGGATCGAGCGGCCCGACGGCGTGAAGTAGAGCGCCGTGGTGAGGCGGATGGCGCCGCCGCCGGTCACCTGCATGATGGTCTGCACCGAGCCCTTGCCGAACGAGCGGGTGCCGAGAATGATCGCGCGGCGGTGGTCCTGCAGGGCGCCGGCCACGATCTCCGAGGCCGAGGCCGAGCCGCCATTCATCAGCACGACGATCGGCAGGCCGTCGGCGACGTCGCCCGGCTTGGCGTTCCAGCGCTGCACGTCCTCGCTCTTGCGCGCCTTGACCGAGACGATCTCGCCCTTGTCGAGGAAGGCGTCGGACATGGCGATCGCCTGGTCGAGCAGGCCGCCCGGGTTGTTGCGCAGGTCGAGGATGTAGCCCTTGAGCTTGTTGCCGGCTTCCTTCTTGAGCTTCTCGACGGCGTCGAGCACGCCCGAGGTGCTCTGCTCGGTGAAGGAGGTGACGCGGATGTAGCCGATGTCGCCGCCCTCCAGGCGGTAGCGCACCGACTTCACCTTGATGATCTCGCGCGTCAGCGAGACGTCGAACGGATCCTTGGCTGCCGCGGCGGATCGAGATGCTTGATCGGCGTGCCGACCTTGCCGCGCATCTTCTCGACCGCCTCCTGCAGGGTCAGGCCCTGCACCGGCTCGCCGTCGAGCGCGAAGATCAGGTCGCCCGGACTGGATGCCGGCCTTGGCGGCGGGCGTGTCGTCGATCGGCGACACCACCTTGATGACGCCGTTCTCCATCGTGACCTCGATGCCGAGTCCGCCGAACTCGCCCTTGGTCTGGACCTGCATGTCCTTGTAGGTCTTGGGGTTCATGTAGCTCGAATGCGGGTCGAGCGCGGCCAGCATGCCGTTGATGGCGTTCTCGATCAGCGTCTTCTCGTCGACCGGCTCGACATAGTCGCGGCGCACGCGCTCCAGCACGTCGCCGAACAGGTTGAGCTGCTGATAGAGCTCGCTCTTGTCGCCGCCGGCGGCCTGGGGTCGGCCTTGTCCTGCGACCAGGCGGTTATGCCGACGGGAACGGCCAGGAAAGCCATGATCGCGGCGACGGAGGCGATGCGCAAACGGGTCATTGTCGTGCCTTCACGGAAGCTCGCCGGACCGTCATGGCCGGGCGATTCGGGTTTTCGGGCGGTTGGCGGAAGATACAGGGGCTCTTTGGCAGGATCAAGGCGAGGTGGGCTCACGGCCGCTTCACAAGTCACGCCGAAGCGGCGACCGATGCGCGCGGCACGGCGAGCACGGCCGGCCGGGACGCCTCGGAAAGCAGCGAATGGCCGGTCATTTCCGGGGCTGCGGCACGCCCATCAGGTCAAGCATGGTGGGAGCGACGTCGGCCAGCTTGCCGTCGGCCAGCGAATGGATATTGGCCGGGGCGTTGAACAGCAGCGCCGGCACGCGATTGAGCGTGTGCTGGGTGTGCTTCTGATGGGTCGTCTCGTCGTACATCAGCTCGGCATTGCCATGGTCGGCGGTGATCAGCAGCACGCCGCCCGCCTTCTTGACCGCCTCCATGCAGCCGGCCGAGGCAGGCATCGACCGCCTCCACCGCCTTCACGGCGGCTGCGAGGTCGCCGGTGTGGCCCACCATGTCGCTGTTGGCGTAGTTCACCACGATCAGGTCGAACTTGCCCGAGCCGATCGCCTCGACGAGCCTGTCGGTCACTTCCGGCGCGCTCATCTCGGGCTTGAGGTCGTAGGTCGTGACCTTGGGCGAGGGCACCAGGATGCGCTCCTCGCCGTCGAACACGCGCTCCTCGCCGCCGTTGAAGAAGAACGTGACGTGCGCGTACTTCTCGGTCTCGGCGATGCGCAGCTGCTTCAGCCCGGCCTTCGACACCGTCTCGCCCAGCCCCATCCTGATGACCTCGGGCGGGAACAGCGCCTTGAGGAACGGGTTGAGCGCGGCCGAGTACTCGACCATGCCGACCGCCGTCGGCGAACTTCACGACGCGGGCGCGGTTGAAGCCGTCGAACGCGCGGATCGAGCAGCGCGGTCAGGATCTGGCGGGCGCGGTCGGAGCGGTAGTTGAACATCAGGAGGCCGTCGCCGTCCTTCATGCCGGCATAGCCGTCGATCACGGTCGGCAGCACGAACTCGTCGTCGAGACCTGCGCGCATAGCCCTTGTCGACCGCCTCGTCGGGCGTCTTGGCGCGCTCGCCGCTCCTCATGCGGCGTCGACCATGGCGTCGTAGCCGAGCGCCACGCGCTCCCAGCGCTTGTCGCGGTCCATCGGATAGTAGCGGCCGGCGACGGTCGCGAAGCGGATCGGCAGGCCCGGCTTCAGGCCGGCCTGGATGTGCTGCAGGCATTCATGCGCGCTGCGCGGCGGCATGTCGCGGCCGTCGAGGAAGGCGTGGATCCACACCGGCACGCCGGCGCCGGCGATCTGGTTGGCGAGCGCGATCGAGATGGTCCTGATGGGCATGCACGCCGCCCGGCGAGGCGAGGCCCATCAGGTGGCAGGCGCCGCCGCTCTTCTTCAGGGTGGCGATCAGCTCGGCCAGGATCGGGTTCTTGGCCAGCGAGCCGTCGGCGATGGCGTTGTCGATGCGCGGCAGGTCGGGCACCGCGACCCGGCCGGCGCCGAGATTCATGTGGCCGACCTCGGAATTGCCCATCTGGCCCTTGGGCAGGCCGACGAAGGTCTCCGAGGCGTCGATCAGGCCCTGCGGGCAGGTCGCGATCAGGCGGTCGTAGTTGGGCGTGCGCGCATCGAGGATGGCGTTGTAGTGCGGGTCGGGGCGATGGCCCCAGCCATCGAGAATGCACAGGACGGCCGGCCGCGGACGAGACGAGGCCGCCATCAGGAGGCGCCGCGCCGGAGCGCGGCCCGGAGCGCTGATTGCCGCGTTCGACCGAGTTGAACTTGTTGGGGCAGGAGAGGTCGCGCGGATCGGTGTTGGGATTCTGGTCCGGCACCTCGATGGCGCAGAACACGAACTCGCCGCGCGGCTCGCCGTCGATCGTGATGTCGTAGGTGTAGGTGCCCGGCGGATCGCCCGGGATGATGCACCACGAGCGCTGCAGCACGCCGTCCTGCACGGTCTCGAACATGCGCGTCGTGGCCGCGGGTCTTGTCGGCGCTGACCTCGGTCTCGGGGCCGGCGATCACCTGCTCGGCCGGCTGCGAGGTCGTCAGCACCTCCTTCAGCGAGACGACGCGGTTCGGTCCGCCGAGATACATGCGCCAGCCGAAGCAGGCGCGGTTGAACAGCAGCGGGATGGCGTTGGTCTCGTAGTGCCGCTGGCGGCCGTCGTCGCCGGTGATCGACACGTAGGGGATGCTGCGCACGGGTTTGACCGCCGGCTTCTCGGTCGGCGTGGTCTGGGCGAGAGACGGCGGCGGAACCGGCCGTCAGGGCAAAGACGGCGAAGGCGGCCAGGAGCCGCCGGGGAGGGACGCGCATGGGATGCAATGTAGCCCCGGTTTTTCGTCAGAACAGAGGCAAAATCGACGCCATCGTTTCACGCCCGGTGGTAGGGGTGACCGGCCAGGAGCTGCTGCGCCCGGTAGATCTGCTCGGCCAGCATCGCGCGGGCCAGCAGATGCGGCCAGGTCATGGCGCCGAACGACAGCACCAGTGCGGCTTTTTTCAACAGGGGCTCGCCATGCCCGTCGGCGCCGCCGATCAGGAAGGCCACGTCTGACACGGAATCGTCACGCCAGCGCGCCAGCCGGCCGGGCGAAGGCCTCGCTGTCCAGCACCTTGCCGCGGCGATCGAGCGCCACCAGCACCGACTTGGCCGGGACGGCGTCCAGCAGCAGCTCGCCCTCGCGCAGGATCATCTGGGCGGGCGGCAGCTTGCGCTTTTCCTCGAGCTCGCGCAGCGCGAGCGGCCAGCGGATGCGGCCGGCGTAGTGTTCGTAGAGATCGCGCTTCGGGTCCGCGGCCGGCGCGGCCGATGCAGGCGATCAGTGAGCTTCACGCCGGCTTCTTGACGCGGCGCGGCACGGGCGCGTCGCGGCCTGCGGCGGCTGGCGGCGCGCCTCGGTCTCGAGCGCCCACATCTTCTCCAGCGCGTAGAAGGCGCGCGGCTCGGGGCGGAAGATGTGGACGACCACGTCGCCGGCATCGACCAGCACCCAGTCGCCGGCCTGCTTGCCTTCGACCGGGATGTAGCCGTGGCCGGCCTGCTTCAGCCGTGTCGGCGAGATGGTCGGCGATCGCCACCACCTGGCGGTTCGAGCGGCCCGAGGCGATCACCATGTAGTCGGCGAAGGCCGACTTGCCCTTGAGGTCGATGACGACGACGTCCTCGGCCTTGTCGTCGTCCAGTGAACGGCGCACCAGCGCGAGCAGCGCGTCGGCGTCCTTGCTCCGGTCGGGAAGCTGGCGGCCCCGTTCGGATGAACTCTGGTCGGAGATGGTCTTTCCTTTCGCTTTGGTCCGTCGCGGCCGCACGGCGCGGATGGCGGTGGCGGAGTGGCTGTCGAGCCGGCTCGGGATGAAGCACCAGGCCGGCGGCTCGCAGGAGGCAAGCGCGCGCGCCTGCCCGGCGTCTATCCGATAACGCGCGAAGGCGCGCGGCGCTGCCGAGACGCAGCGCCGGCATAGCTCCAGCCCGGCCGGGCGAAGGCGGCGATCGGGATGGCGGCGAACAGCTCGCGCCAGCCCTGCCAGTCGACGAGCTGGGGCAGGATGTCGGCGCCCATCAGCCACACGAAGCGCGCCGTCGGATAGAGCCGGCTGCAGCGCCGCGCACCGTGTCGAGCGTGTAGCGCGTGCCGAGCAGCAGCTCGGGCGCGTCGACCCGGATGCGCGGATGGCGGGCGAGCTGCCGGGCGCGCGCGCACGCGCGTGGCCAGCGGCTCCATGCCGTCGCCGCGCCTTGAGCGGGTTCTGCGGCGAGACCAGCCACCACACCTCGTCGAGGCCGAGCCGCTTCAGCGCCTCGAGGCTGACATGGCGATGGCCCTCGTGGGCCGGATTGAACGAGCCGCCGAGCAGGCCGATGCGGCGCGTCGTGTCGCGCGGCACGCCCGGCATCGGATGATGCGCGGATATCACGCCGCGAGTCTCATGGGCGCAGAGTGCCCTTGCCGCGCACGATGTTCTTGTAGGTCGTGAGCTCGACCAGGCCGACCGGCCCGCGCGCATGCATGCGGTTGGTCGAGATGCCGATCTCCGCGCCCAGGCCGAACTCGCCGCCGTCGGCGAACTGCGTGCTGGCATTGTGCATGACGATGGCGCTGTCGACCTCGTTCAGGAAGCGCTCGCGCGGTGGCGCGCGTTGTCGGTGACGATCGATTCGGTGTGCTGGCTGCCGTAGCGCGCGATATGGCGGATGGCGCCGTCGACGCCGTCGACCGCGGCGACCGAGATGACCGGCGCCGAGATACTCGGTGCGCCAGTCCTTCTCGGTGGCGGCCAGCGCCTGCGGATCGCGCTTCTGCACCTCGGCATCGCCGCGCACCTCGCAGCCGAGCTCGTGCAGCTTCGCCAGCACCGGCATCAGATGGCGTGTCGAGCGCGGCGCGGTCGACCAGCAGGGTCTCGGCGGCGCCGCAGACGCTGACCCGCCGCATCTTGGCGTTGGCCACGATGTCGCGCGCCATGGCGATGTCGGCGTCGCGGTCGACATAGACGTGGCAGATGCCGTCATAGTGGCGCAGCACCGGCACGCGGCTCTCGCTCGGTCACGCGGTCGATCAGCGAGCGCCCGCCGCGCGGCACGATGAGGTCGAGCCAGCCGGTCGCGCGCAGCAGCTCGCCGACGGCGGCGCGGTCGGTGGTCGGCACGAGCTGCACGCAATCCTCGGGCAGGCCGGCGCGCTGCAAGCGCGCGGCGCAGCAGCTCGACGATGGCGCGCGAGGAATGGAAGCTGTCGGAGCCGCCGCGCAGCACCACCGACGTTGCCCGACTTGATGCAGAGCGCGCCGGCGTCGGCGGTGACGTTGGGCCGGGCCTCGTAGATCACGCCGATGATGCCGATCGGCACGCGCACGCGGCTGATCACCAGGCCGTTGGGCCGCGTCCATTCGCTCGATCTCGGCGCCGACCGGATCGGGCAGGGCGACGATGTCGTCGAGGCCCTTGGCCATCGCCTCGACGCGCGCGTCGTTCGAGCAGCAGGCGGTCCTGCAGCGCGCGCATCTCATGCCGGCGGCCTTGGCGGCCGTCGATGTCGCTGGCGTTGGCGGCCAGGATCGCGGCCTTCTCGGCGCGGATCAGGCGGGCCGCTTCGGCCAGCGCGCGGTTCTTGGCGTCGGTCGAGGCGTTGCGCAGGGCGACGGCGGCGGCCTGGCGCGCCGGCCCAGCTCCGCGACGAGGGCGGCGGCGTCTTCGGCAGGCTTGGTCTGAACGTTCATCGGCCGCTCCAGTATAGCCTGCCGGCGCTCACTCGACCACGAGGTCGTCGCGGTGGACCATCTCGTCGCGACCGCGAAAGCCCAGCAGGCGCTCGATCTCCGCGCTCTTGCGGCCGGCGATGCGGCGGGCGTCGTCGGCGGCATAGGCGACCAGGCCGCGCGCCAGCACGCGGCCGGCGCGGTCCTTCACGTCGACCACGTCGCCGCGCTTGAACTCGCCCTCGACGGCGGTGACGCCGGCCGGCAGCAGGCTCTTGCCGGCCGACAGCGCGCGCACCGCGCCGTCGTCGACCGTGAGCGCGCCCGCGGTCTTGAGCGAGCCCTTGATCCACTTCTTGCGCGCCGACAGCGGCGAGCCGTCGGGCAGGAACCAGCTGCAGCGCGCCTTGCCGTCGATCAGCGCGCCCAGCGCGCCGACCGGCGCGGCCGTCGGCGATCGCCATGCGGCAGCCGGCGGCCATGGCGATGCGGCCGGCGATCAGCTTGGTCACCATGCCGCCGTTCGACAGCTCGGACGGCCGCGCTGCCGCCCATCGCCTCGATGGCGGGCGTGATCTCGCGGATCTCGGGAATGAACGTGGCCGACGGGTCGCTGCGCGGATCGCCGGTGTAGAGCCCGTCGATGTCGGACAGCAGCACCAGCGTGTCGGCCGAGATCATCTCGGCGACGCGCGCGCGCAGCCGGTCGTTGTCGCCGAAGCGGATCTCGTCGGTCGCCACCGTGTCGTTCTCGTTGATCACCGGCACGGCGCTTCAGCGCCAGCAGGGTGGCCATGGTCTGGCGGGCGTTGAGATAGCGGCGGCGCTCCTCCGAATCGTCGAGCGTCAGCAGCGACCTGCGCCACGGTGATGCCGTGCCGCGCCAGCGCCTCCTGATAGGCATGGGCGAGCTGGATCTGGCCGGTGGCGGCGGCGGCCTGGCTTTCCTCGAGCTTGAGCGGGCCGGGCGGCAGCTTGAGATGCGTGCGGCCGAGCCGGATGGCGCCGGACGAGACCAGCACCACCTCGCAGCCTGCCTTGTGCAGGCGCGCCACGTCGTCGGTCAGGGCCTCCAGCCAGTCGCGCCGGATCTCGCCCCTGGCCTCGTCGACCAGGATCGAGGAGCCGATCTTGACGACCAGCCGCTTGCGCCCTGGCGAGCGGCGTCACGCGGCTTCGCCGCTTGCGGCTGCGCGGTCGCGCTGCTTGTCGACCAGCTTCATCAGCTCGTGCAGCAGCGGTTGCACGCCCTGGCCGGAGACGCCGGAGATCACATGCACGGCCTTGCGGCTGGCCTTGGCCAGCAGCGCGCGCTTGGCCTCGATGTCTTCTCGGCGTCATGGCGTCGATCTTGTTGAGCGCCACGATCTCCTTCTTGCGCACGAGGTTGCCGCCATAGGCCTTGCAGCTCGCGCGCGCACCGTGCGGTAGGCGCCGACGACGTCGTCCTCGCGTGCCGTCGACCAGGTGCAGCAGCGCGCGGCAGCGCTCGACATGGCCGAGGAAGCGCGTGCCGAGCCCGGCGCCCTCGTGCGCGCCTTCGATCAGGCCGGGAATGTCGGCCATCACGAACTCGCGGTCGCCGACCTTCACCACGCCCAGCCCGGGATGCAGCGTGGTGAAGGGATAGTCGGCGATCTTGGGCCGCGCGTTGAGGTGGCGGCGAGGAACGTCGACTTGCCGGCGTTGGGCAGGCCGACCAGGCCGATGTCGGCGATCAGCTTCAGCCGCAGCCAGACCCAGCGCTCCTCGCCCGGCCAGCCCTTGTCGGCGCGGCGCGGCGCGCGGTTGGTCGAGCTCTTGTAGTGCAGGTTGCCGTAGCCGCCGTCGCCGCCCTTGGCCAGCACGACCCGCTGGCCGAGCTCGGTGAGGTCGACCAGCAGGGTCTCGTTGTCCTCGGCGAAGACCTGGGTGCCGCGCGGCAGCGCGCAGCACGACGTCCTTGCCGGCGCCGCCGGTGCGCTGGCTGCCCATGCCGTGATGGCCGGTCTCGGCCTTGAAGTGCTGGGCGTAGCGGTAGTCGATCAGCGTGTTCAGCCCGTCGACGCATTCGAGCGATCACGTCGCCGCCGCGTGCCGCCGTCGCCGCCGTCGGGCCCGCCGAACTCGATGAACTTCTCGCGGCGAAAGCTCGACGCAGCCCGCGCCGCCGTTGCCGGAGCGGACGTAGATCTTGGCCTGGTCGAGGAACTTCATGGCGGTGGGTCCAAAAATGAAAAGGGGAACGGCAGAGCCGCTCCCCTTCGAAATCCGATCGGACGGGAACGGCTATTCGGCGGCCAGCTTGGCCGAGCGGCGCGGGCAGCACGTTCACCTCGACCTTGCCGCCGTCGCGCTTGCGGAACGAGACGACGCCGTCGGCGGTGGCGAACAGGGTGTGGTCGCGGCCGACGCCGACATTCTCGCCGGCGTCCATCTTGGTGCCGCGCTGGCGGACCAGGATGTTGCCCGACAGGACCTTCTGGCCGCCGAAGCGCTTCACGCCCAGCCGCTTGCCGCCGGAATCGCGGCCGTTGCGCGAGGAGCCGCCTGCTTTCTTGTGTGCCATCGTACTGCTCCGGTCGCTCTGTTAGGCGACGATCTGTTCGATCTTGACCACCGTCAGGTCCTGACGATGACCGTTCTTGCGCCGCGAGTTCTGGCGGCGGCGCTTCTTGAAGACGATCAGGTGCGGCCCGCGCGCCTGCTTGACGATCGAGCCCACGACCTTGGCGCCGGCAACGGTCGGCGCGCCGACCTTGTCGCCGACCATCAGCACGTCGGTGAACTCGATCTTGGCGCCGGCCTCGCCCGCGATGCGCTCGATCGGTGAGCGTGTCGTCGGCGGCGACCGTGTATTGCTTTCCACCCGTGCGGATAACGGCGATCATGATGAGACACCTGACTAAAGCCTTCCGGATCGGACCGGACCCTACCATCCCTAGAGGAGTTGGCCGGATCCAGTGCCCAAAATGCCGGAAAGCACGAAAGAGCGCGGCGGGCCTGAATGACCCGCCGGAGGAGGGCGGAATATACGCAGGAAGCCCCCAAGTCAACGCCGGAAACGCCCTGAATTCCGGGCTGAAGCGGCGAATATCGGCCCTCAGACCGCCGAGTTGCCCCGGCAAAATCGGCCCCTATAAGCGGTGCCCCGGAGAGGTGCCAGAGTGGTCGATCGGGACGGTCTCGAAAACCGTTGTGCGTGCAAGCGTACCGTGGGTTCGAATCCCACCCTCTCCGCCACTGCCCCATGAGCCAACAGTCTCTCGCCGCCCGGGCGGAGGCCTCAAAAGCCCAATATCCGCGTGGGGCTCTCGCCCCAGAACCTGCTGACCGGCTTCGTGCCTCTTCGCGGCCATCTTGGCTCTCTGCGGCCCATTCTCTCCAAAGCTGTTGACTGCCGGATTTAGTACGCTTCTTCAGCCATTGAAATGGCTGAGAAGTACGCGTCCGGCGTAGGCCGCCTTTCGCGGAGGTCCGCGCGTGGAGAGATGTGCGAGCCCGGTAACTTGGCGAGTTAGTGCGGGCCCCCATGACGACGAAAGGGCAACGGTTCTGTCTAGGTCCCTGAGCGGCGTCGTCGGCGGTGGGCGCCGTCGGAGAAGGCGAGCGATCGTCGCGGAGAGCTACGGGCCCGGCGCGGTGGTGACGGCAGTGTGGCGCGGCGCACGATGTGCATCCGAACCTGCTTCATCATTGGCGCCGGCAGGCGAAGCGAGCGGTCGAAGGCGGGCGGTGATCTGAAGCTTGCCGGTGTGGGTTAGCGCCAGGCGGCGGCGGCCGGGGCATGGACGGCGCGACTGATCGAGATCGAGCTGGACGGCGGCGGTGCAGGGTTCGGGTCGATGCGGCGGTCGACGAAGCGGCGCTGGGGCGGGTGCTGCGGAGCGCTGGGCCGATGATCGGGCTGCCGTCGGAGACGCGGGTGTGGCTGGCGAGCGGCCGCGACCGACATGCGTCGCGGCTTCGACGGCTCTGGCGCTGCTGGTGCAGGAGACGCTGCAAGCGCGATCCGCACTGCGGCGCATCTGTTCGTGTTCCGCGGCAAGCGCGGCGGTCTGATCAAGGTGCTGTGGCACGACGGCCAGGGCATGTGCCTGTTGGCCAAGCGGCTGGAGCGCGGCCGCTTCCTGTGGCCGTCGCACGGAGGGCGAGCGCGGTGACGATCACGCGCGGCGCAGCTCGGCTACCTGCTGGAAGGCATCGACTGGCGGCTGCCGCAACACACCGTGGCGGCCGCAGGCGGCGGGCTGATCGCTGCGATTTGGATCGACACGGCGATCGGCAGTCGCTGACAGGCGACGGCGTGTTGTGATTCCCACAATGGCGCTGTGACTGACGCGCCGACTGATTCTCTTCCCGACGACGTCGAGACGCTGAAGGCGATGCTGCTGCGCCGAGCGAGCGGCGCGGCTGACCGCGGAAGCGGAGGCCCGCGACCGGGCGCTGCTGATCGAGAAGCTCAAGCATCACGATCGCGAAGCTGCGGCACGAGCAGTTCGGCCAATCCTCGGAGCGCGGCGCGCTGCTCGACCAGCTCGAGCTGCAGCTCGCCGATCTCGAGGAGGACGCACGGCGCAAGCCGAGACCGGCGGCGCAGATGGCGGCGAGCCGACGACGACTCACGGTGCGCAGGCCTTCGACGCGGCGCAAGCCGGCGCGCCGGCCGCTGCCCGAGCATCTGCCGCGCGAGCGCGTGGTCTATCCGGCGCCGTCGGCCTGCCCGTGCTGCGGCGGCGCGCTTGCGCAAGCTCGGCGAGGACGTGACCGAGACGCTGGAGCTCGTGCCGCGCCAGTGGAAGGTGATCCAGCACGTGCGCGAGAAGTTCTCCTGCCGGAGCCTGCGAGAGCGATCACCCAGCCGCCGGCGCCGTCGCACCCGATCGCGCGCGGGCGCGCCGGGCCGAGGCTGCTGGCGCATGTGCTGTTCGCCAAGTACGGCCTGCACCTGCCGCTCAACCGCCAGAGCGCGACCTATGCCCGCGAGGGCGTCGAGCTCGACGTCTCGACGCTGGCCGACTGGGTCGGCGCCTGCGCGGCAACCCTGATGCCGCTGGTCGAGGCGATCCGCGCCCACGTGTTCGCGGCCGAGCGCATCCATGCCGACGACACCACGGTGCCGGTGCTCGCCAAGGGCAAGACGCGCACCGGCCGGCTGTGGACCTATGTGCGCGACGACCGGCCGTTCGCCGGCGCCGATCCGCCGGCGGCCGTGCTTCTTCTACTCGCCCGATCGCGGCGGCGCGCATCCCGAGCAGCATCTGGCCGGCTATGCCGGGCTGATGCAGGCCGACGCCTATGCCGGCTTCAACCGGCTCTACGAGGCCGGCCGCAAGCCCGGGCCGATCGTCGAGGCGGCGTGCTGGGCGCATGCGCGGCGCAAGTTCTTCGATCTGGCGCGGCTCAACAAGGCGCCGATCGCGATCGAGGCGGTCGAGCCGCATCGATGCGCTGTTCGCCATCGAGCGCGAGATCAACGGCTTGCCGCCGCAGAGCGCTCGACGCGTGCGCCAGGAGCGCAGCCGGCCGCGTGGTCGACGCGCTGGAGACCTGGCTGCGCGAGCAGCGCGCCAGGCTCTCGCCCAACAACGAGATCGCCAAGGCGATCGCCTACAGCCTCAACCGCTGGGACGGCGCTCACCCGCTTCCTCGACGACGGCCGCCTGTGCATGACCAACAACGCCGCCGAGCGCGCGCTGCGCGGCATCGCCGTCGGACGCCACAACTGGACCTTCGCCGGCTCCGATGCAGGCGGCCGGCGCGCCGCTGCGATCTACACCCTGATCGAGACCGCCAAGCTCAACGACGTCGATCCGCAGGCCTGGCTCGCCGACGTGCTCGCGCGCCTGCAGGATCATCCGGCCAAGCGCATCGCCGAGCTGTTGCCCTGAACTGACGCGCCAGCTGCCGCAAAGGGCTGCGCGTAGATCTCGTTCAGCCGGCTCGCGCCATCAATGACATCTGCGGCCTGGGCCGGACGCGTATGCTGAGAAAGCCGGAGCAAAGTTTTGCGTATTACTGGCAGCGCGCACGCTCAGGCGAACGTTACCCGGGATCCGCGTGTATTGATTTCATTGCAGGTTTTTGAGTTCAGTACGCTGATTTCCTGGAGCCGTCGTGGGCGTCTGATGCGGGGTAAGCGTCCGGCCACGCTCCCGGCGAGACGCGGTGGTCAGCCTGAAAGTGACGGGGCACCGAGCGAGCCTGTCGCGGAGGTTCATGGGCAGAAGTTCGGCGACGCGATTGATCGGATGATCTGCGATGACGACGATCACGTGCCGCAGACACTCGGGTTCACCGCCATTGAGCTTGCAGGCTTCGATGAGCCAGGTCGTGGCGGCTCTGTCCGCCGACGTCGGATCTTGCGAAGAGGCTCTGCGCAGCGCCGTTTGCGTCGGCCGGTTTTCAGACCGCCATTTGTTCGCCCCACGCCTTCAGTTTGAAAGCCAGCTCGCATAGGCCCGGATATCAGATCATCGGGACTGTACCGCATTCCTGCTGCAGCTTGGCGATCAACTCCAGCAAAAATGCCGTCGCCGCCTGTCCCTTCATCGTAATCACGACGGAGCGCGACGCGCCGCGGTCTCGGAACACCCTGCGGGCAGCAACACAGCCCAGATCGATCCGGCCGCCATCGTCCGCGGCGACAGAGCCTTGACCAGCGGATCACCCAGCGGCGGCTTCCAGAGCTTTAACGTCAGAAGCCCGCTAATGATCCGGTGCGGCTGCTTTTGGCTCCGACTTCCCTGCAGCCAGGGTACAGGCAGGCTGGTGCGATGCAGGCCGCGGACCGGCGCGATTTTCCTCGCGCGTAGGCAACTTCGCCGGCGTTGATCTCCTGCTTACACTGAAGACGGCAGGCGTAGACACTCTCGCCGGATGACAGTCTGGCCTGATGCTCGAAGATGATCGGCGTGTACTGGCGGTCGAAGATCACGAGATCGGACCTGCTCGCTGAAGGTGTTCTGCTGTTTCGCCACGAACTTTCGCCACCCTGTATCGTTCTGGCAGGTACGCATTGAGAAGCTCGATCCAGACTTCCTCCGTGAATCGCCCTTGGCAACGTGATGGCCTAGCGCTTTCCGTGGTGCCCAGGCTGTGCTGGACCTTGGCGTGCAGTTCGGAGAGCAGGGGTTTCCGGAGTGACCACGCGTCATCGGACGATCTGGTTCCAGTCTGTGGCCGCAAGGGCGCGCGAGTCGCCAGTGACTCCCTCACCGCCTTCTTCTCCGCAACCGTGAGATCATCGGAGAGTGATGTTGTTCGTGTTCGCGGGATCCACGACCCGCGCGTTCAAACTTGTCCCTGAGATATTCGAACACGGTCCAGACCTTTGGTCGACACACTGGTCGAGGCCCGGGCACTTTCAGCGCGATGGTCGCGGTCTCCAGATAGAACGAAGGAATTCGAGGCCGGTCTGGTTGCGCTGTAAAGCTTAAGAATTCTGGATCTCATCGATCCGCCCGCTCCTGAAACGAACTGATATGGTTGGCGACATTCGTTCGTCCAGTGTCCGTTCTGCTGCGGTAGAGACTGTGATCCTGACTACGGCCATCCCGCTTGCTCGCCGGAAACTCAAGTCGACGCTGTATTTGACGCTGTTCACGAGAACGCTGACGTTTATCGATACGTTCTGGCGCCTCAAACCAAACACCAAAGCATGTCGTAGATCTGCTTCAGCGTACTGGAGTGTCCGCGGACAGCGAGAAGATCGATGTCGGTGCCGCTCTGGTTCGCTGTCCCTTTGGCGAACGACCCGCTTGGCGTCATCCCGACCGTAGCCATTGCCCTGCCCATCGCTGGATATGTGGAAGCACGACCCCGTAGACGCCTCGCACCGGCGACAGCGGTCCGGTGTCGACTCTTCAGCTTGCTTAGGATGTTTTGAGGTAGCGCTCGGTGCCATGCAACTGAATGTAGCCGACCGGGCCTGCTTTCAGAGTCCTGGTTTATCTGTCGCGCGAGTTACCCGGTTGCGGCTACAGAGGGTCAGTCAGACGATTCAAGGGAGACGATTCCACGGGCAACGGGCTTTTCTGGCCGCAACACGTTGAAACAGGTGCGGAGAGCGGCATGGGTGCCTTCCCAGTCGCTCTTCACCAGCTCGGGTAAATGCCCCTTATTCACGACTAGATGGTTGATAGCTCGCTGCCCCACACCAGGCTCGATGTGGCTGACCATCACAGCAGCATGGGAGACGCGCTGGCGAGTACGGGCCAGACAGAATCCGAGCGACCACGGACTGTTGCGCCTGTCATCGCCAAAGGTGATGGCGTTTGTGGAGACCACGGTGGCTAGGAACTGGCGCTGAGCTTCGCGCCGTGACTGGTCGGTCCTGGGCTGTTCCAGGAGGAAGATCGCGCGCCACAAAGAGAAGGCGACTGCGATCAAGTCGTCGATGGCTTCTTCCTGATCGCTCCAAGCATCGTCGGGCGGCGTCCCCTGGCGTACTCATAGAGTGCGCCAGTAGCGTGTTGATCTGGCGCGTTGATCGATCGCCCAATTTAGGTGGTCTACGTCCAGCATCACCGTCTCCTTCTCGCAAAACGGCTTTGAGCCGCCTCTTCTTTTTCAGTCTTCAAATCGCTCTTCAGCTCGTCGAACAACGCGGCTGTCCTTAAGCTTAATTTCGACAAGGCCGAATCGGCTGGTATGAAGGTGACGGGTAGTGAACGCCGCTGGGATGGGATCCTGACTAGATCTGGCTGAGCTCTACTGTGCCAGCGTCTATCGTGCCTTCCCAGCGACGCTGGCCGCTCGAGAAAGTAGGTCGGAGGTCGGCAGTTCATCAGTAAGATACCTCGCGGGCCCGATCTATTTCGGGGAATAGGGTGCGCTCGTTGATCGATAGCTGAGCAAGTTTTTTCTGATCCGCCTCTTGTTTCTTGCTTCGATCTTTATCCTGTCAATTCGGATATCCCGCCGCCGGCTTGGCGGCAGTTCGGGGGTTAAGCCGAATGCTAGAAGGCGCCTTCCTGTGCGAGAATCGCCGGTTATTCATCTTTGGCTTTACTACGTAGATGTCATCTAGGTGGTCTGGCTCGGGATTTCGACTCGAAAGCCGGCTTCCGCCTCGGATGAAATGAAGAAGTCGAACAGTCGGACTTTGCTGAACGCGACCTTCTCGTCATCGGTGAATGATCCCTGTCTAAGAGCTTTCGGAGCCCACTTTCTGCTCAGGGCACCCGGCGAGGTTTGCAATGCAGCTGACGCGGTCGCTGTCGAAATACCGAACTAGCCTTCGTCGAGTACGCTTCGCATGATCTCTCGCCTGGAGTTCACGGTCTTGCGAGCAGGACGGCCGCGCTTGGTGAGATGTCCTGCGTCCACCTCTTTGGAATGTTCCTCCGACGCGAACCAAAGCGCGACTAGCGGATCTGGGTTACGTCCAGCAGACGCGTGTAGGTAGCGAGTAGTGCTGCATTCGGACCAATTGCTCGAGTGCGCTCGTGTCCGTTAAGAATTCGGCGGGGTGCGCCGCAATTAGCTCGCGCAGCAACAGGTGTTCCCTTATCTCTACGCACATCATTCCTAAAGACGGACGGCTTGAGGGTGAACGTGTGTCGTCGGGATGCCCTCTGAAAATCGCGACTTGCCCGACGGTATCGGGTCGCGCTCGAGCCACGACATGTAGGTTGTCAGGTTAGTAATTGCATCTAACGTCATTTCGGATCCGATCACTACGGTGGACCGGTGGTCCTTAAGAATATTGCCATGTTTAGCGCTCGATAGATACTGCCGCGCGCTGCGCTCAGTGAGACAGTTGCCCAGCAGGCGATAGAATCGAAGCCCTCGATCTCACTGATGCCGCAGAACTTGTCATGCCCTCGCGATCGCATCACCGCCGAGCGCCGGCGCAGCCGCATCCGGAAGATCGGATCGTGGACCGACAAGCTCGATCGTCATTGGCGACGACGAAGGCAAGGCGCACGCGGGGCGGCTGACGCTGATCCGGTTGCCCGAAGAGCTGCGCGGCTGGGGTTATCCGCCTAGTCATCGCCACACAGCGGCTGAGCGTGGACGTGATCAGCGAAACCATCAAAGCGAACCCTTACCAAGGCGGCTTTCAGGACTGCCAAGGCCTCGACACTTCGTCGTGCTCGAATAATCGGGTGCGGGAGAAGCGCAAGGGCATGGGCGACATGGTCTTCCAGAGCGACCAGGGGGCGAGCGCCTTCCAGGGCTACAATTCGTAGAGAGGAACTGATTACGGAGGACGTGCGCATCGACGCCCCAGAAGGGGATTTCGTCGTCAAGAGCCGCTTGCCATAAGCAGCCCTTGCCGCCTCACCCGGTATCGGCAGGTTCTCGTGACCGGCAGAGGTTCAGGATGTCCTCCTGGCCCATGAACATGACCTGGCTTCGTGACGCATCCAGGCGCTGCCTGATCCAATTCTGGGCAGCCTTCGTAACCTGCCACCCGCGATGGGGCGTGGTCCACGAGGACGCGGCGGCTCGCCCCGCCTGTCGAAAATCTCGTGCCCTAGCATCATGACGGCCTGCTGGTGGATTTCCGCGATGTTCGTGTTTCCCGTCTTGGGCATTCCGGGCGGCGTCCAGCTTGCCCTTCTTGGCCTGAATGCCGAAATAAAGTAAACGTGCCTCGTTGGCAAGGTGTACCGCATCCATACGTCCCTTACCGTACCCGAGCTGTTTTTCGTCCCTATGGCCCGCAGGCTTTATCCCGCCTGAAGCCGAGCTGTCGGAACAGGGCAGGAGCACTCGATGAGCTGTCCTCGAGCACATCGATCCAGGTACGCTTCGCCAGCTATCACGCGCCGCCCTGTTCTGGCCGGGGTGAACGGTCGGATGTGTCCGGCTTGGCTGACGCTCGTCGCAATGGCGTTTGGAGGCGGCGTGGCACTTTGTCCGGGCCAGAATGCTTCTCTGAAGCCTCGCGCGCTTCACGAGGTTCAGGGCCGGTATGCCTCGCCCGATCGCCCCCTCATTCTGGCGTTCTGGTCCATGAGCCTGATCACCTCGCGAAGGTCGGAGGTATGTCTGGGCGTTTGGAAGGCATGTCGAGGATCAGTTCGGAGCTTCAACCCACCATCGGTCATGCTGCCGTGCCAGGCCGAGGTCGTGTACCCGGAAGAACTCCTGGTCATATGTTGCCCTGGATACTTTGAACAGCGCGATGTGTTCATCGATACATCCGGCGTTCCCGCAGATCATGTCCGCTAGCGCCTGCACCTGGGTTCTGTGTCTGAATTACGGCGGGGCAATATAGGCTGCTTGGCCGCTATCCTCACCTGTGATTTCGCCATATCACTGCGGCGTGGTAAGCGCCCTCAACGATGCTGCTCTTCTGCTGCATCGATCCTGCCGGAGGTGCCACAACGATGGCTATGCAGTTTCGCCTTCATCAAGCGAGGATCAGCTCCACTTCAGCCTCTTCCTTACGCAGATGATACATGGTGGATCATCTTGCTTAAGGCGTGCTGCGACGAGTAGCTGGAAGTGATCTGAGAGTCGGGAACGCAAAGAGCTTGTTCCGGTCCTTCCAACCATCATCCTTCATGGAGCTTCTTTCTTCAGGCATGGGGTGAGGCGTGCATCGGGAAGTGGGGCATGCCCTTGTTGGTGGTAAAGATGCGCCGTAAGCCACCTTCGGGCGCACACACGCGAAACGCCGTCTGTTCCCTTATAGAGCTTTCTCGCTTCCTTCGTGCCCAAGAAAGAGCTCATAGTGAGCAGATACCTGGGCATGATGCTCACTTGAAGTCTGATCTGTCAGAGAAATACAAAGTTTGTAATGGGCCCCCACCTCCTGGCTATGGGTATTCGCCCTGGCCCTGACATGCAAATTGCCCGCTGCCTTCGTTGGTGCTTAAAGTGGGTAGGAGGTTTATGGCATCAGCACCTGTGGTAAGCCACACTAACACCTGGGAGGTGTGCACTGTTGTGCTGCCTCTGACACCCTCCCCAGGTCACGCCGAGGACGAAGTATCACGCGAGCGCCACGCCCAACATCATGGCGAATCGCGGTCGCATCGGCCAGTAGGCCAAAGGATGATGAGCACGCCGCAGATGCACCGTAATCACGATATCGAGCGCCAACACCGGCCACTTGACGAGGCGGTGATTGCGCCGGAAGCCGTACGCCATGTTCTCTGTAACAGCTTGAACTTCCCGGTAAACGTCGCGCGGTTCGCTGCGCCAACAGTCGCAGCGCTCATAGGACCCCACGTGGCGGCCCCGGTCCGCCGCTCCGTGTCTCAGTCGGGCTTTTTCACCGATGGTCTTGGCGAGGGCGCGCAATACTTACCGCGATACCATCCGGCAAAACCGTCCGGTTCCGCAGAATAGCCACGCTCGGCATGCCGCCCATTTTTCATACACCTCGGCTCGATCCGCTTCCCGGAAGCGCCGCCAGGGTCTGCAAATGCGCAGGTTTCCAGCACGCGCCCACGCTGGACGATGCCGCCGACTTGTGGGGACAGCTCTTGCCCCGCGCACGGCCAGGATGGCCAGCAGAAGGGCGATCACGCCGATGAGAGCTGGGTACAACTCGGGCGCGCACTGTATAGGCGTCAGGGAGTGCCATGAAGCCGTCACTCCTCATGTACTGAGAAGAACGCCCGGCGTGGCGTTGATCCAGCCGGGTTTACCTGGGCATGCCCCCAATAGCTCGACTTGGCGTGCTGGGTGCTGGTTACCGTGGATCCACGCCGCAGGTGAGCGGCATTGGCAACACGCCGCGCCTTGATACTCCGGCTTGTTCTGCCGACCGAGCACAACGCCATCCCTCCGCCCTGAGCGCCAACGGGCAGGCCGCTTCACTGGTCGAGGATGGCAGGCGCTCGGCTGTTTCGCCTGCCAGATGCGACCCGGGAAGACGTTGGGTGGCCCCATGATGCCGCCTTTCTGGCTTTTGCCAGTACGGAGCGCATCGGTCAAAGCCTTCGGTCCCATGTCTGCCGTAGGTCGCAAGCACATCGCGGCGACCATCAATGAGCCCATCTGCACTACCGAGCTTCTGTTCGAGGCGCCGACAATCGAACTCGTAGCTTCAAGACGCTCGCTCGACCATGTCTGACGAAGTTCTGCAACGCCTCCTTCAGGAGCATAGGCTCTCGTCCCGAAATCCCTCTGGGAGGCCTGCTCGGCATACGACTGCGGAGTGTCAAGATCAGGGATGAGCCTAAGACATTCTGACTGAATGGTGATTGGTGACCTGAACGCGCCGATGTTGTAGCCCGCAAACACGTCGTGGATGGGGATACCCTTGCGATTGGCGCGATGTCCTCAAGATCGGCGATCGTCGGTACTCTCTGCGGATGTGGTTCCACAATCCTCGATGTGTCCAGGAAGCCGTCGTGGAAGCCTGATGATTTCGGGGCGCGCCAGCCACGGCCGGTTCATCCAGAGTGCCCCGACTTGAAATTTCGCGCACCGTCTTGAGCCCGGCCGCGATCCTGGTCGGGCGTGGTGGGGCACGACGTGATGGATGACGTTCGATTGCCGTGCAGTACTATTGATGTGATCGACGATGACCTGGGTCGGTGTAACGCGCCGTCCACTACGGGATCGTATCCCGCCTCTGGGGTGCCGTACCGCAGGGGGCAAATCGCATCCCCGTTGCTATGTCCCCAACGGGCAGGAAATCTATCTCGTGCTGCCATTCGCTGCGCCTCCATCTCGGGCGCGCAACGCGGTCTAAAAGAGCCAATATCGCCGTATACAGCCGCAGATAGAAAGGGAGGCCGGCTTTTTCAAGGCACTGGCTTCAGCATGCGCCCGCAAGCCCTCGAGCTACGAGATGTTGCAGGTGGGCGAGAGGTGCAGGTACTACCGCCAAATACGCCATCGCATGCTTTGGGCTAGCAGACGTGCTCGGCGCGTCCTGCGGGCCACCGGCGTCCTTGAGCGATGGCGGACACACCCGACCGACCTGCGAGTACATCGCCCTCCGGACCAAGGGCGAAACTTTACTGGTTCGGGGACTGGTGCTTCAGGATGGTCCAGGACAGACCTCCACCAGTCTAGGCACAACTTCGAGCTCGCCCCCCTTCGGGATGCCCGAAGCCAGGGGTCGACGTATACGACCCGACGACGCCGATACCTCGATCAGACCGAGCCATCCACGCCAACAACTGCTTCGTCCTGCTGCGCCGTGAAGCCGGTTGAGATCACCGCAATCAAGGGGCCGGGTGTGATCCGCGTCCGGGTGGGCGAGTAGCCGGTCAATGGAAGGACAGCTACACAATTGCTCAGCGAGTTAGCCTCATAATTCCTCATGGGTCTCGAAAAATGCCCTTAACCTGCACCTAGGTGTCGAGTTCCAGAAATGTCTGCATCCAGCTCCCGACTCAAAATCAGGTGCGCATAATGGGCCTTTATGGAACGGCGCGCCCCGCGATCGCAGCATGCATTGTAGAAGAGAAGCAAAGTCTGGAGGACGGCTCGCAATTTTAGCGTCTGCTTTCGTTAAGGCGAATGCCGAGGCCGCCGTCCTCGAAGCGTTCACATCGCCTTGGCGAGCGCGAACAGCCGGAAATCCTCGAAGCGCCGCGTGCCGATGCGGGGCGGCTTCGCGCCGGTAAGTCTCGGTGTCGACGATCGAGCGGAAGGCGGCGAAATCGCCGTATTCATTGATCGCCGCTTCGTCCCAGCGTTCGCCTCGCGGCCCGACGAGGCTCGCCAGGACCGGCCCGGAAAACGGCCGCACGTAGCGGCTTACCCGCCGCGAGACGCCGGGATGCCGGCCTGGCGTTCATGGTAAAAGCGGCTTCGCGGCCCGAGCAGGGCGCGGCGTCGAAGCCGTCCTGCGTAGCTTGCGCATACGCGCGCGGCCAGCAGCAGCACGGGTGAGCATATAGACCGGGGCTGCCCGGCGGGGATCGCGCGCTCGGCGGCGTCGAGGGCTTGCAGCGTGATTTCGATGGGGTTCGTGAGGACTTCCCGCGGTTTCTAGCGGCGCAGATTGCGCGCTGACGCTCCCCATCTGGGCCGCTCCGGGAACGGCTCTTGTAGCGACCGCGCCTGCCATGACTATGTGGGACTCGAATGTCCACAACGGCCTTGCCTCTCCGACCGCCTCACGGCGCTCCCCTCGCCTTCGTCCGCGTCGTCGAGGCGGGCTCCTTCGCCGAAGCCGCGCGGCGGGCGGGGACGACCACCTCGGCGATGTCCAAGGCGGTCGCCCGCTTCCGAACAGGCGCGCAAGTGGATGCGGCTTTGCATCGCGCTCCACCCATTCGCTGGCGCTGACCGGAAGAGGGCGACCGGCTGATGGCGGCGGGACGCGCGCTGGCCGAAAGTCTCGCCCGTGTCCAATCCGCGCTCGGCGAAGTCGCGCGGTGACGACGGCGGACGGGTGCGCGTGACCGCCCCCGCCTCGTTCGCGCGCGCCTGCCACGTCCTGCCGCGCCCTGCCCGCGTCCCTGCGGGAAGCGGCCGGAAATCGAGATCCAGGTCAAATTCCGCAACAGATTCTCGATCTCGCCGCGGAAGGCGCGTCGACGTCGCGATCCGCTCAGGACCCCTCGTGATCGCGCCCGGCCATCGGAGCGCGGCGGCTTTGCACGTTCTCCTGGATCGCTTGCGCCTCGCCCGCCTATCTGAATGCGCGCGGCGCGCCGGCGACTCCATACGAGCTTTCCGCGCATGACCACGTCGGCTTCCGCAATCCCGCGAGCGGCCAGGATCTCCTGACCTGGCGCTTCGCCGACCTGCGCGGCAAAGGAAGCATTACGTAACTGAATGAAGTACT
>ERZ1370068.6414-contig-5398_pt1 | contig 58065 bp, 83 predicted proteins | sample MGYA00561227_ERZ1370068 | MGnify/ENA primary metagenome ERZ1370068 (study PRJEB38410, sample SAMEA6850437) | metagenome | study: Metagenomic assessment of the ecological functions of the soil: analysis of the soil microbiota associated with the... | reverse complement strand
GTACTTCGTTCAGTTACGTATTGCTGTAATCGCCGCAATGAAGCCCCTTCAAGTTCCACGGTGTCGGATAGATGAAAATTAGCCGCGCACGCCACTTGCATATGGCCGTCCTCCTTGCAGTGACCATTCCACTCGCCCCGTCATTTCCACCTACGCCGAAACTGCCCTTAAAGCCGCGGCCGCTGGAATCAAGCGTGAATGTAAACGTGGCCCTGCTGCCGTCAGGCTCTGTCCACGTCCCAGTCAGGACATTGCCGCGCACGGTGCCGGTGACAGTGCTGTCATTCGGCGCTCGCTCGAGCAAGAGCCGCGTGCCTGTCGATTCCCGCGGAGCGGAGCCTTAGCGGGCCAGTAATCGGTAAGATAAACGCCGAGGAAAATCTCCGCACGATGCGACCAGGTCAGGATCTCGGCGACGATTTGGCGTCGGTCGTTGAGGTGATCGAGATTTCGAGTGTGAAGGGCTGACCGGCGCGCGGCGCGCCGGACGCTGACGATATTATAGTCACCCGCCGACTCGAGGACGCCCTCCCAGCTGGTCACGTCCTGTGCGCGAGCGGCTCGACGTCGTGGTCCGTCCGGGATGACCAGTGAAAAGGCACGCCCCGGGTAGGTGTCGCCAAATGCATCGGTCATCTTTTGGCCGGCACCGGCGCGTAGTTGATAGCAGATGGCCTTGCTTGCCGGAACCGAACCCGTGAGTACAGCCGTCTGCAGTCCGCGTCTGAACGCTACGCGCTCTGGGCCAGCTGCACCGTGCCCGTGCATCGCCCGCCCCCGTGAGCAGTGCCAGGAAGAAAACGGCCGCGAGGGTCTTCATGGGTTTCCCTTCAATGATTTGTCTGATTTTCATTGCATCTCCTTTTCGCTTACTCATGATTGAAAATGCCGACCGAGCGGGCGCAGATGAGCGGCCTTCCACCGGGCAGTTCGATGGAAATGGATTGAGCCCCGCCTTTACTCGGACGTCCGATGACGCCCGGCGTGACGCCGGCCAGGCGCGGCTGCGCGCAATGTAAGATCACACTTTCGGCCCCGCAGCGTTCGCACCAGGCATGAACGGTGTCCGCGCCGCGACGAATAATGACCAGCGTGTCGGTCTCGATGGTGACCTCTGTCCGGCTCCTTGCCATCTCGCTCCTGTGCGTTGTCCGAAAATTTGATTGCCGTGTGGAGGGCGTCGTAAAATGCGACACGTTTACCCCTGCACGCAAACGATCTCCCCGCTTCACGAGCGTGAACGATAATCCGGAGTCGAGGCAGAAAATCCTCAAGACGTCGATTAAGAAGTTCTCAAAGAAATTCTCAGGATGGAAAAGCTCGCAAAAAACGGCATTAGTTACGCAGTTCGGCGAGTTCCGCCTCGACGCAAATCAGCGCGTCGTTTTTCGCGCGGGACGTCCGGTGGCGCTGGCCCCAAAGGTAATCGAGACACTGCTGGCCCTGGTTGAGCGCAGCGGGACAGCTGGTGACGAAGGACGAGTTGATGACGCGGCTCTGGCCGGACACATTCGTCGAAGAGTCGAACCTGACACAGAATGTTTTCCAGCTGCGGAAGGTCCTCGGCGATGGTCAGGATGGGCCAGCACTTCATCGAAACGGTGCCGCGCCGTGGCTATCGTTTCATGGGAGAAGTGAAAACGCTGGTCGAACCAGAAGCCGAGGAGTGGATACTCGCCAGCCGGACGCGCACACGGATTGTCCATGAGGAGAAACGACCAGCGATGGACGGGAGCTTCAAACCGTATCGCCGGCGCAGATCACGACCTGGGCCGCTTCGACTGAGCCAGCGCGCCCCCAAAAGATTTCTCGCAGCGCGATCGTCCTGGTTCCGATCGTCGGGCTCAGCTTGTTGGCTGGTGGATTCGACTTGAGTCGCGTTTGATACGCCAGCGGCGCGATCAGCAAACGCCATCTTTTCATTCACCGCCCGGCAATTGAACTCAAGCGGCTCACCTATGACAGCAAAGCTTTCGGACCGCAGTCTCGCCCAGCGGAGAGTTCGTGGCTTACCGGTTCCACGATCAGGATCAGGACAGCATTAAGCTGAAGAACATTGCCAACGGCAGCACCGTCCAGATCATGCCGCCACGATCCCAGAAGGATACGGAAACCTCCGAGTTCTCGCACGATGGCAACTATCTCTACTTCACCACGCTGCGGCCAGGAAAAAGAATGCGGTGATTGCCCGTGTGCCTGTCTTGGGCGGTACGCCGCAGTACCTGGTTGAAGAGGTTTGGGTTGCTTTCAGTCTCTCACCAGACGGCCGCCAGATCGCTTTCTTTCGCGGCTACAGCTCGCCCCAGGACGTCGCGGCTATTGATGGCGGGAACCCTGGACGGGAGCGGCGAGACGTGAGATTGATACGGAGCAAGCCGGGAGAGTTGTGGTTCACTATCTGGGGTGGGGGTCCCGCCTGGTCGCCAGATGGACAGCGCATCGTCATGCTCGCCGGCGGACTGCGGACGGCGGCGGGTTACTATTCACTACCTGCTCGAAGTGAATGCCGGTGATGGCGCGGCGCAGAAGTCCGAGAATGCGCTGGTACCGGGGCGCACGGGTGGCCTGGCTGCCCGACGGCACCGGACTGGTTAGTAGTTGCGCAGGAAAAGATCGCAGCACCTTATCAGGTTTGGATGATCGCGTACCCTTCGCCGGGCAGGCCCGCCGGCTGACGAAGCTGACCTGCTCGATTACCTGACAAGGTCAGCCTGTCAGCCGATGGGCGCGTGCTGGTGATTCAGCAGGAAACAATTCGCAATCATATTTGGGTGGTGCCTGATGGCGATACGGGCCGCGCTCGGGAGTTGACCTTTGGCGCAACCGCGCGCGACGGCTACCAGCGGCCTCGCCTGGACGCCCGACGGTCGAATCCTGTTCACGTCAGCGCGGAGTGGGGCTGTGGATATTTGGATAATGAACGCCGATGGGACTGGGGTCCGCCAACTCACCGCCGACACGGGCGGCGTCAACTGGCGTCCACGCTCCGCTCGGATGGACGTTATGTCATCCTTCATATCAAACCGATCGGGGAAGCAGAACATTTGGCGGATGGACGCCGACGGCAGTAATCCCACTCGGCTCACGACGGGCGAGGTCGAAGGCGCGCCGTATGTTTCGTCCGATGGGCGTTGAGACTCTATTACACGAACTATGCAGTTTCGCCGTCCGCGATTGAACGAATTCCGTTTGATGGCGGGCCGGCGATCAAGGTGCCGAGCCAGTACGATTCCAGCGACTCCGTCGTCTCGCCCGACGGAAAGCTGATCGCCTACGAGCATTACGACGACCAGCTGGGCTGGCGCACCGCACTACTGCCGGCAGACGGCGGTGCGCCGGTCAAGATCTTTGACTTCCACGCCTTCCGCGCCGGTGTGCGATGGACCAACGATGGACAGGCGCTCCTTTACACGAATGCGCACCGGCCCGACAACATCTGGCGGCAGCCACTCGCTGGTGGACCGCCTCAGCAAGTCACGCACTTTAAGGAAGACCAAATTGGATACTTCGACGTCTCGCCGGATGGTAAGCAACTCGCGATGTCCAGGCGCAACGGCTACAGCGACGTGGTGCTGATCACGGGCTTTCGTTGAGCTGGGAAAAGAGCGGCTGACCGGGCCGGAAGGAAAGTCGACGATCTTGCTATAATCCTCATCGGACTAAATCAAAACGGATTCATCTTGGCAGATCAACAAACCTCATTACTCGCTAAAGCCTTCGCTGGAGAAAGAAGAAAAATCCTGGCCTGCGTTCCACTGCGGGCTGTGTCTCGAGGCTTGTCCGACTTACGTCATCACCGGCGATGAGAACGACAGTCCGCGCGGTCGCATTTACTTGATGCGTGCCGTTAAGGAGCAGCTCGCCTCGCGGTCGATTCGCTGGCTTTTGAAACTCACTATCGACCGCTGTCTCGGGTGTCGTGCCTGCGAATCGGCCTGTCCGCGCCGGCGTTGAAGTACGGGCACTTACTCGAGGCGGCACGTTCAGAGATTGCGCGAGGCACAAAGCCAAACCGACCGGCGTCTACCGTTTGTTCTATTTCGGTTTAAAGCACGTCTGGTCCCGGCCCGGAAGATTACGAGCAGCGTTTACGCTCGGCCGTCTGATGCGCGATTCAGGGAATTGCCCGTCTGCTGATGCGGACCGGGTTTGCCAGCAGCATCTCGAAGAAGTTTGAGTTTGGTCTGGCCTTGCTCGAAGGCTCAGGAGTCAGTACCGGGAGCGGTAGCGACCGGGTGGATCGTACGAGTGATGTGCCTGCGAATCCCGCTCAACGCGGAGCGCCACGTCCGAAGGGCGCTCCGGTCATGCTCTTCAAGGGATGCGTCACCGAGGGTCTTTTCAAAAGAGTAAACGACGCGACCAGCAGAGTCCTCAAGGTAAACAGTTGCGGTGTCCGGGCGCCCGACGCGCAGGTCTGCTGCGGCGCTCTGCATGCACACGCCGGTGATCTTGAAGGTGCTGCGTAAGTTAGCGCGCCAAAATATCGACGCCTTCACGACGAAAACGACGAGCCGCGTAATAACCAATGCTGGCGGGCTGCGGCGCGATGTTAGCGTCGTATGGGCATCTGCTCGCAGATGACGACGCTTATGCCCAAAGGCAAAGAGATTTAGCGCGCGCAGTACGGGACATCGGTCAGCAACTCGAATCTATCGGTTTCCGCAATGGCGTTTATTCCGGATCGGAGCGCACCACCTATGATGCTTCCTGTCATCTTTTGCATGGACAGCACGCATCGGCTTCATCCATGAAGATGCTTTGGGCGATTCCTGATTTGAATTTCGCGCCGCTGAAAGACAGTGAGGTTTGTTGTGGTGGAGCTGGGGTTTACAATTTGCTGGAACCGGAACTGTCTGAGCAGGTCCTGGCTGACAAGATTCGAAACATCGAGCAGTCAGGTGCGACCGTCCTGGCGACCGGAAATCCGGGATGTCATATGCAAATCGCTGCGGGCGCAAAATTGGCGGGATTGAATTTGCAGGTTTGCCATCCAGTTGAGTTGCTGGATGAATCGTACCGGCGCGCAGGTTTTTATGACTGAGTCAATCAATATTGGGCCAAGACTCCACCGACGCAGGTTGCTTTAACATTCAGCTCCGCATCAAGCGCCACCAGATCAGCGCGCTTTCCGATCTCAATCGAACCCCGATCGCTGAGTCCGAGTAGTTGCGCCGGATTTGTCGCGGCCATGCGAGCGACCTCTGTTTCCGAAACCTCGAGCGACCGCATCAGTCGCACCGCATCCAGAATAGTAATCACAGAACCGGCGATGCTGCCGTGAGCGTTTTGAGTGCGGCCTTCTTTCACCACGATCGTTTCGCCCCAGACCTCATAATTGCCGTCACCTTTGCCCGCGGCGGCAATTGCATCGCTGATGAGAGAAATTCTTTCCGCACCTTTGCCGCGCAGAATCAGTTTGATTACTGAAGGATCGAGATGAACGCCGTCGGCGATCAGGTCCACGGTCACTCTGTCGTTGATTAATCCCCAACCCACCGGTCCGGGAGCGCGATGATGAAGCGGGGTCATCGCATTCATAAAGTGGGTCATGTGTCGCGCGCCGGCGTTAGCCTGCCTGGTCCAGTGTGGCCAATGAGGCGCGGGTGTGGCCGATGGACGCGACCCATCCACGTCGAGTCAGTTCCTTAATCAGATCGATTCCGCCTTCGACTTCCGGCGCGAGCGTCATCATATGAATCGCGCCGGGAGTGCTTCAACACCGGCAGCTCATCAAGATCGCTGACACTCTTGAACGTCCGAAAGTGTTCGCGGTGAAGCGCACCGCATTGTTCACTGTTAACGAACGGGCCTTCGTAATGAACACCAGTGGCACAGACTTCAGTCTGTGATCGCCAGGATCCTCACAGACTGAAGTCTGTGCCATTGCTTGTTCGATCGAGCGGATGGCGTGCGCATATTGCTCGAACTGACGGCAGGCACGAAGGTGGGCAGCCAGGCGGTCACTCCCTGAGTTGCGAGGAATTCAGCAATCTGAAGTAGACCTTCGGCGCTTGCTTCCATTGTGTCCACGCCCACCGCGCCATGAATGTGGACGTCTATGAAGCCGGGGAAAAGAGTCAGATCCGCGAGGTCGAGCAATCGATCCGCTCTTGATCGACGGGCGCGATTCAGCCATCGAAAATACGTGCGATGCGATCACCGTCAATTAGTATGCTGCCGGGCTCGGTTACGTGGTCTGGTAAGACAATGCGGGCGTTGCGGAGTAACACGGTTTCGGAAGAGTTCACTGCTTTCCGTTGCGGCCGTTGCTGATTTGGCGTTCGACGACGTTGATGAGTGCATTCAGGCGGTCGTCGGTAGATTTTGTGGTCTCGCTCAAGCTCGCAATCTGTTGAGACTGGGCCTGAATTTCCTTTTCGTGTATTTCGGCGATGGCCAGCAAAGCGCGGATGCCTTCTTCGGTGCGTGACCATTTCTCTTCGCCGCGCTTCTGAGTCTCAGCGAGCGCGTCCAGCTTAGCAGCAGTCTGGTCCAGCTTAACCGCAGTCTGGGCCTGCTGCTCGACGATGAAGTTCATTGCTCTTTGCATCTCTTCATTGGTCATATAGCTTTCCTCACGGACTGTCGATGGCGCCTCATTGTATCACTCGAACGGGGCCTTCTCGGATAATAGCGATGTGCGGCCGACTCATTTCTGCTTTCGGCTTGAGAGTCGAATGCCGCGCGACGCACACGATCAAGATAATCGCCTTGCGGGTTCAGCGTACTTACCGAGACGGTGAAATCGTAAGAAAAAGAATTATGCCATCAGCGCCGAGGCCTCGGGCCACACTGATTTTTCCAACGGTCGATTCGGCGGGAATTCGATAGGCCCCGATCCCGGCCCAAACTTTTTCCCGGCACGCGTGAGCCGTCGCGCTGGCAACCTCCACTTGCTTTCGGAAAACCTCAGTGTCAGTCGTGTAGGCCATCGGGCAGGCGACGTCAAGAATTCCATCTTCAACCAACGCCGCCAGTCCTGAAAGCGACGCGTATAAGCGTTCTCGTCATTCGCAAATACGGCCGCCGACACAATAACTTTGGGACGCTGTTTTTTGACTTCGCGGTAAATTCGCTGAACCAGGCCGGTAATCTGTTCGCGCTGAAAATCCGCGAATTTGTCTTTGAACATTTCCGTGGCAGCCAGAGGATCCTTCGCCTGGGCGGCCTTCAAGGACTTTCGGTCCGCGGCAGGTTAACCGTGGCTTGAGCCATTGCGTGAAAGTTTTCAATCGAGGTGCGGCTGTAATCGAAATCCGGACTCGCGAGCCGGACATAATCGAAGTGCATCCCATCCACCGGATACTTCCTAATTATGTCCATCCAGATTCGATAGATGTGATCGCGAACCTTTGAATTTGCCGGGCCGGTGTACACACCTTCGAGCTCGCCGCGATTAGCTTTGGACCATTCGACGATGCGCCTGCCGGTACTGCGGATCGGCGGGGCGCATCTGGTAGAGTTCGGCAGCGACCGGGCGCGGAACGGCCAACCATTCAGGATGCTTGTTGAAGACATGATTTGGATCTTCAGGCAGCGCATCGAGGTTGGCGAGCAGGCTGGTATTTCAGCCAGGCGTGAACCTTTAAGCCACGTTGGTGAGCGGCGGCGATAGTTACGGCCAGCGGATCGAATTCCGCCGGCTGATCTTTCAATTCAGTCGCGCGTGGCTCCCAACGCGATCGATAGTAAGCATCGCCGCGACCTCGCACTTGAACGATCAGGGTATTGGATCCAGCGGCTCTTTGCGCTCTCGACCATCTTGTTAATTTTTCAGCGCTGGTGAGAGTGCTGCGCACCACCCAAAGGGCGCGGACTTCATTGGCCGGCGGCTGGGCCTGAGCATTCGCCTGGCCTGGCGATGACCAAATACAACCGCGCTCAGTACGGCTGCCGATTGCTACGGATGCTCCAGCGGCGCCAATTAGAAGTCTTCATGTGTTTGCACCTGACTCGAGGGAAGGACTGCGAATTGGCATTGTAGCATCCGCCACGATGAGAGCCTACAAGGGCATTAATATGCTTGACTCTCAAGCGCTGGCTCAGCCACTCTGATGCGCGGCAAGTCTCCGACTTGGCGGCTGCGAACCCTTTTCTTTCATCGGGTCCTCGACCCGCTCCGGTCAAAGACCGGTTAGACTAAATGAGCGACGTATCGGCAAGTCGGAGACTTGCCGCGCATCAATGGCTGAGCCATTGCGGCTGGAGGTTCGACCAAAGCCCGCGCGCGGCGGGTATATCGTTACGCTTTCACGCAGGCTGCTCCGTAAAAGCGGAGAAATGCGCGACTTTCGCCGCGGGCATTCGGTTAAATAAGCTGAAGGTTTGATCTTAGAAGCTAAGCTTCGCTCCGACTGGATCGTGCGCGGATCGCGAACGGTCGTTGACTTGTCCGTAACGTTGCGAGGTCACGCGATCTTGCTGGTCCCGAGAGGTTCCTGAAGTTTGCGCGGTTGAAAACGTTGAAGAGCTTCGGCGCGAAGCTGCAAGCGAACTCTACCATCTTCGCCGAAATCAATATTCTTGAACAAGGAGAAGTCTACTCGTTTGGTAGGCGGTCCTTGAATGATACCGCGACCGCCGGTAGCCTACGATGTTCGCGACGGGCGGAGCAGTTGGCGTTCTTTCGAAGCAAGCGGTGTTGAACCACTGTTCGAAGGTTTGCGGGCCGCCGACAGTTTGGATTACAAGAGACGTTGGCTCGATTGCCGGCAACCAGAGCCGGGATATTGCCGAGGCCTGAAGCGTCAAAGTTGGTTAGTGACCGTATACCACAAACCCGACTGCAGGGTGACAATGCCCGATACTTGCCAACCGCCGAGGACGTTTCCGGCTAAGTCGTGTCGCTTAGCAAAGAAGGGCAGTTCGTAGATGTAATTCGCGGTAAAGACATGCGTGCGGTCTGAGGCTGGCTCGCCCGCGATCTCCTCGAATATTGCTAAGAGTTCTGGGTGCATCACTGCGATCGGTAATGTTGTCGGTGAGATTCTTCGACCAGGTGTATGCGACGTTGATCTGAGAGGCGCCGCTGAACCGGTGCTGTCCCATAGCTTGTAAGCTGTTATAGTTCGAGTTGAACTGCGGTGTGAGCATGGTAATCGATCGGTATCCACGGAATGGTCGAATCTGATCCAGGATGTTCGACGACACGCCGCCGGTGCTGCCTCCGAAGTAGGTGCCTGCCACCTGACAAGGTACCGTGGCGGCCGCCCACCGTCTGCAGGGTGTTATTTCCTGAGGCGCACTGTCGATTCAGTGCCAGGCCGGGCTGTATTTCGTTCAGCTCGAAAGTACCAATCAAGGTGCGTACCCTTCGATCCAAAGTATCCAACGCTGAACATTGTCTTGCCCTCAGCTCCGAGCATGTGCTGAACTTCGAGTGACCAATGCTGCATGTATGGGTCTTTCCAATTCGTCTGCTGGGCGCGAATGCTGACAGCAGCCGTCGAGGCCGCAGCAGTAACCGGAACACCAGTCGGTACGGGTTGATCGAGCCGCGGCGTGGTGGCAACGCTTCCGGAACCACTATTGCTCACGGTGAAGGTTTCCTGGTAGGGCGGATTGGTGCCGATTATTTGCTCAGCAAATCCGACCAGAACCTGATCGTAGTACATGCCATAACCCAGGCGCACGGAGGTGCGACCCTTGCCGAATGGATCCCAGGCAATACCGAACCGGGGAGCAAAATCCAGCTTAGGTGTGTTCGACGACCTTGTTTCCGTAAGGCGAAGCCCCCGGCACACAACCATTAGGCGCCGTTTGCAAATTCTGCGCGTTGACAATCATGCCGTTGCAGAAGTTTCCGGTACCAACGACACGATTACCTGCACCGGTAACCTGCGGAGCATTTGCCGGATTGTATAGGCTCGGATCGAAAGTCGAGAGCCGGCCATTCTTGTCGAACGGCTGTCCGAAATAGGAATAACGAACGCCATAATAAATAGATAGGTTTGGACGAAAACGCCATTCGTCTTGCCCGTACGCCTCGAGCGCATTTTGGCGAAAATCTGCAATGTAGTCGAAGCGGGCCTGAGTGAACGTTACGTTGTTTCCCAGGAGGAAGTTGGCAAAGTTCTGAAAGTTCGCGCGCCGTGTGGCGTTTGGTTCGCCTAGCGCCGCGTTCGGTGCCAGGACGCTGGCTCTGGACGACGCTGGTCGGGCACAGTGTTCAGGAAGGCACTGAAGCCTCCGGCGTTGTTGCCTGAGAGCGCATTTTCATTCTTGCGGTAGTACGAATACACGCCGCCGAATTTCAAGGTGTGACGCACTCGCGTCCACGAAACATCGCTGCCGAACATTGTGCTTGTACGAGAAATTGTCGTAGTCGCCGAAGGTCGTTAAGGTGCTAAAGCCGTTACCCGCAACAGTCGGCACGTAGTCGCGAGTCCTCGTATAAGCGAGTGGCGGAGTGATTGGCGAGCTCGGACAGAGCCATGGTCCCGCTTGGTCGCGCTGAGGATTGCTCCGTAGCCGTAGGCCCAACGGCCGACGACTACCAGGCTGGGCTTGGCCACCCAGGTAACCTGCGCGGTATGGGTTCGTCCGGGCGAATCAGTTTGTGACTCAGATACGCCGGGAGACCGGCGCCCGAAGAGAACAGCGAATTGACGTCGGTGGTCGGAATCTTTGTCTCGCTCATAGCGATAGTAGAACGACGTGCTGTTGCTGAATGCGTGATCGAGGCGGATGATTTCCTGTTGGAAATTCGCGATGTTGATCGCCGGATAGACCAGGGCGCGGGTTACCGGATCACTCGGAGCCGGCGAGGCCGCTGTAGATAAGATTCAGAGTATTGTTGCGCGACCGGATTGATCGTGGCCCGTGATGACAATGGGTGTGCCGGCCGGCAGCACACTCGTGCAGGTTGCGGTGGCCGCCGTGGGAGCGTTGGCGCTCAAGCAGACATCCATCGGGAAAATGCCCTGACGCATGTTCGAGGTCAGGAACGCTGCCTGACAAATGTCGGGTAGCGGATGATCCCGGCGCAGCTCTTCGAAGAAGAAGTAGGTGCGCGCCAAGTTCTTCACCGCCGGTCCGCCCTCGCCAAATCTGGGAACATAGATGGGTCCGCCAATCGTGCCGCCAAAGTTGTTGTAGCGGAACGGAGCTCGCTCTGGCATCGCCGTTTGATTCACGTCCAAAAGCCGGAGCTGATGCCGATTGGAAATAAAGTCGTTGGCGTTCAGTCATCTCGTTGCGCAGGAATTCAAAAATCGATCCGTGGAAATCTTCTCCGCCACCACGCGTGACGACGTTTATCTGGCCGCCACCGCTGCGTCCTGATTCGGCTGCAGAACAGGCTGCGCTGCACTTTGAACTCGGCGATCGAATCGACACTGGGATAAGCCTGGATCGTGATGTTCGATCCGCGATCAGTCACGTCCGCGCCGTCAACGGTGTAGGTGTTCTGCGCACTGCGGGCGCCGTTGACGGAAATGTTCATCGTGTTGGCCTGACCGGCAGGGTTGGTCGTACCCACGTACACCTGGTCGGCGAGGTCGTTCGAAACTCCGGGCGCCAGCGTGATGAGCTGCACCCAGTTTCGATTATTCAGCGAAAGCTCGCGGGCCTGATCGCCACTGATGATGGTCGAAACCGTAGGCGTCGTTAATTCAACCGCGAGCGGGTTCGCTTCAACCGTGACCACCTCGGCCACGCTCCCGACTTCCAGCGCGATATTCAGGGTGCGCGGGTTCCCACATCGACCTGAACCTTGCTCGGAGATATGTCTCTTGAAACCAGTCGCCTCGACTGAGACATCGTACATCCCGGAATGAAGTTCGCGGGCGGTGTATCCGCCATCGTCATCCGTGGTAGTCGTGCGGATGGCCTCTTTCTTCAGGGGTCGGTGATCGTGACGGTAGCGCCCTTGACCGCCGCGCCATTAGCATCTCTCACCGAGCCCACGATCGAGCCGGTGATTTCCTGCGCCATGGCTACTCCGCTCAGAGCCCAAGCACGAGAACTATTGTCGCCGAAGCAAGCACACAAACTTGGGGTAATGTTTCATGATTTGTTCCTCTTAACTGGATGATTCGAAACAATGTCTGACCGTCTGCCAACGGCATCGTCGAATACTGCGGGAAGGCCGCAATTCTAGTAGCGTCGGACTTACAATCAAAACTAAAAGATTTTATCAGGTCAATAACCGGGCTTAATGACCCGGTGCCGGTGGCGACGGTGAGAAATTTTCTCAAGCAGCTTTTCAGAATAATGGATCGACGCTCCATATTTTCGGACGACAGAGGTGGGTTGCTGATCGTGCCATTTTAGATTCTCGCAGGCTGAAATATCGTCTTGAACTAACGTTTTGCGAGGCTTTATCGGTTACGACAACAGTGCCGAACATAAGCTCTTGACGCTGAATTTTCCGGCGGATATAGTTGCGTGCAAATCTTGTGCAACGCTGAATTGAATTAAGGTCAATTCAGAGATCGGAACTCGATTTCGCCGGTTGCGCTAGCCAACCCTCATCTTAAGTTCACCGACGAGTTGTCAGTTCCGGTCACTGGCTTCGTTTCGACCCTCTTGTTCGTCCACCTTATCGCAGGAGGATTCCTATGTTGAAAACATCAAGATTGATCGGCTCGCTCTCGGTGGTCTTAGTGTTCTGTTTCGCGATCGTTGCCCAGACGGGCACATCGAACATCAGCGGAACGGTCAAAGACATCGGGTGGTGCGGTGGTCCCCGGCGCGACAGTAACTGCAAAGAACGATGCTACCGGCGTAACCAACACTCAAACCACAACTGAATCAGGATTGTACTCCTTTTCTTCGCTTCCGGTTGGGATCTTACACCATCACAATCGAGAAGCAGGGATTCAAGACTCTTACAGAAAACCAACAACACTCTTGCAGGTCGGTGAGCCTCTGACTGTCGACGGCTCGCTGGAAGTCGGTTCCGTCAGCGAAACTGTAACGGTACAGAGCGGGGCAGAGCAATTGCAAACTGCCAACGCCACGATTGGAAACGTGGTCGAGCAGAAAGCGATCGAAGCGTTACCGCTCAATGGTCGCAACCCGCTGACACTCTTGCTGCTCGAGCCAGGCGTGGTGCAGAGATCATTCGGCGGCGCTGGTTCCGGAGTGCACGTGAACGGCGCGCGTGATCGTGCTTACAACGTCACTATCGACGGAATCGAAGCGAATGAATCTTCGGTGCCAAACCCGGTAAGCAATCTCTATCGCATTACTCCTGACAACATTCAGGAGTACAAAGTCACGACCAACAATGCGACGGCTGAAGAAGGACGCAACAGCGGCGCTTCGATTTCAATTGCCACCCGGGCGGGAACCAGCGAATTCCACGGCACTGGTTTCTTCTTTCTGCGCAACGAGGCGCTGAATTCGAATGAGTGGTTCCAGAATGCTCAGAAGAATCCGAAGCCTCTGATCAGAATGGATCAGTTTGGTTATGAGATGAGCGGCCCCATCAAGAAGAACAAGACGTTCTTCTTTGGCAGCTATGGATACAACCGGGTCGACTTTACTCAGCCAATCGATCAGACGTTTGGTTTCCCGACTGTGTTACACGCCGCAGGCCCGCGCCGGTATCTTCCGTTACTTCGTGCCGGACCCGGCCAATCCGCTGGTAATCGGCGGCACAACCATCACGCCGGAACTCGACTTTGCTGGTCGATCCGAGCACCGGAGCTCTGGCGGTGCCCCTTTGTCGCAACGGCGACATGCGCTTCGGTGCGTGCGTACCTACGACGTCAGCGACCGGCGCCAACAACACCGCCGGGCCGCCCGATTGATGCCGACCGTGGCAAGTCTGCTCACGGCCTATCCGAACCCGAACAACTTTGCCTCAGCCGGCGATGGCTTGAACACCGCAACCTATGCGTGGAATCCGCCGACCGGCATACGCGGCCCGGCGATCAACATCAGCGTCGATCACAATTTCAATGCGAACAACAGTATGTTCGTGCGCTATCTCTGGTCTGATTACAACACGCTCAAGGGCGATCCGCTTAATGGCAGACCGCAGGTGTATCCTGACAATCCGCCGTTGGGTGAGGTCTTCCGGCGGACGTCGAACCTGCGCGATCAGCTATCGCAAAGTACTCTCGTCGCGCATAGTCAATGAGCTGACGATGGGTTACGGGCGCTTCGGTTTCTTGTTCACGCAGGGTGAAGCGAACCCGCTGTGGCCGGATGTGCCGCCCGTTCGACTTTAATCATCTTAGCGAGCCTTACATCAACACGCCGCGCACGGCGCGTTGGGTAACCACGCCGCAGATTCTGGACAACCTGAGTATCGTTCACGGCTCTCACGTCTTTCGCGCTGGCGTCAACTTCCGCTTTTATCGGCACGTCGATCAGCGCGGACAGCCGGGCGGGATTAACGTCACTCCGTCGGTGACGTTCTCGCAGACAACGCGGCCGCCATTCATCAGTGGAACCACGCAGAATTCCGGTTTCACGGCGGCCGCGGGAATCAACTCTACCGATGCGACGCTTCTGGGCAGCTTGATCAATAACCTCTACGGCTTACCGGCTTCGATGACTCAGGTCTTTATTGCCGACCTCAAGTCAGATGTTTTCCTGCCATTCAAGGTAGGCGACAACATCAGCTTGTATGCCGAGAAGCATAACCTCGACCAGTACAACTTCTATTTCCAGGACGAGTGGAAGGTCCGGCCCAACTTAACTCTGAACTATGGATTTCGCTGGGAATACAACCCGCCGGCCAATACTTCGCCGGGCGACAATGTCTATGTTGCGGCGACGCCGATTGTCGGAACGCCATTGCCCGCGAATCCGGTGGTGAACACGCCGGGCGCAGTCAGTTTCGTGAAGGCCAAACACTGGTATGAAGGAAATTTCGGCCTCGCGATTGGACCACGCTTTGGTCTGGCGTGGAGTCCTGATTTCAAGTCGGGCTTTCTCCACAAGATTTTCGGCGACACCAGCAAGAGCGTAGTTCGGCTCGGTTATGGCATCGCCTTCGACACGATTTCGTCATTCCAGGTGACGGCGGCAGCGGGAAGAATTCCCGGACTGGTCCAAAGCTGTACGACGTCTTTCAATGCGACGGCCCAGGCTTTTACGACGATCACCGCGCGGTTGCGTCAACTCGCCCGACATCAACAAGACGGTGGCCGGTGGTTTCCCGACACAGTTGCCGGCGCCTTCAGTCAGGCCGACAACGTTGCTGACACCGCCACAGCAACTGCGGACCAACGCCCCGCCGATCACCGTTTTTGATCCAAGCATGAATCTGCCGACGGTGCATGAGTGGAACATCGGCTTTCAGCGCGAGCTGCCCTGGGGTTTCGTGATGCATGCTGGCCTACATTGGCCGTCGTGGTGAGCGGCTGTTCATGGCCTATGATGCGAATCAAACAAACCCGGATTCCATCATTCCTTCGTTTTTGGTTATGCAGCAGAATCGCGCCAGAGGTTGTACTCCGAACGGAACTGGTTGCCCGGCAGGTGTAACGGGCGCTACACCGGAATTGACTGCCCAACTGACGGCGGCATTCATCGCGTTCGGACAGACGGCGGCGACGGCGGCCACCTCGGCAGTCAACTTCATTAATTCGACAACCACCACCAGCGAACTCGACATTAACGGTGCGGGTTCTTTTGCCCGGCGCATCGAAGATAATGTGCTGGGGATGAAGTTAAGACCGAATCAGCAGTTTGGGGTCATTACCATGCTTGACAACCATGGCGACTCGAACTACAACGCCGCCCAGTTCACCCTGCGTCGTCGCTTCAGCAGCGGGCTGGGGTTCGGCATGTCCTACACCTTCGGGAAGTCGATTGATAACCAGTCGGTTGATCCCGTGGGGGCATCGTCCGGCGGCGGTTTGTCGACCACCAACTCAAGAACACCGACCGACATTCGCGACTTCCGTAGGGAGCGTGGGCGCTCAGACTTTGATCGCACCCACGTGCTGACCGCGAGTTCGGTTTGGGAGTTACCGTTTGGTCGCGGCAAGCATTTTCTGTCGTCATCCTCCGGTGTCGTCAATCAAGTTTTGGGCGGCTGGACCGCGAATGCCATTTACACGTTCCAGTCGGGTGAGCCATTTGCGGTTCGCAGTGGCGCCTTTACCGCCAACGGAAGTCATGAATCGCGCGCCGGAGTCGTCAATCCGACGCAGGCGCAACTGCAATTTCTGGCCGGGTCATCGCTTCCGGGTCCGGTAGTCTTCAAGCCGGTCGAAATCAACCCGGTGACGGGTCAGCCATACACCTGCGGAACCAATCCCTCGGTAACCTTCTGCCTGCCCCCGCCGGGACAAGACGGAGCGGGCCGAAACATCTTTGTGGCGTCCAGCTATTGGAACCTCGATCTCGGGTCTGATCAAGACTTTCGACGTTACCGAAAAATGGCAGCTGCAGTTCCGCATGGAGATGTTCAATGCGTTGAACCATCCGAACTTTGATAATCCACGTGACGCATCCACAGGTTCGCCCAGCATCAGGTCGAGCGTTTTTGCCTCTACCTGCTGTGCGACCGTCGCGCCACCTTCAACTCAAACGATCGTGCAGACAGGTGAATCAGCCCGCGTGATTCAGTTCGCGTTTAAGTTCCTGTTCTAAACGATCGCGCAATGCAGGAAGCAGCGAGGCATCGACCTGATGTCCTCGCTGCTTCCACTTTAATCACCGTGAAAATCGCGCGATTAGTTAAGCCGTCATCGATTCTCCTGAGCGTCTGCCTGACTCTGGTCCCAGGCGCTTCGGCTCAATCCCCAAAGGCTGACAAGATCAAACCTGAAGAAGTTGGTGGCCAGACACCTCGAGTCAATTGGAACTGCCAGGTCTCGCGCAGCCGTCACGACGCGCATCATTGTCAGGAACCTCGCAGGTAATCATTCGCACGCCGCCACCCGGACAAGCGGTAGGAAAAGCTGTCCTGGCCTCAGAAGGAGTGAAGAGCCTTTTCGGCATGAGTTTTCCCAGTCCCGTCTATCCGCGCGAACAACTTGGATTTGACGGCAACAATTTCATGGCGGCCTTTTCAACCCCAGGAGTCACGTTCGGGCTTGGGCAGTTTCCTGATGATGCACGACATCATTTTTAAGCAGGGATTGATGTGCGGAACGCTCACTACCGCCGTGGCCCTTGCTCGATCTGGAGTCGCATCATGCCCAGCATCGACTACGTCGGCACAAAGAAAGTGGACGATCGAGTTGTTGTATGAACTTGAAGTATTTGCCGCGCGGCAATTCAGATTTGAAGGTCACGCTGTTCTTTGAGCAGGAGACTTTTCGACATGTGCGCACCGAATACGAGCGGACGGTGTCGGCGCCCATGGGAAAAGTCGAATACACCAACGTGCAGGAACGCGACGCGCGCTACAAGATGGTCGAGGAGTTTTCTTTATTCAAGCTGGAAGGCGGACTGACGCTGCCGCACATTTACACGATCAAGGTCTCAATCGATACGGTGAATGGAACGTACGTCGCGGAATGGACGATCAAACTAACCCAGTTTGAATTCAATCAGAAGATTGACCAAAGCGTGTTCAATGTCAGCGCCAACTGACCTCAGATACCTGTTGGATACTTCCAAATCACCTTTCTCAGCGTTCGCTTTGATACCCCGCCCTGACCTCCGACCCAAAAACTGGACGATGATGCATAAATTTGGCAAAATAACGCTTGACGGCTGTTCAGATGGTTATATACTTCCGTGCAAATTTTGATGTCGTCATTTATTTGGATTTCTAGTCCCGACACGCACTTTTCGCAGTAGTGGTTCCCTAGCAGTAGCAAATTCTACAACTTGGTTTTAGCCCGGTCAGGGTCAACGGTGGTTACTCCATTGTTGTTCCTGGCGCCACCCATTTTCCAAAGGAGGACCAAAATGAAAAGAGTTGCGTTCTTTCCAGGGTTGGCGGTTTGCATTGGACTTTCTTTTGCCTTCTGCGTATGTCCCGTCGCCGCGCAAACTGCTTCATCGGGCAGCGTCACCGGTTTAGTTTCAGACCCGCAGGGAGCTTCGGTACCAGGTGCCGATGTGACTCTGACGGACATAGCCACGAACGGAAAACAATCTGCGACCACGAACGATTCGGGTCGTTATAACTTTCCGGTCGTCCACCCCGGTCTTTACGACCTCACCGTTAGTAAGGCGGGCTTCAAAGTAGCCAAGATGGCCCAACAAAGGGTGAGTATCGGCCTGGTGCTGACGGTCAACGTCACTATGGAGGTGGGGGCACTTAGTGAAACCGTCGTGGTATCGTCGTCGCCCATCGGTGCCGAGCTTCAGACTGCGAACGCGGCGATAGGGAACACGATTAGCCTAAAAGACCTCGAGCTTCTACCCAACCTTGGACGTGACGCGAGCACCTTGATCGCGCTACAACCGGCCGTAGGTCCTCTGGGGCAGGTTGCGGGAGCCGTCGAGGATCAGAACACGTTTACTATTGACGGTGGAAATAACACGGACGACATGTCCGGTGACACTCGTGGCTATATTGTTAACTTCACAGGTTCCAGCGGCACGCAGACTAATGGTATGGCTTCGGGTGTAGTAGCTACACCGATCGAAACGGTCGAGGAGTTCAGAGTCAACACTTTCGGCCAAACCGCTGACTTCAACAATTCGAGCGGCGCGCAGGTGCAAATGGTCACCAAACGTGGGACCGGAAGTTGGCACGGGTCGGGTTACGGATATTACTTTGCACCGAACATCTGGGGCGCACAAACGTGGGCCCTGAATCACACGCCCTATACGAAGGGCTCTTCACCCGACAGGCGGCCGTGTGCTGCCGGAACAACCTTGCATGAAGGCGATACAAATTGCGTCATGCCTTCAACGCCCATTTTCCCGAGCCACCGCGGTCGCTTTGGCTTCACGGTTGGCGGCCCGATGATTCCCGTGAAGATTCTGGGTGGTAAGACATACGTCTTTGCGGCGTATGAAGGCTTTCGCTTTCCGAACTCGGCAACCTTCGAAAGAGCGTATCCAACAGACGCCTTCAAGAAAGGAGTCATTCAGGTTCCCGATGCCGCTGGAAATTGGCAGCCTTACAATCTCAACCCATTTCCCGTCACGGTCACCGTCGGAAATTCCCTTTCACTGGAGCCAATGCGTTACGGACAGTCACTCTGCCGGCGGCGACGGCCACCTGCGCGGCAAGTTACAATGGAGCCGGATGTGACCCGCGAACTCTTGGTTTGAATCCGACCATCACAAAAACCTGGAGCTACCTGCCGACGCCAAACGACCCCACGACAAACGCCGGCGATCAGTTCAATACTCAAGGGTTCCTCGGCACAGTAAAAATTCCCTTGACCTCGAACAATTACGTCGGTCGAATCGATCACGACTTCAATTCGAACCATCGTTTCTTCACGTCCTTCAGGGCTTTCAAGTTACTGAACATCACAACTAACCAGGTTGACGTCGGTGGCATCCTTGGAGGTACGCAGGGTGAATACAATGCCACAGCGCCGCGACCCCAACTGAGCGAGCTGCTCGTTTTTGGTCTCACGAGCACGCTGAAACCGACGCTGACGAATGATCTGCGAGTCAGCTATTTGTGGAACTGGTGGCAATGGGCGACTGCCGGCTCGGCGCCCCAGTTTACACGGCCTGGGTGGGGCACTTGAGATCGCGGCAGCCGGGACCGCAAGTAATGCGGAAGCCACCACCGCGTTGATCCCTTACAACGTAAACAACCAGAGCGTTCGTCAGAGGGTCTGGGATGGTCAGGACAAGATGATTCGCGATGACCTGGCCTGGATCAAGGGCAATCATCTCGTCCAGTTCGGCGGACAAGTTCAGAGAAACTTTGACTACCACACGCGGACCGACAACGGGTTGTCGATCAATAACGCCATCGTCTATCAGATTGCCACAAACCAGATCAATTTTGCGGCTGGTTGTGGCGCCGGCGGAACAGCCTCATGCTTGCCCGGCGTCGTGCCGGCGGCCCAACAGGCGCGGTATCGAAATCTGGCCAGCTCAGCACTCGGCCTGGTGGGTTTGACTCAGGTGATGTTCACGCGCGGAGGATCCGACCTGCACCTGTTACCGCTGGGAACCTTTGGTGTAGAGCAAAGCACGATCTGGAGTTACAACGTCTATGCGAGCGACACCTGGAAGATCAAACCCACGGTGACGCTAAACTATGGTTTGGGGTGGACCTATGAAACCCCACCCACCGAGAAATTTGGAAATCAGGTTGAGCTGGTTTATGACAACGGTACGCTGGTTCATGCCGCGGATTACCTGGCAAAACGGAAAGCAGCGGCCCTCGCCGGACAGGTCTACAATCCCACCCTCGGTTATGAAACCACGGCAAACCTGAAAATCAAATACCCATACGAACCGTTTAAGAAGGGCTTCAGTCCGCGGATCTCCGTAGCCTGGAATCCAAACTTCAAATCGGGACTGCTCGGAAGCTATTCGGAGAAGGCAAGACGGTCTTTCGTGGCGGTTACGGACGCGTCTATGCCCGCCTCAACGGTGTGAATCAGGTCCTGGTCCCCTTACTTGGCCCAGGCATTCTGCAAGCCGTGAGCTGCGGAACGGTGAACAGAGATGGAACCTGTTCGCTTCCAGCTGGCGCCACCAGCGTCAACCTCAGCACTGTATTTCGAATTGGCACTGATGGGTTGACCGCACCGCTGCCCGTACCCTCAGCGACCTTGCCGCAACCGTTTCTTCCGGGGATTGGCGCTAATATTAAAGCCGGAGATTCCACGGTCCTTGATCCGGAGTTCCGGCCGGCCGCAACCGATAATATCGACTTCACGATTCAACGTGAGATTTCGCGGAACGTGTACGTGGAAGTGGGGTATATCGGGAGACGAATCCGCAACGAGTATCAGTTGATCAATTTGGACGCCATTCCCCACATGACGACTTTAGGGGGCAGCAGTTCGCACAGGCTTATAAGAATGTCTACCTGGCGACTGGACCTTTGGCTGCTCCGGCTGCTGGTACGGCCTACACGGTCACGGCTCAGCCGTTCTTCGAGACGGTGCTTGGCGGACCAGGCTCAGCCTACTGCAATCAGTTGATTCCCGGCAGCACGACTGCTCGATTCAGCAGTTGCACTCAAGCTGTAGCTACTCTCCAGCATGCGAATTTCGGGGCCACGGCCGTTTCGCAAATATGGAATGCGTTGGCAGGCTCATCGTCCTGGATCTTGCCCAACGCCCTGTTCAGCACGAACCAGATGTCATCAGCCAATATGGTTACCAGTTTGGGGATACGGTAACTACCATGCGGCGTTCGCAACTTTGAGAATGCGCGACTACCATGGTCTTACCGCCATTTCAAACTTTACCTGGGGGCGTGCTCTGGGAACCGCCGACGTAGCCCAACGCAGCAGTTCCAGGACCTTGACGGATCCATACAACATCAGTGCCAGCTACGGTACGCAGAGTTAACGATTACCAGTATCTGTTTAATCTGGGCCTGACCTACCAGCCAGAAGTCCTTCTTCGGGTTGTATGACTTCAAGAGCAAGCACGGCGTGCTGGGCCAGCTACTAAACAGGTTGGGCCATCGCCCTGTTCTTAGTCATGCAAAGCGGGACTCAATTGGGGTTGGGTATACGGAAGGAAACTGTACTGCGCTGCCAGGCGTTCGGGGCGGTGGGAGCTCCTGGGTGGCTTCGGTGGCTTCGGACGCCGAAAATGCCTCGTTCGTCGGACCATTTACCGGTGGCCATACGCTTCATCGCAATGTCCCTGGTTCCAATGGCATTGGCATTGGCAACTCCGGCGGCTTAAATATGTTCGCTGATCCAGCGGCAATTTATGCCCAGCTTCGACCGTGTGTTTTGGGACTCGACAATAATTGTGGTGGCTGGGGGAAACATTCGGAGGCTTCAACCGATGGAACCTGGATGCCACACCTTGCCAAGGACTTCCAGGTGGAAGGAGCTGTCTCCGGGTAACATTTGGCGTTCAGTTCACCAACGTCCTGAATCACTTTCAGGCGGCACGACCCGAGCCGCAACCTGAACAGCCCGCAAACTTTCGGAGTGGTAAGCCGATCAGGTTTACGCTCCGCGCAGCACGGAATTCGGTTTGCGCATTGGTTGGTAATTGACCGGGCGAATCGATCCCAAATAGAAAACGGGGCCCAGCGCTCGGGTCCCGTTTTGTTATTCGTGCGCCGGCTTTAAATTTGCAGGCTCCGCGCAAACTGTTGGTCACTTCCAACTGCATGAGTAGAGCGCGCGCCTGTGACTCGCCGATCGTCAGCAAAGCGCTCTTCGTAGTCCTTAGCGTATTCCTCAACCGCGCGTTTATTTTCCAAACAGCCGGCATGAAATTTTTCCTGTCGACGCGATCACGCAGAAACAGCATTGCTGCAAGAAAAAACACCCGCAGACCATAAACGGTCGGCGGGTGTTCGTTACGGAAAGTCAGACTTAAATCAGAAGCTAAGTTTTCCTGATACTTGGACCTTCCGAGCCTGGTTGGTCACCGAATCGTTGATCCTGCCGAAGATAGCACTGTTGATCACGGCGGTCGGGTTATCAAACGACGGATGATTCGTCAGATTTCTGAAATCAAATCGCAGATCGAAGTTGACGCGTTCAGAAATCTTGAAGTTCTTGGAAAGCGAAGCGTCGGTCTGGATGTAAACCGGCGCGATGAAGAAATTCCGTCCAGTGTTTCCAATTGACCCCGGTACGGGCGCCGAGAACAAAGCCCGCGCAGCTGCGTCAAACCAGAAGTTGCGTGGAGTTGGCGTCCCTTCAAAACGAGTGTCCCAATATGCCGGTCACACCCGTTGCAGTCCGCAGTCGATTGCACCACATTGCTGACTGTGTTGATTCCTGAATAGACGGTAAATGGTCTTCCCGACATCCAGATAGTTGTTCCCGACACCTGCCAGCCGCCCACAATCGCGTCGAGCGTGCGATTGGCATCCGAGAACCATCGTTTGCCTTTACCGAACGGCAGTTCCCAGACGTAGGTTCGCCTGGAAAACATGCCGGCGATCAAATCCGACCAGGCGTAATTGAGGCTTCGGTCGCGAAGGTCAAAAGGCGTGCTGGAAGCCGATTGGACTGAACCTGTCGAGACCGTGCTCAACGAAGGATCCCACGATCGATTGTCCTTTGATAGCGAGAGAGTGTAAGCGAACTGGTAGCGCGATGCCGCCGGTTGAGGCGTCGTTTGAAGACGAATTCCAACGCCTTGTAGTTCGAGTAGTCGCTGCTGTCAAAAACATTCAGCCCGCCGGTAAACTGAGGGTACGGCTGAAACACAAATGGGTTGCCGACGGTCTGCAGAGATTAGTTGCTGTCCCGCCGCCCACAAAACCCGGCTGTGACATCCGCCGCCTGACAAAGCCTTTGTGGACACATTCAAGGCCGCGGTCGCCGCGCTGCCGTTGGCTATTGAGGCACTTGCCAGAGTTCGGAACGTGGCGGTTCCGGCGTTGTTCGCGGCATTGCCCGTAAACAGCCGGTTTATCAACGGGCTGTTGAATGCGGCGCTGGCCTTAATTGAATTGAACGCGCTCAGAAAGTTTTCGCTGACTCCCGGAACGCCGGCAAAGACATTCACCTGGTTGACATTGTATCCACCTAACAGGTGAACCGCGTGCTTGCCGATGTAATTCACTTCGAGGACATTGTTCTTCCAAAGTTCTCGTTGAAAGCCGACGAACCACTCATGAACTTGCGGGAATTGCAGGTCCGGATCGATCACGCTGATCGAGCCGGTGCCGAAAGCGGCTGGTTGCCGCAGGGTGGCGGGCGTGCTGGTCGGAGCCAGAGCAGCGATCACCGGGCCAACGTTGCGGAAAAGACCGCCCGCCTGGCTCAAACGCAGAATTGCTTACGCCGATATTGTTCCCGGGTGTGCTTTGAAAGATAGAAGAGCCAAAGAGGAAAGTGGCGATCCGATCCGAAGCGATTCGATAGTTGCCGCGGATTGAAGTCTTGCCCGTCTTAAACGGGTCCCAGGCGAAACCAACCGAAGGCAGAAACTTGCTCGAAGTCGTTCTGGAAAACTTCGCCGTTCACCCAGGCTCAGGAGTTCGAAGGTGGTGCGCCCAAACGTACCGGCTGATTGGGAATCAGAATTGGACGTCCATTCACACTCGGATGCAGTTTGGCTTCCACCGCAGTCCGAGATCGAAGACCAGATTCTCACGGAATCGCCAACTGTCCTGAAAATAGAAATCAAGTTCAGGGTAAGTCGCCTCGTTGATCCAACGCGTACCGGCCGGCGCAAAATTATTACCATCGGACACGAAGGCCTGCGAAACGGTGTTCACTCTTCCCAGCAGGTCATTGATTGTGTTCTGAAGACGAGTCAAGTCAGTGGCGTTAATGCTGGTGGTCCCTGAGGCCGGGAGATGCAAACCCTCCGAATGCTGGAATTATTGAAACGTGACGATTGGCTCGATCGCAGATCCGGCGACTGAAGATCGGTCGTCCTTGTGCCGGCTAAATCTGAAGTTCATCCCGCCTTTGAATGTGTGTTTGCCGGTGACGTACGTGACGTTGTCGATGAACTGCAACAAGCGCACGCCGCGCGCAGTTGTAGGAGAAGTTTGTGTTGGGCGTCGCGACGTTGAGGAACGCGTAAGGAATAGCCGGATCGGGTTGCGGCGTCAGGAAGCTGAACGCGAATTTGCTGATGCCGAAGATAAACTCATTTGCCAGCTTCGCTGTTGGTGACCAGCGCCAGTTGATGGCCCAGTTCTCGGGGTTGCGGAACGTGTCAACAAAATTTGGAGAACCGGGAAAGATAGGCCGCCCGGCGTTGGCTGAGTCGCCCAGCGTATCTTGTTGGCCCTTGGCGTAGCGCACGTAAATCAAACTCTTTGCACTGATCGTGTAATCGAACTTGGCCACGAAATCGTACTGCCGTTCGTGCTGTGGCGAAGCGAAATCAAAGCCAGCCGTGTTCAGGCCATCGCCGACGGTAAAATTATTCGGGGTGGGCGATGAAGTGATGATTGACGACAACGCCGGGTCGAAACCTACGCCCGTCGGATTGGTAGCGATGTTATAGCTTGAAATGCAGGGCGCATTTGTCGGCGGAGTTGCGTTACATGCCGGAAGCAAGGCGGCCACCGCTGGTGTTTACTGCCGGGGTCAGTGTGCCTGCGGGCGCATTTGCCCGGCCTACCACATAGCGAAACAAACCCGCGCGCGCCTGCGGCGTATAAACCGTACGGGTAACCAGGGCAGTGTCGTACGCGCGCAGAAGCTGCAGGTTGGTAAAGAAGAGCAACTTGTTCTTTATGATCGGGCCGCCGAGACTGCCGCCGAAGATGTGCTGCACAAATTGTTCTTTGGCGGTTCCGGCAATCGTCACCGGGTAACTCTTGGCGTCGAGCCGGGGCGTGCGGTAGAACTCAAAAATGTTGCCGTGATAATCGTTCGTACCGGATTTGGTGACGAGCGTAACCTGCGCGCCGCTGCTGCGTCCTAATTCGGCCGTGAAGTTGCTCGTGACAATCTGAAATTCCTGGACTGAGTCGGGGTTCGGCCGGAGCGGCGTGAAGTTCGAACCGCCGGCAGTCGACTCGTTGATATCAATTCCATCGAGTGTGAAGTTAAAGGCCCGGTCGCGCGAGCCGTGAACATTGACCGCCCCACCGGTGTTGCCGCCAAAAACTACGCCGGGCTGAAAATTCAACAGGTCGAGCGGATTGCGTCCGCGTGTTCCAACGATAGGCAAGCTCTCCAGGACCTTTTGCTCAATTGTGGTGCCCAGGTTTCCTGAGGTGCTGGTTTGCACAGCTTCGGCCGAGCTGGCGACATTAACGACCGCAGAGATTTCTCCCGGCTCAAGCTCCACATTCACGGTTGCCGGTAGGTTGACATTGGCTGGATTGTTCGTCGATACGAATTTCTTGAATCCTGATTTTTCAACCGTTACGGTGTAGTTTCCAGCCGGAATTAAGTCAAAGGTGTAAGTCCCCCGTCGCCGGTCTGGGTGGTTAATGAACTGCGAGTGGCGTCATTAGACAAGGTAACGGTTGCGCCGGCCACCGCTGCACCGGCTTTGTCATGAATGAATCCCGTTAGTCGAGACGTGGTTCCCTGAGCGAGGGTCGACGATGAGATTGCCAGGACTATCAACGTAACGACAACGACAGGCACAAGTCTGCTTTTCATTTTTCGATCCTTTCTGAACTTTTTTTTCGGAGAAACGCGCCACCGCGTAAGGTAAACGACGGCTGAGTAATTCAAGTTTTCGTATTAGCGTGCGGATTATAGTAACGTGCGAGCGATAATGGTAGCTAAAGATTCTTATCTAATCGATAAGGTAGTCTAATTGATTGTTTATACCGGAGATGTCGAGCGCGTCGAGTGCAAAACTAGTCGAAGTGGGTCTCGTTGATCAGGCTGTCTATCGATGCTGCAAACCGAAGGTTGATCAGGGGCGTTCATTGTCAGCGCCAACTCAAGGCGAAAACAAAAAGAGGGCCAACGGATGGCCCTCTTTTGGTTCCATTCGGAAACGCTTAATGGGCTGAGGCAGTCAGGTAAGCTGTTTGCACGCCCGAGAGGAAATCCCAGAGAGTTTTCGCCGCCTGACCCGCCGCGGTCACGACCGCTTCCTGATCCTGAACGGCTACGCATTTCTTTTTCAGCACTGACATTTCGGATTGGCGGTGCACCAGATCCGCGTCTTCATGAACGGTGAAAAAGGAAACCGCACGGGCGTCGTCAATCCCATAGAACTCTTTCAATCCCGTGCGCTTGGTCGTGGCGACTTCAGGAATCTGTGATTCATAGGCATAAAGCGCGGCGATCCCGATTCGATAATCGTCGCTGCAGGTGATCGACTTGAGCCGTGAGACGGAGTTGGCTGTTGATGGCAACAGTTCGGCCTCCCGGACTTCTCGACGAGAAACACCCAAACCTTCGGCAAAACGCAGCCATAACTCGGGATGGTTTTCGCCGCCGCGTTCCTCTTCGATCAGGTTCTCAAGGAGCAGTTGTCGGACTTGCAAGTCGTCGCATCGAGAGTGCACGGCACTCACGTAAGTTGGAAATGCTTTGACGTGGGCATAATACTGCGTCGCGTACTTACCAATAACCTGACGATCGAGTTTTCCTTCAGACCATGATTGATAAAACGGATGACTCAGCATCGCATACTTCTGCGACTGCTGTGTCGATCCGTCGTTGCAGACTCGCTTCTTCCACGTATTGTTCCTCCGGCCTTGTCGTTTGAAGATCGAAAACCACTATTTCCAACTGCATGCGTAAAGCGCGCCCTGTGATTTGGCGATTTCGGCAAAGCGCTCTTCATAGTCCTTTGCGTACTCTTCAACTGCGCGTTTGATTTTCCCAAACAGCCGGCAATGGAATTTTTCCTTCGCGATGCGATCGCGCAGAAACAGCATGGCGTTGGCCTCGCCCCAGTACTCACGGTCTTCCCAAATCTCGACCGGATTGCCACCCATCTTCTGGGCCAGGTCGACCAGGCGCGGGTCCTTCACGTTGTAACCGTTACTGAGAAAAATCTTGTTATAGACGGGCACCAATTGCAGCTGCAAGTGATAGATATCATGCGGCGTGGTGGATATCTTCATCACGTGTCCGAATTCGTGCGCGATTTTGGTGGCGGCCAGCGTGGTGCCGGCGATGAGATTTCTTGATTCGAAGGGCTCGAGGGCGTTCATCACCGGATAGTAAACCGCGCTCGGGTAGCCTTCGTTGATCCGGTCGCCGAGCATGATCGTGGCCGCAATCAGCTCGCCCTTCTCGTTCCATTTGTACTTGCCGGTGCCGGCGCCTTCCGCATTTTTCCCGCCCACAGTGATGGTCAGACGAGAGATAGGGATGATGCGAGTACATCTCCCATTGCGCCTTTCCAATGTCGGTCGAGAGAAATTCATCCTTCCATTCCTGATAACGCTTGGCGTATTTCTGGGGAATGTCTTCATGCAGTCCACCAGCATCGGGTCTGGATGCCACATGCCGGTCACCAACAGAAGTCCGCGCTGAATTAGCCTGTTGGGCGCTGACCGTTTGTGAACCGGTTAAAGCGAACCAGGAACGTAAGCAAAAACCAATCTGCCGGGTCTCGACCAAATATTCACGACTAGATCCTCCCCTGTTTTGAAACTGTTTCTGATGTCTTTCGGCTGAGGGCTATGCGCACGACTTGTAAACCATCTGACTCAGCAAGTCAACAAAATTTGGGAAGGACCGCCGGTTGGTCACAGAAAATTAACACCCGGAGGTAAGGCAGCCGCAGAACAGGGCGGCCTCTAATAGAGGAGAGCCCGCTCGCGTACGCGGCGGAAAGTGGCGAGCGGGGCGTTCCATGAGCGAACCATCTCGTCGGCCGTTTCGACCACGTTTCAAGCGTTCGAGCGAGTCGGAATTCACCAGTAGCCGCAAATAGCTATCGACTTTCCAGTCCGTGGCAAACAGCGAATGCAGCGCGACGGCAACCTCGATACCGGTGACCAGCGGCTGAAATCTCCCGCGGTCAACAATCACAATATTAATGCCGCGACATTCTTCGTTCTTGAAAACGGAAGCGTTGGGCTTGAAACTGACGGGCACAAACCGCACGCCCGGCAGCCGGCGCGCATTCAAATAGCTCGCGAGTCTCTGGCCGTCCAGCCAGGGCGCGCCAATAATTTCAAACGGCGTGTCAGTCCCGCGACCCACCGATAAGTTGGTCGTTTCAAGTAAGCCGATACCGGGATAAAGAGTGGCCTCGGTCAGGCTGCGCATGTTCGGCGACGGATTGATCCAGGTGAGACCGGTTGCGTCAAACCACATCGAGCGGCGCCAGTTCTCCATTTGAATGACGCGCACGTCGGCGTTGAGATGTCGCTCTTCGTTGTAAAGCCGCGCCAGCTCTCCGATGGTCATGCCGTGGCGAACCGGAATCGTGTGATAGGCGGTGAACGAAAGTTTGTCTGCATCCGCGATCGGGCCTTCGACGTCAATGCCGTTGATTGGATTCGGCCGATCGAGAATGAAAACCGGTAACTTCGCTTTGCCCGCCTCTTCAACCACAATTCCGAGGGTCGAAATGTAGGTATAAAAACGCACGCCCACGTCCTGAATGTCATAGACCAGCGCATCGAGATCTTTTAACTGCTCCGGCTTTGGACGCCGTGTCTCACCGTAAAGTGAATAGATCGGCAAGCCCGTCTGTTCGTCCTTTAGTATCAGAGACTTTGTCATCGGCGAGTCCGCGGATGCCATGCTCTGGCGCGAAGAGCGCGACCAGCTTCACATTCGGCGCCTTAAAAAGAACGTCGATGGTCGGCTTGCCCGCGCGATCGCGACCCGTATGGTTCGTCACCAGACCGATGCGCATTCCGGCGAGCTGTTTGAAGCCGTCACGTTCGAGCACGTCGATGCCGGTCAGGACCTGGGCATCAGGCGCCGGCAGTGCGCTCGTTGTCGCGCGATTGCTAATTGAATCGAGGCGAGCCAGGCTGGTCAGAATCTCCGCCGCCGCATTTGCCGATTCTTCCCGAGCCTTTGCTGCGGTGGCATCGGTGATTGAACTGGCAACAATCGACGCGACGCGTCCGCGCAATGGCCCTACGTCGCCTTTGCCGTCCGGATGCACGCGATTGCTCAGGAAGATCACGAACGAATCGCTGGCCGGATCAATCCAGACCGAGGTCCCGGTAAAGCCCGTGTGACCGAACGAGCCCAGCGGAAACAAATCGCCCTTGTTGGTAGAAAACGTGGTGGCGATGTCCCAGCCAAGTCCGCGCGCGGCTCCGCTTTCCGCGACCGCGTGCGGCTGGGTCATCGCGGCGATGGTCATTGGGCTGAGAACTCGCGCGTTGCTGTAGGCGCCGCCGTTCAAAAGCATCTGGCAAAAGATCGCCAGGTCTTCGGCGGTGGAAAATAGGCCGGCATGACCGGCCACGCCGTTCATGCGAAACGAGGTTGGATCGTGGACCTGGCCTCGCAACCATTCATCGCCGGTTGATCCGGCGTCCGTGCCGGTATCGCCCAGATAGCTCAACTGTCCACGTCGCTTTTCAGTCGGGGCGATTCTGGATCGCAGATTGGCGCCGGGGTTGAAGCCTGTGTCGCGCATGCCGAGAGGCATAAAATATTCCGGCGCGCGAAATCGTCCAGCATCTGGCCACTGACTCGATGCACGACTTCGCCCAGCGTGATGTAGTTGATATCGCTATAAACGAAACGGGTTCCCGGTTGATTGCGCAGCGGCTCGCGATACAAATGCTTTATGGCTTCGTCGTAACCGGTCCAGCGTTCACGCAGATCGAAATCAGGCGCGAAGCCGGACATGTGTGTGAGGAGCTGTTCGATCGTAATCGCCTCACGTCCGTCGCCTTTCATTTCGGGAATGAACTGAATGACTGAATCGTTGAGCCGAACTTTTCCCTGTTCAATCAGGATCATGATGCTGGTGGTGGTAGCGACGACCTTAGTCAGGCTCGCCAGATCAAAAATCGTGTCGAGGGTCATCGCTTCCCGCTGCGGCTCGATGGCCCGCGCGCCGTAGGCTTTGCGCCACACAATCTTTCCGTGCCGGCCGACGAGCACGACTGCGCCCGGCAATTCTTTCTTTTCAATCGATGTCTGAATGACGGCGTCCATGCGCGCCAGGCGCTCGGCAGACATGCCTTGCGCCGAAGCAGGAGAGACCGGTAGTTGGGCGGAAATGGAGCGCGCTAACAGCAGCGCGATAACGATTGTAAGCCGGAGATGCCGGGCCATTGTGGTTTAGTGACGAGCTTTCAACTGTATGCCAGCGCCGCGAGGATACATGCCCGGCAACGAGATCGGCAAGCGTCCGTCGATATCGATTTGGCCCGCTAATCCGCGCGCGGCCGCCTCCTGCAAGCTCGGCATGTCGCCGTAAGCGACGACGTAGGTTTGCAGCTTCGGAAAACTCATGAGGATATAAGGATTGCCAAAGCTGATTCCAACCAGAGCAGCTTTGCGCTCGATCAATTCGTTTAGTGCCCTGGTTCCGGGCTCCGGAAGAGCGACGCTGCGCGCCTGGCCGCTGCGCACGCGCCCATACATTGAAACTAGTACCAAGTCCGCGCGTGCGGCAGTGTCGATCTGCCTTCTTAACATCGGCCTCTGACGAACGATCATCCAACACTGCAGTCTCGACTTTGATCCGCGCGCGCGTCAGCGCCCGACGAACGGCTGGGTAACAAACAAGCGATCGTCGCCGTTTGTGATCGCCAGATTGAAAATACGCGACGCCGGCTGAATGTTGAGCGGCAGCAGCCCGGCATCGTTTCTCACCAGCGTAATCGCATCGCCGGCAATGTCGTCAGCGAGTTCCAACGCTTGTTTGCCGCCAACTGCGCGATCAATTCCATCAAGCGGAGTGATCCGTTGCTGGACCAGTCCAAGATCGTATTTGGCCGCCAGGACCTTGCGCACCGATTCGTCAATGCGTTGCTCGGTCAAACGGCCTTTCCTTACTGCCTCGTGAACGCCACGGAAAGCGGCGTCCGCATCGGCCGGCTTCAGCAGTAAATCAGCGCCCGCTTCGATTGCCCGCACGGAAGCTTCTTCGGCGGTAAAATAGATTGTCAGGCCGCTCATGCTCATCGCGTCGGTCACGATCAGTCCGTCGAAATGCAGATCCTTCCGGAGCATGCCGTTCATCACCGGCGAAAGCGTTGTCGGCATCGTTCCTTTGTCTGAAACTATTTCGCCGTCCGGATCGGTTTCGATGGGTTTGGGTTTGTTGTCGCGCGGCAATGGGGTGATTGCGGTTGAATCGATCAGCGGCAAACCGATGTGTCCGGTCATGACTGCGCCGACGCCGGCGTCAACCGCTGCGCGGAAGGGGACCAGTTCGATCGAGTTAAGCCGGTCGCGAGTCACATCAATCTCGGGCAAGCCGCGGTGAGAATCGGTCGCCGTATCGCCGTGTCCGGGAAAATGTTTCGCGGTGGCAATCACTCCGGCGTGTTGTGCGCCGCCGACGAAGGCGGCCACGAAACGGGAAACGTCTATCGGATCTTCACCATAGGAACGGACGTTGATTACCGGGTTGGCGGCGTTGTTATTAACGTCAGCCACCGGCGCATAGATTTGCTGGATCCCCATGGCCCGAGCTTCGCGGCCGGTCAGCTCGCCTGCGCGGCGCGCGTAATCCGGATTGCCGGTCGCCGCGATGGCCATGTTCCAGGGAAAGTTCACCGTGTCATCGAAACGCATGCCGGCGCCCGCTTCCAGATCGGCGGAAATAAGAAGCGGATACTTCGCCAACTCCTGCATTCGATTAACCAGGACTACTGACTCATAGACCGGACCCCGGAACAGGATGATGCCACCCACATGATTGTCCACGACCTGATGACGAATCGCTTTAAAGGCCTCGCTGTCCTGGTTCAGGAAAGTTGCATTGACGCCGACGGCAATCAATTGCCCGATCTTTTCTTCCACGGACATGCGCTTGAGTTCTTTGTCGGCCCACTTCAAAGCATCCTGAGACGGCTTGCGCGAATATGGCTTGACGCTTGACTCGGGCGCCACGAATTCGGCTTTTGCCTTGAGTGAAAACAGCGGCGCTACGAACAGCGCAGCCAGGATGAACAGCGCAAAAGGCGTTTGAGTCGTTCGATGTCTCATCTTTCCTGTGCTCATTGGACGATCGCGCGATCTTCCTTCGGCGCAATGTCGGGAGTTGAAGTTGTTGTTAGACTTACCAGGTAACCTACAGTCGTACAAATAAGCGTGCCGGTTATTACGTACCAGGTCCAGGCGAGATGGGACTTGAACCAAATAGCCGCCATGACGATCAAGGCCGCGGCCATCCCGGTCATTACGCCTCGTTGATTTGCGCGCTTCGTCAAAACGCCAAGCAGAAATGCGCCCAGCATCGGTCCGTACACCAGTGACGCGATCGTTAGCCCGGTGGTAAATACCGATCCCCATTTTCGCGCCAGGATTGCAATTCCGATTAACACAAATCCCCAGGCCGCGGTCAACCAACGCGAAAGTTTTAGCAGCTCTTCGTCGGTGGCGTTTGGTTTGAGCAACGGTTTGTAGAAATCGATCACAGTGCTGGATGAAAGTGAGTTGAGCGAGCCGCTTAAGTTCGACATCGCCGCCGCAAAAATCGCGGCGATTACCAGACCGGAAATGCCGTGCGGCAAGCGCTGTACGATGAAGATGGGAAAGATTTCATCGTTGCTCGCCAGTTTAGTTGTCAGTGGATAGAATTTGTAATAGGCGTAAAGCATTACTCCGATGGTGAGAAACAGCGCGAATTGAAACAGCACGACAAATCCACTGAGCACCAGCGCTTTTTGGCTCTCACGTTTGTTTCGGCACGTCAATAGCCTTTGCACCAGCAGTTGATCTGTTCCGTGCGAAGCCATAGTCAAAAATGTTCCGCCCAGCAGGCCAGCCCAAAAGTGAAGGGAACAGTGAAATCCAGCTTGAACGAGACAAGTTGAAACTTACCTGCCGCGGCAGCTTCGCTAGCGATTGTCTGCCAGCCACCCGGCACCAGGTGCAGCAGCTCATACGCGGCCAGAAGCGAGCCCCCGATGTAAATGATCAATTGAATCAGGTCGGTCCAAATTACGGCCGCGATGCCGCCTTCAAAGGTGTAAATCAGAGTCAGCACCCCGACGATCAAAATCGACCAAAGCCAAAGATGCGGCAGCCCCGGAATGCTGGCACTTAACACCGCACTGAGGACCAGCGACGCGGCAAATACTCGCACGCCTTCGGCCAGAGCGCGCATCACCAGAAACAGCGAGGCCGCGAAATTCTTGGCTTGAACGCCAAATCGGTTCCTGAGCAGTTCGTAAGCGGTGAGCAGGTTGCCGCTGAAATACGCGGGGATGAAGAGCAAGCTGATGATAATCCGCGCGATTAAGTAACCGAGCACGACTTGCAGGTAGGTGTAATTGCCGCCCTGCTCAGGCCGCGCGTAATTCGCATAGGCGAGCGCAGGTACTCCGATTAGCGTCAGCGTGCTGGTTTCAGTCGCTACGATGGAAAGGCTAATGACGATCCACGAAGTATTCCGGTCGCCGAGGAAATAGTCTTTGACGGTTCGTTGGGAGCGACGGAACATCACGCCGAAAATCGTGATGCCGGCGAGGTAAGCCAAAAGTACGACGTAATCGATTGCCGAGAAACCCATCTTTTGGAAAAGGACGTTCGCTCCGCCAGGCTAATGGCTCTGCAGCAAAGCTATCGCGTCGGAAATAACCCCCTTGACTGTTTTAGCGCCGATTCGGCTTCCTCCCGCGATCGTCCGCTTTTATTCATGACCAGCGCTGCTGGCAAGCTTCCCTGCGCCGCGTCCAGAATTACGGCAGCGCTTTCTTCAGTCAGGCCTGCTTCCGATTGCAGAATCCGCAGCGCCCGCGCCTGCAACTTTAGGTTGCGCGTTTGCACGTTCGTCATGCGGTTGCCGGTCACGTAACCGAGACGAACCATCGTGGCGCGTCGAAATCATGTTCAGCACCAGCTTTTGCGCAGTGCCCGCCTTCATGCGCGTCGAACCGGCGATGACCTCCGGGCCCACGACCGGGACAATTGAAATCTCAGCAGCGCTGGTGATTGCCGACCCGGGAACGCAGGTTATCGCAATCGTTAAGCGCGCCGGTGTCTCGGGCATAGCGCACGGCGCCGACTGTATAGGGCGTGCGTCCCGAAGCCGCAATTCCCACCAGCGCATCCGCCGCTACAAAACCGCGTTGCTCGAAGATCTCTGGGGCCGGCTTCTTCGTCATCTTCCGAAGCTTCGACTGCCCGGTAGCAGGCTTCATAGCCGCCGGCGATTATTGCCTGGACGAGATCCGGAGAAACGCCAAAAGTCGGCGGACACTCGAAGCATCCAGCACTCCCAGCCTTCCCGACGTACCGGTGCCAATATAGAAGAGACGCCCGCCGGCCTGAAGCCGTTTCACAATTTCATCGACCGCCTTCGTCACTGCGGGCAGAACGCGCCTGATGGCCGTGGGCACACCCGCGTCTTCTTCGTTCATCAGACGCAGAATGTCTTCCGTTGGCAAGGAGCTCGATTTGCGCGGTGCGCGGATTTTCCTGTTCAGTTAGCGGGATGGAATCGGATGCGTCGGGCATTATGAAGAAGAGCAGCGCTGGGTTAGACCGCCACCGGTAGTCGGTGCAAATTTTCCTGGGCCATGCGACCCGCGGCGACCGTGGGAGAGAAACTTGGCTGACCGATGAAGGCTTTGCGGGCGACGCGCATGATTTGCTCGCGTAAAGGAGCGACAATTAACTCGCCGGCCGCGAAAACGCCACCCACAAAGGTGACTTGAAATCGATCCTGCTCCATTTTCAGCTTGCGAATCACTGCCACTGCCGCTTTACCCAGTTCCGTACCGGCTTCGTCGAGAATTCCGAGCGCCACTTGGTCGCCATCGTTGGCGGCGGCGATCACCTGCCGGCTGAATCCGGCAATGCGATCGTTGGTGATGGTCGGCGCGTAGATTGCAGTCGAAAGATCTTCCGCCGCCGAGACCTGAAAGTACTCGCAGGCGGCGTGTGTCAGAGATGTTTGTGGACCGCGTCCATCGTTCGCGCGCGCGACTGTTTGCAGGGCCCGCCGCGCAATCCACGATCCGCTGCCTTCATCGCCGGCAACTGGTCCCCATCCTCCCGCCGAGACGCGTTTGCCCTGACGATTAACTCCGACTGAAATCGATCCGGTCCCGGAAATTATCACCACTCCGGGTTGCCCATCCGTGGCTCCATAAAGCGCGATATCGCCGTCGCTGACCAGATGAATGTTTGCGATTCCCAGAGTCTCAACCAGCACATCGTGCAGGCGAGTGCGAATGTCTTTACGGCGCACGCCGGCCAGCCCGATACCGACGGCCACTAAATCGTCGCGTTGAATCCGGGCCGCGGCGCAGGCGCGATCAATCGCCTCGCGAATAGCTGTTACGCCATTGGAAACACCGACCCGCAAAGGATTTGATGGGCCAGCCTCGCCTTCACCCGGCAATTCGGTTGCCGTCGAGCACCACGGCCCGGGTTCGGGTTCCGCCACCATCCACGCCCGCCACAAGTTCGCGCAGGGGCGCAAGCCTCCGGGGCAGAATATCGACAGGTTGCACAATCGTCGCCATTCAGTGATTCGATGTCCGGGAGGGCTCCTGAGGTTTCCATTCTAGGCATCGCCCTAGCCATAATGGAAACTAAAAGATCTTATTCATGTAATAACCCGTCTTGATGTAAAGTATCGCCATGGACATCCGACAATTGAAGGCTTTTGTGGCCATTGCTGGAAGCCGGAACGTTCACTGCGGGCGCCGCGCGAGTGCACGTAACACAAGCGGCCATCAGCATGCAGATTCGCCAACTCGAAAACGAGACGGGTGCGCAGCTTTTTGTGCGCGCGCCGCCGGAGGGTGATTTTGACTGAGGCCGGCGAGCGTCTGCTGGAACGTGCTTACGTGATTCTGCGCGAGCACGATGCCGCGCTGGAGGAAATGGCCGCGCTTACCGGCGCGCACAAGGGCCGTTTGCGAATTGGCAGTGCGTCGGCGATGGTCAGTGGCGATCCGTTGCCGCAGATTCTGCGCGAATTGAAAAAGACCTACGTGAATGTTGAGCCTTCGGTGGCTTCCGGCACCAGCGAGCAATTGGTGCAGCAGGTCCTGGCCGGCGAAGTCGATGCGGCCTTTGTCTCGCTTGCCGGTCGAAGCCCGGGGCGTGCAGACTGAGTTGCTTAACGAAGATTATCTGGTGGCCATTGGTTCGCCGCGGCACAGCCTGGCCAAACAGAAGGTCGTTAGCGCCTACGCGCTGGCCGGGGAAAAGTTAATCCTCGGCGAGCGTGGTGGAAATACGCGTCGCCTGATCGATCAGTTTTTTGCGCAGACGGGCGTGACTCCGAAAGTCATCATGGAGTTAACCCGGCTGGCGGCGATTAAGCGAATGGTTGAAGAGGACATGGGCATTGGCATCGTGCCCTTGCAATCCGTTCGCGAAGAGGTCGAGAAGGGAACTCTGGTCCGTTGGTGGATCGAAGGCGCGCAAATTAATTGGCAACTTGGCGTCGCGCGGCTGGTGGGCGGATACGAATCGCCAATTCATCAAAAGTTTTGCTCCTTTGTCGCGAACATTTTCAACAACCAACTTCGAATCCACCACGCAGTAAACCAAAACAAAGAAGAAAGCAGCCAGCGGCTGACCGTGTCAGAAGCCCGACCGTGAGGAGGGCATATATCAACCACGCCACTCTGCAAGACCGGTAATCAATCTCTCAATATCATCTTCGTTATTGAAGAAGTGCGTCGCGACCCGAATCCCTTCCGGCTTTTCGGTGACAATCACGCCGCGGCGAAGCAGGTGGCGGACAACCTCACCGGGCTTATCCGATGCCACGAGCGTCTCAGCCGAGCGTGACACTTCGGTTTGAAGCGGCGACAAAACTTTCCATCCGTTTTCGGCGAGACGCGAAGTCAGAAGCCGATTCAATTCCAAGACACGCGCTTGAATGTTTTCGATTCCAATTTCGCTGGTTAGATCCAGCGCCGCTCCCAGAGAAAATATGCAGGCGAAATGCGGACAGCCAAGTTCGACTCGCGCTGCCGTATCGTGACGCGGACGAAACTCGTCGTTGCGCATTTCGAAAGGATCATCAACGCTCAACCAGCCGATCGATCGTGGCAAAGATTGAGTCCAGCAGTTCGCGGCTCAGATAGACAAAACCGCTGCCATATCCGCTCAAGAGCCACTTGTGCCCGGTGCTGGACAGGGCATCAATCTTCATTCGCTTTACGTCGATTTCGAACGCGCCGGCGGACTGTGCTGCATTGATGACCAGCGCGTGACGACCCTTGATTTCGCCGATCGCTTCCGGAGCGAGACGAAAGCCATTCGAGAATTGCACGGCTCAGGGCGATGACCCCGGTGTCTTGAGTCATCGCTGCCTGCACATCTGCGGTGCGCACTTCGCCATTGACAGGCGGCAGCAGGTGCACGGGAATCCGTCGATTCATCCAGGGCAAAGTCGTCACCGGGAACTCGAGTTCGGAAGATATGACTTCGCCGCGATCTTCCGAAAGCATCGACAATCACGTTCACGCCTTGTGAAGTGTTGGTCGTGAAAGCGATCTCTTCCGGTTCGGCATTGATGTAATCCGCCACCTTCTTTCTCACTGCTTCACGATCGGCGAGCCAACGGTTCCAATGCACGTCCCCGTCGCGCATCATCTTTCGTAATAGCCGGCGGCTGCTGCCTGCGACGCAATTGACACCGGACCGGCGGCGGCGCTGTTGAGATAGGCGACGCGTTCGGTGACTGGAAAGCGTTGGCGGATTTCGGCCCAGTTCATTGGCTGATTCATGTGTGAATTTAGTATAGCCCAACGCTGTCAATTAGCTCTTGTTCGTTTCTTAACTATGAGTTAGAAGCACGATTGCCAAAGCCATTGCATTGCGTACCTTCCAGGCTTAAGCTGCTGGCAGTTATCATGAAAGAGAATTACGACTTTTCAGATGGAATAGAGAACCCCTGCTTCGAGCGGTCCAAAGGATTTCAAAGTATGGGAAGAATCATCGCTTCAGTAAAAGTGAATAGCGTTACGGATCCATCGATGAGCATCAGATGCGATGCATTGGTTGATACCGGCGCATCTTTTATGGTTCTGCCGATGGCCTGGCGCGATCGACTCGGAGAACTTGAAACTATGACTGAAGTCGAGATGGAGACCGCTACGCAGGAAACAGTCAAGGGCGTTGTTTGTGGTCCCGTGCGTATCCAGATTGAAGGCTTTCGTCCCATCCATCATGAAGTGGCCTTTGTAGAGATAACTCCCGAAGATGGTGAATACGAACCGTTGATCGGCTATTTGGTGCTGGAGCATAGTCAGGCCGGTGTCGATATGCTTGGTCACCGATTAGTGAAAACTAAGCACATGGATTTGAAAATAGTCTCATCTCTTTATTGTTATTGAGGCTACTCGGGATTCTCCAAAGCAGACGAGGTTTGATTTAGTTTGCGCCTGTTTCCAGGTGTTCGATCCGGCGTCTCAAACCACATCGTCCCCAACGGCGGCAAAGTGATCTCCGCCGAATAATCAAAACCGTGCCACGAAACCTTTTCGGCCTTGATACTCTTCACCACGCCAAAACCTCCACCGCAGTACTTCTCAGAATCCGTGTTAAGAATCTGTTTGTAGGCTCCCTTGTGCGGCAGACCGATGCGATGGCCTTCACGAATTACCGGTGAGAAGTTGCAGACACAGATGATCTCTCTTCCCGTTTGACGGCGAGATGCGGCGGAACGCGATGATGTTCTCGGCGGCGTTATCGACTTCGATCCAGCTAAAGCCGCTCGCATCAGCGTCAGATTCCCACAACGCTTCGTGCTCTTGATACACCCGGTTTAGATCCTGAATCAACCGGGCCACGCCCTCGTGGTTTGGTGTCTCCAGTAAATGCCAATCAAGACTCTCAGTCTCATTCCATTCGCGCCACTGGCCAAACTCACCGCCCATGAACAGAAGCTTCTTGCCCGGGTGCGCCCACATGTAGCCGTACAGTGCGCGCAGGTTCGCGAACTTTTGCCACTCGTCGCCGGGCATCTTGTTCAGCAGCGCACCCTTCATGTGGACGACTTCGTCGTGCGAAAACGGCAGGATGAAGTTTTCGCTCCAGGCGTAGAGCAAACCAAAAGTCAGCGCGTTGTGATTGCCGCCGCGAAACAGCGGATCAGTTTGGAAGTACTTGAGCGTGTCGTGCATCCAGCCCATGTTCCATTTGAAATCGAATCCCAGTCCACCGGCATACACCGGGCGGCTCACGGCCGGCCAGGCGGTCGATTCTTCGGCAATCATCAAGGTGCCGGGACACTCGCGATGAGTTACTTCGTTCAACTCTTTCAACAGCGAAATGGCTTCCAGGTTCTCGCGGCCGCCAAACTCGTTGGGAATCCATTCGCCTTCTTTGCGGCTGTAATCGAGATAAAGCATTGAGGCGACTGCGTCCACGCGCAGTCCGTCGAGATGAAACTCACGCAGCCAGAACAGCGCATTGGCAATCAGGAAATTGCGCACCTCGTTGCGTCCATAGTTGAAAATGTAGGTGCCCCAATCGGGATGTTCGCCTTTGCGCGGATCTGCATGCTCGTAAAGCGCGGTGCCGTCAAAGCGGGCCAGGGCAAAAGCGTCTTTGGGAAAATGGGCCGGCACCCAATCCATGATCACGCCGAGGCCCTTTTGATGAAGATGATCGATCAGAAACCGAAAGATCGTCAGGCGTCCCATAACGAGCCGACGGCGCAAAGTAGCGCTCACCTGATAACCCCACGACGGCCCGTAAGGATGTTCCTTCAGCGGCAGGAACTCGACATGAGTAAAACCGTTTTCGAAAACGTAATCGGCGAGTAGCGGCGCCATTTCGCGATACGTCAGCGGCCGGTTATTTTCTTCGGCCACGCGCCGCCACGATCCCAGGTGGACTTCATAAATTGAAAAAGGTTCCCGCCATGCTTGTCTCTTCTGACGTTTGGTCATCCACGCTCGATCGCGAAACTTGTACTTTGAGTTGAATACGATCGATGAAGTCTCGGGAGGCACCTCCATCATCAACGCATAGGGGTCGGCTTTGAAGAATTCGAGCCCGCCCGTGGTGATGTTGTATTTGTACAGTTCACCGGCCTGCAGTCCGGGAATGAAGGTTTCCCAGACGCCGGAACTCCCAAGGGCCGCATCGGGTGCTTCGTTCTGTCCCAGCCGTTGAAGTTGCCGACGACGCTGACGTGATTCGCATTTGGCGCCCAGACCGCGAACGAGACGCCACGTTTGCCTTCGTGCGTGAGGCAGTGAGCCCCGAGCTTTTCATAGATGTGCTCGTGCCTGCCTTCGCCGAACAGATGGAGATCTATGGCGCCCAGGGTTGGCGAAAAGTCGGTTTTGCTCAGTTGCCCTTGCTGACGCGCGGGCTTCTGACACTTCGAGTCCTGGCGTCTTTGGGTGTTTGGCTACTGGCCCGTCTTCCGGGTTTGTCCTTTGTCATGCTGCTATGGGGTCAGTCTTCACTGGCTCTACGAATCTCAGATAAATGTCCGCGCCGGTCCCTATCTCAGGCCGGTTGCTCCTGGCCTCAGACAGTATTTGCAAAAACCGATCGCGGGCCGGCGGCAGGTCCAGTTGATTCATCAGATCGATTGCCCGGCCAGCGTATCTCGAGAATCTGAATGGTTTCGATTCCCGCAATGTCGTTAAAAACCAGCCGCAGCTGGTATACATCAAGAGCAGCATACGCTGAAGCTCAAGATAAGTAAGCGCTCGATGCTGTTCTTCAGCCGACAGCCAGCGTCCGGCGTGCTCGAATAGAAATTGTTCGCGCGACGCGTTTTGATTCAGAATCAGACGGATGCTCTCATCGCGCGCGAGCCATGGATAGATGAATAGTTGGCCGCGCGTCTCTTCAAAGGGCGCGACGTTTACGTCACGCAGAAAGTCGAGCGCCTGTCGCAGCGGCCCCCGCCACTCCTGATTCCACCCCGGCTCGCCGCCGGTTTCGCATCCGCAATTGCGAATCCAGCGTCCCACGCCGTGCGCGCAACTCCATGAAGTGCCTTCGCCGCCAGGTCCTGAGTTGATCTCGACTTCGAACGCCGGTTCATTTTGATCCAGATAAGCGGCGTAGTTGGTGACGTCAAATCCCCTGGCGGCTGCTTCTTCCTCCAGCGCGTGCGCCAGACAAAGATCGCCAAACTTGAAATGATGTCCGTAGGTTTCTCCATCGGTGGCGACGTTGACCATTTCGCGGCCACCGGCTGCAGTCGCCAGTCGGCCCACGAATTCACTGCTGGACCTTAAAAGCTTTTCAAAGGCAATCGCGCGCGAGGTTGGGCCATCATAAAAGAAAACCGCAATCGATCGATTGGAGCCGTCACGGTGAACACGGCGATAGGCAATGCCGGTATCGATTGTGCGCTCGTCGGCGTCTACCCAATCATTGACCCGGTCGCTATGCTCCGCACCTCACCCAACCTCTCCCAAGGGGAGAGGAGAGAACTGCTTGCGGTACTGACTTCAGGTCGCACGCGGGCGACCTGATTGGGCGCGAGAATCACAAAGCGGAGGCCTTCATCGATCAGCGCGTCCAACACCGCGTCGTTGCAGGCGGTCTCGGACAACCACAGCGATTCGGCGTCTCTGCCAAAGCGATAACGAAAGTCCGCCAGTCCCCAGCGAATCTGCGTACGCAAATCTCGCTCGTTGCAAAGCGGCAGAATAGCGTGACCAAAGGCCTGGGCAATCGCGTTGCCGTGCCCATCGTGCTTCAAAGCGCTGTCGCGATCAGCATCGAGAATTCGCGCGTAGGTGTCCGGATGATTGCTCTCCAGCCAGCTCAAAAGCGTCGGCCCAAAGTTGAAACTGATGTTCGCGTAGTTATTGATTGTCAGCAGTCGCGCGTTTGTGAGATCCGCGATCTTTGCGGACGCATTCGGCCCGTAGCACTCAGAATGAATCCGTTCATTCCAATCGTGAAAAGGCGCGGCACTTGGTTGCGGTTCTATAATCCCGGTCCAGGGGTTTTCACGTGGTGGCTGATAGAAATGGCCGTGGATGATGAGCGCGGGCATGAGCGAATCAAAACATAAGCCACCAAAAGGCAAAAAAACAAGTGAACGGTTGCTTCACTCAAGAGCTCATAAACCGCATCGAGAACAGATTTAGCCTTGGGCCTTAATCTGACCGCCCGATGGATTGGGGCTCGTTGAAGGTTCACATCTAACGACGAGTGGCTGCGATCAGATTGGTATGAGCTGCGGGCTGTGCCGCTCGATGTGCGGAAAAGCTCCGCTTTTCCGTTTCGTCGATCTAGATTGTGGCGGCTATGCCGCCGTTGCGGATCCTCTTTGCGTCAACAGCGGCGTAGCCGCGAGGAATAATTCTTAAAACCTGTCGGAAAAGCGGAGCTTTTCCGCACATCGACGGGCAAAGCCCGAAGAAGGCTCTTAATTAATCTGGAATCTGTCTGAACCTACGTCTTCCTTCTGCCAAACATATCAAAGCCCACCGCCGCCACCAGCACTCCACCTTTAACCACGTACTGGGCCCAGTTCTCGACGTTCAAAAGCGACATGCCGTTGTCGAGGCTCGCCAGAATCAAGGCGCCCAGCACCGCGCCGAAAACTGTGCCGCGGCCGCCCATCAAACTCGTGCCGCCAATCACACACGAAGCGATCGCGTCCAGCTCCATCAGAGTCCCGGCATCCGGCGAGGCGCTGCCGACGCGTCCGGTGTGCAGGATAGAGGCGAGTCCGGCGAGCGCGCCCATCACACAGAACGCCGCGAGCACGTAGCGCTTCAAATTGATTCCGGACAGGCGCGCCGCGTCAGGATTACCGCCAATCGCGTACAGATATCTTCCGAAGGTCGTGTTCGCAGTGAGAAAGGCCCCGGCCAACGCTACCGCCAGCAGAAAAATTACCGGAATCGGAACGCCGCCCGCTTTGTTCATCAGAAAAATGAAAGCGACGATTACGACCGAAGGAACTGCGATGCGTGCCGTGAGCGCGCCGACAGTCAGAGCCGGCAAACCGTGACGTTTGCGCGCGCGTTGCCGGCGAATGTTGGACCATACCAGGAAGGCAATGGCGACAACTGCCAGAACGATGCCAATTCGGGGGTCCAGAAAATCTCGCCCAAGCGAGCGAAAGACCGGCAGCTCAACCGGGATTGTCTTCCCTTCGGTTAGCTTAAGAATTACGCCGCGCCAGGCCTGAAGCCCGCCGAGGGTCACGATGAACGCCGGAATATTTATGTAGGCGGTCAAAGCTCCCTGAATCAGGCCGATGATTAAGCCGACGACGATCGCTGAGACCAGGGAAAAGACCAGGCCACGGCCCTGATTCAGTGCCGCGATGCCGCCGGCCAGTCCGACAACAGCGCCGACCGAAAGGTCGATGTTGCCGCTGACGATGACCATCAACATGCCCACGGCGAGCACGCCGGTCACGGCCATCTGCTGCAATAGTTTTGAAAAATTGACCGCTCCGAGGAAAAGTCCGTAACGATGATATTCATCGATGGTGGCCCATTGGAAAAAAGCCAGATCACGATCAACGCCGCGAGCATCGTGTAGGCTCGCAACGCTGAGGTGCGAATTTTGAATCTGCTGGTGGCAGTTTGATTCATCTTGATCCGGTCGCTATGCTTCGCACCTCACCCAGCCTCTCCCAGAGGGAGAGGAGAAGACCGCTCGCGGTTCTGACCCGTCACGCTGCCAAACGTCTTCGTCCGGTCGCGCACGACATCACCGCTTCCGGACTCGCTTCCTCGCGTGTGAATTCGCCGGTGACCCGGCCTTCGTGCAGCACAATCACCCGATCTGAAAGGCCCAGAACTTCGGGCAGCTCGGATGACACCAGAACAATCGCCAGACCGGTTGCGGCCAGTCGATTGATCTCGTGATAGATTTCCTGCTTGGCGCCGATATCGATGCCGCGAGTCGGCTCATCCAGAAACAATACTCGTGGATTAGTCAGTAACCATTTTGCCAGGACAACTTTCTGTTGGTTGCCGCCTGAGAGAGTGCCGGCTTCGATGTAGACCGAGGGCGCTTTGATGCGCAGCTCGCTCGCGGCGCGCTGCCCGGCAGCCGCCTCGGCGTCTTCATCGGTAAAGAACCGCCCGGACAATCGACGCAGACCCGCGAGGGTCATGTTCTTCAGAATCGTCTGGTCGAGAATCAAGCCATAACGCTTGCGATCTTCGGTGACGAAACCGATGCCTTGCTTTATCGCTTCGTACGGAGTGCCAATGTGAACCGGTTTTCCGTCAATCAGAATTTCCGCCGACTTGCGCGCGGGATGCGCTCCAAAATCGCCATCAACAGCTCACTGCGGCCTGAGCCCATCAGGCCGGCTATCCCCAGGACCTCGCCCTTTCGCGCAAAGAAACTTACGGAATCAACCAGGAGCTTGCCCGGTACAGTTGGATCTTCAACCGTAACGTTGCGGGCCTCAAAGATTGGATCGCCGAGCGCGTGTTTGGCTTCGGGAAAATCTGATCGACTTCGCGTCCTACCATCTTTGCAATTACTCGCGCTTCATCTAACTCTGCAGTCTGTTCCGTGCCGATCGATCGGCCGTCGCGCAACACCGTAATCCGGCTGCTGATCCGAAACACTTCGTCCAGCTTGTGCGAGATGTAGATCATTGCGACACCGCGTTCGCGCAGTTTGCCGAGAATTTCGAAGAGTGTTTCAACCTCGGCTTCGGTCAACGCCGCGGTGGGCTCATCCAGTACCAGAATGCGCGCCTCCTGTGACAGGGCCTTGGCGATTTCCAACAGTTGCTGCTGGCCAATACCGAGATTTTGCACCGGCGAGCGCGGGTCGATCGTGAGATGCAGATCATTCAGTAACTTCTGGGCGCGACTGTAGAGCGTGTTCCAATTGATCACGCCAAAACGGCGCGGTTCGCGGCCCAGGAAAATATTCTCAGCCACGCTCAGCTCTTTAACTAGAGAGAGTTCCTGAAAGATGATGGCGATACCCGCGTTTTCGGCTTCGCGAACATTGGCGAAGCGCCGCTCAGAACCTTCGAGGATGATCTCGCCTCCGTATTGAGGATATGGATAAACGCCCGCGAGAATTTTGATCAGCGTCGATTTCCCGGCGCCGTTCTCGCCGACCAGGGCGTGAATCTCGCCTTGATTGAGATCGAAGCTCACCCCATCCAGGGCTTTGACGCCTGGGAAGGACTTGGTTATGTGGCGCATTTCCAGGAGAGTACTGCTCATGTCCAAGGTCCAATGTCCAAAGTCCAACGCCCGACGTTCATCGGTATTTGCTTCCGCTCAAGTTTGATTCCCGAAGATACTTCATGAAACCTGATATAAGTTGGCTTACTTCAGTTGCCGCTTGAGCCAGGACTTCAAATTGGGTCGATGTAATGTAGTTAAGATCGAGAGCAACGTAGAGTTGGGCTCTAACTTCACCGCTCGATCCTTTTGCAATGGCGAGAAACTGAAGAAATTCCTTGTCGCCGCCTCGTTCAAAGCCTTCCGCGATATTTGAAAGAATAGATACGCCAGCCCGACGTATCTGATCCCTGAGGCCAAAGTCGCGTAAGAACTGGTCTTGTGCCGTTACGGTATAGATGTCTTTAGTCAACTTGCGAGCCCGTTTCCAAGACTCGATATCCTCAAACTTTTTGATCTTTGCCATAGATTCCTCCTCTGTAGAGTTCAGGGTAGAAAAGCAATGGCGTTGGACTTGGGACATTAGACTTTAGACTCTATTTTACAGCCGTTGGCCACTGATCCTTCGGCACGTTCTTATACACATCTTCCAGCTTGTGATAGCCGTCCTTGATAACGGTCTGCATGACGTTGTTCTTGTCGAGCACCATCGGTTCAAAGAGCAGCGCGGGCACGTCAATCTTGCCGTTGTTGATCTTGTCTTTGGCGTCCACCTTTTCGCCTTTGGCGAGCTTCATCGCCGAGTCTACGGCGCTGAAGGCCAGCGGTTGAATCGGCTTGTAAATCGTCATGGTCTGCTTGCCTTCAACGATCACGTTGCACCGCGTCGAGCGCGCGCGTCCTGTCCGGTCACCAGGATCTTGCCGACCAGTTGCGGCGGCAACGCCGAGATGGCGCCGCCCGCCGTGCCATCGTTCGAGGCGACCACGGCTTGAATGTCGTTGCTGTTTTTGGTGAGCGCATCTTCCATGATTCGCAGCGCTTCGCTGGCCAGCCATTCCCGCGCGTATTGTTTGGTCACAATCTTGATCTGGCCCTTATCGACGGCCGGTTGCAGGACGCTCATTTGGCCTTCAATCAGGAGCACGGCGTTGTTATCGGTCTGCGAGCCGCCAATCAAAACGTAATTGCCTTTGGGTGCATTATCCAGCGCGTACTGGGCCTGCATCTGACCGATCTTGACCACCTGATGCGAGACGTACGAGATCGACATCAGCATTGCGAATCAGCCGATCGTAACTGATTACCGGCACGCCCTGGCGGTGCGCGGCCTCGACAATTGAGGCTGCGATTTGTCCGTTGTGCGGCGCCACGATCAGGAACATCCACGCCCTTGGTAAGAAGGTTGTCGCACTGTTTTGTCTGGACGGCATCATCGCCGTTGGCCACCTGGACCTCGCATTGCGCGCCGACTTCCTTACAGCGCTTGCTCAACGAAAGCCTTGTCGCGCTGCCAGCGTTCTTCCTTCAAAGTGTCCATCGAGAAACCGATGCGCACCGGACCCGTTGCCCTTAACTCGCTTGCTGCCATCGCCTTCAGGTCCCTTAACGCAGGCAGAGAACAGCAGCCGCGATATGAGACGCGAACAAGACCAACCTGACTATGGATTTCATAGTAATAGTTCCTTTCGTAACTCTGACTGATTAGGAAAAACGAATGGGCCGATTGCAAATTCTAATTGCTGCTTCGGTTAATGCCGCCTCATAATACTCATGAACCATGGTCACTGCCAGCAGCAAATCAAACGCGACAAGGAATTTTCCGCTCTATGGTTATCTTGGATTTTTGATCATGGTGGCCGCGGAAGCACTGCTATTCAGCGGCAACCAAATCGTCGGCCGCTGGTTCACGCCGATTGTCTGGACCGGCTACATCCTCTTTGTCGATGCGCTGGTCTACGCAGCTCAAGGGTCGATCGCTGCTGATGACCGATCGGCTCGAGTTAGTCGTCGTAGTCGTGGTTTCAATCGGCGCGTGGTGGCTGTGCGAGTTCTACAACGCGCCCCGATTTTGGAAATCAGATCTGGAACTCTGGTGGCACTATCACAACCTCGAGCCGAATCTGATGCTGCGCCGCGCCGGTTATGATTGGGCGTTCGCGACGATCTTTCCGCTGCTGTTCGATTACCGCCGAGTTGTTTACCGTCACGATCTTCAAGCGATCGAATGCCGGCGTCCGGCTCAGGCTCTCAAAGCCAATCCTCATCGGTTTCATTGGGCTGGGTGTGGTCGGAGTAATCTGGCCGCTGATTTATCCTTCGGCCTGGCTGGCGCCGGTCATCTGGCTGTCGTTCATCTTTCTTGTTGATCCAATCAACGCGCTGCGCGGCTGGCCATCGATTGCGGGTGACCTCTCGCGCGGCGATTGGCGGCGGCTGTGGTCATTGTTGGCCGCGGGTTTGGTGTGCGGCTTTCTGTGGGAGTTCTTCAACTACTGGGCCATCGCGAAGTGGACTTATACTGTCCCTTATCTCGGCAACGTGAAGATTTTCGAGATGCCGGTGCTCGGCTTTTTGGGCTTTCCGCCGTTTGCGGTTGAGTGCTGGGTGATCTATATCTTGGTGAGATCGTTCCTGCAGCCGGCCGTGCGTGAAACTGAAAGCGCTGAGATTTTCGTGCGCGCCGCGTGATGGAGTCTACCGAAGATAAGTGAAAACCTGGATCAAACGGCTGGGGTTTTGGGGCTTCCTGTTCTTTCTGGTGAAGGGATTGTTGTGGCTCACCATTCCCGGCTTTGATTTCAATCTTCGCCACGGATTGCTCTTTCGTACCATGACGATCCGATGAAACGACTCTGGCTCTTTTCTGCTATTCCTTTCCAGTTTGACAGGACATCAGATGATGTCGAGCGGACAAAATGCCCAAAGCGCCCGCGGGCCCGTGATGCCGGCGTAATTGTGGGCGTCCTGCCGACCGGACCACTCAATGCGATTACCGATGTGCCCGGGGTGACGCGTCGGACACAGCACGTTGATATCGCGGTGACAACGTGCGCACCGGAGTCACCGCCGATTCTGCCGCACGGCGGCAATTTGTTTCGTGAAAAAGTTCCTGGTGCGGTATTCATCGGCAATGCGTTTGGCAAGCTGGCGGGCTCGACTCAGGTAAATGAACTGGGCGAGATCGAAACGCCGATCATGCTGACTTCAACCCTGAATGTGCCGCGGGTGGCTGACGCGACCATGGATTACATGCTGGCACTGCCCGGAAATGAATCGGTGCAGTCAATCAACCCGCTGGTTGGTGAGACAAACGACGGATATCTGAATGACATTCGCGGGCGCCACGTTGGGCGCGACGAAGTCTTTCAGTGCGATTAAGAACGCGCGCGGCGGGGCGGTGGATGAAGGGCGCGGTCGGCGCGGGCACCGGAACGGTAGCCTTCGGATTCAAAGGCGGGATTGGCACGTCTTCGCGCAAGCTGCCTGCGAATTTGGGTGGTTACAGCGTGGGCGTGCTGGTACAGTCGAATTTCGGCGGGATTTTGACGATTAATGGCGCCCCGTGTGGGTCGCGAGTTGGGGCGGTATTATTTGAAGGAAGAGTTGGCCGAGCGCGGGCTCTGGTGAAGAACACGACAAACTCAAGTTTGTCGAACACGGCTGACGGCTCGATCATCATCGTGATTGCGACCGACGCGCCGATCGATCACCGGAATCTGCAAAGGCTGGCGGCGCGCGCGATGATCGGGACTCGCGAGGACCGGAGCCGCCGGCTCGAACGGGAGTGGCGATTACGCGATTGCGTTCTCAACTGCCGAGACGTGTTCGCCTGCGCGCCAACAACAATCGTAGCTCCACAACCAACCCAGCTTCTGTCGAACGAAGCCATGTCACCGTTGTTTCTCGCCGTCATCGAAGCCACTGAAGAGGCAATTTACAATTCTCTGTTTCGGGCCACCACCATCAGCGGTCGTGGTCATACGGTCGAAGCTCTGCCCATCGATCGCACGCTGGAGATTCTGCGCAAGTACAACGCGTTGAAGCGATGAGGGTGTGAATGAGAGAGACTCCAACAGCGCGGAACTCGGCGAGGCAATGTCAGAGTGTCGACTTTAACCTGACATTTTGCTCAGAACAAAACTAATTAACCGCGCTAACAGCGCCGACATGCTGAATGAAATCCAAATCGTTTGACACTCCTATACCTGACTCACTAGAATACGCGGCACTCTAAGACACCGGAGGACAATCGAGTGGCTCTCAAAATTCGAATCAACAGAAAGAGTGTCGAATCAATGACCCGACAACTCACCGATCAATTGGGGGATTTGATTAGTACCGGAGCGCTGGCCATCGGCAGCTTGCTCCCAAGCGAACGTACGCTGGCTAACTCTCTCGGCGTGGCGCGAAACGTCGTGCGCGGCAGTTACGAATATCTCGAGAAGGCCGGCATCGTGCAGCGCGAAGGAAGGAAAGGACGGCGCGTACGAGCGAAAACCTCCAGAAGAAAACTGCGCCGCGTAAGACCGTTAAGAAGGCGGCGGCTAAGCGATAGCGGTTGCGACTACTTCGTCAGAGAAACCACTCGACTGTTTGTCAGGCTCCCACGGATCGCAGACCTGGCTCTCGCTGATGATCGGGCGTCTGACACGTTCTTGGTTTCCACTCCATCTGAAAGTGCGTTCCGCTTTCACTGGTGCGCACAAACCCGAGGCGCTCAAACAAACTGAGCGCGCGACTAGAACCTGATTACCTGCAAACGCAAGAGGTTTATTGGCCTGCCGCCGGCCTCTCGCTGCAAACGGCGCAGGAGCAGCGTTCCCAGTCCCTCGGTTGCGAAATTCCGGCAGCAGAGCCAGGTCGATGCAGCGGATTTCGGTTTCGCGGGAATCGACCAGCAACCGGCCGGCGGGCTTCCGGCTGACAGGATCACATCGTCATTAGCCTCTGGGCGAATCCTGATCCTCAAATGCGCGTTGCGCCTCGTACTGCATGCCCAGAAATTCGTCGATTCGAGCTTCATCCCAGCCCAGTTCGCGCAGGTCTTCGCCGCGACTGCTCTTGTAGACTTGCATGAGGAAGGGCGCGCCTCGCCGGGCGTTACCGGGCGCAAAGTGATTGAATCGCTTAGCGTTGGTCACGTTCGTGATTCTAGTCGAACCGCGTCTGAAGTTCAAGCGCAGCCTGCTACCAGACGCTGCGTAATTGACAGGATTAACAGGATGGACAGGATTGATACAACAAATCGTCACTGGTCTGCACATCTTGTTAATCATGTAAATCCTGTCCAACTCCTTTTCTCCCTGGGGAAGCGCCACGTCGTAATCAACAACACCCTATCTACCGCTTCACTCGGTCGCTATCGCCCTGCAAAAGTGCGATAATGCGAACGCTTTCCCGCACAACTGAACGAAATCCTTCGAGGTAGTTATGAAACGCATATTTACTTTCGCGGTTATAGCTTTGTTTGCAATGGCGTCCTTCGCCTTCGCTCAGGAAAAGCGTCTGACGATTGACGAACTCCTGAAGGTCCGGCGGGTTGGCGATCCGCAGGTTTCCCCGAAAGGAGACTCGGTGGCTTTCACCATCACCGACGTGGACCAGGCGGCGAACAAAAGCACCACCCAAATCTATCTGGTTCCGCTCGGCGGCGGCGAACCGCGACAACTGACGAATGACGAGCATTCATCGTCGAGTCCGCGTTGGTCGCCTGACGGCGAAACCCTGGCCTTCGTTTCCGCGCGTGATGGTGACGATCAAATCTGGACCATGGATGTTTCCAGCGGCGCGTTTAAGAAAGTTACCACCATCTCGACCGGCGCCGGCGATCCGGTTTGGTCGCCCGACGGAAAATGGCTGGCCTTCGTTTCCGACATTTATCCGGAATGTCGACGATGATGCTTGTAACAAGCGTCGCGCAGAAGAAGTCGCGCAGAACAAGGTCAAGGCCCACGTCGCCGATCGACTCCTTTATCGTCACTGGAAAGCCTGGAAGAACGGCATGCGCACGCATGTCTTCGTCGTTTCATCAGCCGGCGGGGCATCGCGTGACCTGACGCCGGGCGATTACGATGCGCCGCCATTCAGTCTCGGCGGGCCGACGGATTATGCTTTTTCGCCGGATTCAAATGAACTCGCATTCGTCAGCAATCACGACAAGGTCGAAGCCACGTCGACCAACGCCGACGTTTGGCTGATTCCGGTCAAAGGCGGGACGCCGAAGAACCTCACCGCGGCCAATCATGGCTATGACGGTTCGCCGCAATTCTCGCCCGATGGAAGGTACCTCGCTTATCGATCGCAGGTTACGCCCGGATACGAAAGCGATCGGCTTCCGCTTGATGCTTTACGATCGAAAGACCGGACGAGCGCAGTCGATCAGCGAGAGCCTCGACTCCAAGTGTCGATGAGTTCACCTTCACGCCTGACAGTAAGAGCATTTATCTAACTGCCGAAGAACGCGGGCCGGGCGCCAATTTACACAGTCTCTGTAAGCGGTGGCCCGATCAAAAAGTCGTGGCGGAAGGGGGCGCGAACGGCGACGTTCATCTGACCAAAGACGGCGGCACGCTCTGGTCTTCTCGCACAGCAGCATGACCAGCCCGGCAGAGATTTATCGCGCGAATGCCGATGGTTCAGCCGTCACTGCATTGACGACCACCAACGCTCGATTCATTTCGTCTTTCAATCTGAAACCGGCCGAAGAAGTTACCTGGACGGGCGGCACTCGGCGCTAAGGTCGCGGGCTGGATCGTGAAGCCGCCGAACTTCAATCCCGGTCGCAAGTACCCGCTGGTCGTCCTGATTCACGGTGGTCCGCAGGGCGCCTGGAACGATAACTGGGGCTATCGTTGGAATCCACAAATCTATGCCAACCATGGCTACGTCGCGTTCATGCCCAATCCGCGGGGCTCGACGGGTTACGGGCAGAAGTTCGTGGCGGAAATTTCCGGCGATTGGGGTGGCAAAGTTTTCACCGATCTCAGCAACGGCGTGGCGATGGCTGCAAATCTTCCCTACGTGGACAAGACACGCATTGGCGCAGCCGGCGCGAGTTACGGCGGCTACATGATCGATTGGATTGAAGGTCACAACAACGACCCACGCTTTCGCTACAAAGTGCTGGTGTCACATGACGGCGTTTACAACCTGGCGGCGATGTATGGCGTGACGGAAGAACTTTGGTTCCCGGAATGGGAATTCAAAGGGACGCCATGGAGCAATCCATTGATGTACGAGCGCTGGTCACCGCACAAGTTTGTGCAGAACTTCAAAACGCCGGTCCTGATCATCACCAACACGCTCGACTATCGAGTGCCCGAGGGCGAAGGTTTGCAATTCTTTACCGCGGTGCAGCGGATGGGCGTAGAATCCAAACTCGTTGATTTCCCGGATGAAGGTCACTGGGTTTGAAGCCGGCCAATTCTGCGTTCTGGCACAAGACCGTGCTTGATTGGCTGGATAAGCATTTGAAGTAGAATCAGTTGAGCCGCAGATAAACGCGGATGGTCGCGCGGATAGTAAGAAAGAAGCCTGTCTGTTTCAAAAGTCTATCGGCGTGAATCCGCGTTCATCCGCGGCCAATGAAATTCGAGGTCGCCTCATGCCACGTTGGTTAAAAATATTACTGATTGTCGCAATTGTCGTTGTAGTGCTCATCCTTGGTGTGGTTGGCACCGGCGTCGTCTGGTGGATGAAAAATAGAGACGCACTGATGGCCCGCGCGAAGGAGGTGGTCGCCGAAGGCAAAGAATTTGGCGGTCGTAACGACAATCAGGCTTGTGTGGACGAAGCCATTTCGCGCTACAAGAAGGAGCCCGGATTTGGCAGCCTCATGTCCAACAATTTCTTCCTGCGGGCTTGCTTAGACGCCAGTAAACCGACTGACGGTTTTTGCGAGAGCGTCCCCAGGTCGACTGAATTCATGAAGAGCGCTGCGTGGCAGCTCGAGCAATGTCGTCGCGCTGACCTGTCAAAGGACAGCTATTGCCGCCAACTGTTTCAGCCGGTTCAGAAGTTTTGCGACCAAGGCGCGCGAAAATCAACCACCGAGAAGGATGCCAATAGTAATTGAACTGCTGTGGTTATTGGGCGTGAAAGAGTTGATCGCTTCGTCAAATGACCAAAATAGTTCGTTATATATTGGCCGGCATTATCGCAGTGGTGGCGATTGGGGTGATCGTTTTATGCCTGCTGGTTGGTTCTGCGATTTATGGTTACAGGGCGGCAATTCGTGCAGGAAACGAGGCTGCCACCCTTCAGAACCTGAAGACTATCGCCGCCGTCGAGGCGCAGTACTATCAGACTCACAGCCGCACGTTTGGCACGCTCCATCAGTTGGTGTCTGAGCAAATGCTTTCGCGAAAATTTGATGGAGATCCCGCAACGGCGGACGGATATGTCTGGACCTTGATTGCTTTACCCGGCAACACAAGCTGTGGGATCGTCTTACGTGGTGAGAGCGGATCCGCTGAATCGCGAACAGGGCAGGAATCATTTTTATCTCAATTCAGAATCTAATCAGATCCGTGTTAATGCTGAACAGCCCGCCGGTCCCAATGATCCGATCTGGTGACAGTAGATTTAGAGGCAGGCAGTTTTGAGTCGCGAATCTTTTCTAATTACGCTATCAGCGGGCTAAAGGCCGGCGTGAATGAGAAAGAAATCTCAGGCAAGCTAATCGAGCCTCATGACTTCCGGCATGCAAAAGGTTTTTCTCGTGGTCACGGCAGTAATGTTGGTCGGCATCGTTTTGGCTGGGCTGGTTTTCACTAAGGCTTTCTCAGTTTGGGTGTCTGCAACGCGAGCCGGTAACGAAGCCGCCACCATCCAAAATGTCAAGACGATTGGAATCGTCGAATTACAATACTTCTACTCTCACCAGCGCACGTTCGGCACGTTCGAGCAGCTGATTCAGGAAGAACTGCTCAGTTCCAAGTTTAAGAGCAATCCGGTAGACGGCTATGTCCTGACGTTAACCGTGACGTCAGACCGGGCCGCTTATGCGCTGACAGCCGATCCGGGCTAGCGCGCCCGACGGCAAAAACCACTTCTATCTCGATTCGATTTCGCGTCAAATTCATTTCAATCCCGACCAGCCTGCGGGTCCGAATGATCCGATCCAGTAATAGATTTGGAGGCTGCGGCCTTTGAGCCATGAACCTTCAACAGACGATCGCTTAGCTATTCGCACCCGGCCCGGTGGACTTCCGATCATGTATCAAAGCTGGGGAAAGCTTTTGTTCATGCATTGGCCGATTGATGCGGAAATTCTTCGGCCGCTCATCCCGGCCCAACTCTCAATCGACACCTTTGCAGGCCAGGCCTGGATCGGCGTGGTGCCGTTCACGATGTGGGGAATTCGAGCGTCTTTTCTGCCGTCGATCCCGGGGACCAGCGCATTTCACGAGTTGAATGTTCGTACCTATGTTCATTACCAGGGTGTCCCGGGTGTTTGGTTCTTTTCATTGGACGCGGCCAGCAGTTTGGCGGTCTGGGGGCGCGCACGTTTTATCATTTGCCCTATTTCAACGCGACCATGGGTTTGGCGCAGAACCAAAACGCGATTGATTATTCGTCGGTCCGGAGTGACGCCGGAACTTACGCCCACTTCTTTGCTGCGAATGGCGAAGGGTTTTCAGCCAGGCTCGATTCCGCGCAATTCCAAAATCTTCCACAGGCAAAGTTGGAGATGAGTTGGAATATGGGCGAGCGGCTGCCGACGGCTGAGCCGGGTTCGATCGAGTTCTTTCTCACCGAACGATATTGTCTCTACTCTTATGATCGTGGGGCGGTCTACCGCTCGCGCATTTTTCATCACCCGTGGCCGCTGCAAACCGCATCGACGAACTCATGTGAGTCAACCATGATCGAGTCGTTGGGAATCGCTCAACCCCGGGGCGAGCCCCTGCTACATTACGCCGAGTCGATCTCAGTAGATATCTGGCCCCTGCAACGAGTGTCAGAAGCCCGACCGTGAGGGAGGGCCACCGTCGTCAGAACCGAGAGCGGTAGCGACCGGATCATAACGTGGCCAATGATAATGCGAGCAAGGTAGCCCTCCCTTACGGTCGGGCTTCTGAGACGATGAAGAGTTCCTGCGAGCCTAACTTGAACGGTTCGAACTTGAGAGAACCGTAGAGATCAAGAACCTCAAATCCTGCGCCTCGCAGCATGCGCTGAATCTCAGCCGCGGTGTAAATCCAATGCTTTGCCAGGCGTGATTCGGATTTCCCGTCGCGCTCCAGAATGTATTCACTATCGATGCAGCCTTCGACGGCGTTGTATCGCTCTTTCGTGATCAAGTTGATATCACCGACTTGATGACAGGTTTGTTCCTCGAAATCCGGGAGAAAAGATTCGGCAGACATGGCAGTTTCGACGATGAATCGCGCGCCGGGTTTTAAGGCGCGCACCACGCCCTGGAGAAACTTCTCCATGTCTTCGTATTGCAGAAAGCCGAAACTATTACCAAAACAGTAGGCGCCATCATAGACGCCCACACCTTCAATGGCGCGCTTATCGCCGAGAATGAACTCCGGAATAGTAAATCCATCACTTCGCGCGGCGGAGTCAGTACCATCCGCATCAGCGGATAGGTTAAGGATGCTGCTGATTGAGGCCTGGGCTTCGGCAATAAACTCTTCTGAAATATCGATTCCGGTGACTCGCAGCCCACGTTTGGCCAACTCAAACGACAGTCGTCCATTGCCGCAAGGCACATCGAGTACGTGCGCGCCGGGTTCGCAATGAAGCACCTTGAACAGAAACTCGGCTTCTGCTCGGGTTTGCTTAACAGGGATTGCCTGACGCCAGAGATCAAGCGTCACGCCGTGGAAAAAATCTTCGTACCAGTTTGCCGGGACGGTCACTCAGACGCATTCTCAAGGAGGCGAGAATGGTTGTAAAGAGAAATGGTTCCCCCAAGTCGAACGACTTTTTCGTAGCCCAGGCGTTTACGCCTGGGAATCAAAGAGGGGTTAGTTTTCATAAGCCCCATTAATGGGGCTTTATAGCGCTCGTATCTCACCCAGGCGTAAACGCCTGGGCTGAGAAAATCCCGCGATGAAATTAGGTCGCTACCAAAGAGAAATGGGTCCCGAACTCTAATGCCGGCGACAAACTCAAGTTTGCCGGAAATTTGTAGCGGATTATTTTGCGAGGTATTCGCGGCGCGATCGTACCGACACGTCGGGCAGACCCACTTTCACCTGCAACGCGTGGACGCTGCCATCGCGTTTCAATTCATCAGGATAAAAGCCCAGCCGGTATTGATGGCGCAGTTCTTCGGCAATCAGGGTGAAGGTCTCTTTTAGCTTTTTGGTTTCACCCTCATAGAACCGGCCACCGGTTATTTCCGATAATTTCTCCATCAAATCGAAACCGTCCATCCCGAAAGGCTGCCGGGGGCGTCGCTGCCTTCCGCCCTGTCCCGGACGCTGAGGCCATTGCGTTGTTGCGAACGGAAAAGGACGCCGCCCCGCCCCCGACCGCGGCCGGGAAAACCGGGCGGGCCCATAAATCGAAATCCTTCCGGTCGATAGTAAATCGAATAAATCATCGCGTCCGCTTCCGATTCCGTCTTGAGCAGTTCTTCGGGAGTGACGGCGCTTCCGTGATCGTTTCCATCGCTGAGCAGAATGATCGCCTTGCGGCCGCGGATCGGTTGCAGCACGTTTCGAGAGACGTCCATCGAGCGGAGTCGTGAAGCACCGGTGCCGGCGAATTTACCGACCTTCGCCTGCTTGATTCCGGATTCAAGCTCCTTGCGATTGCTGGTCAGCGAACTGAGCTTCTGCATCTGCCAATCGAAGGTGACAATCATGGCTCGATCCTGCGGCCGCAACTCTTTCAGAAAAGCTTTCGCCGCTTTCTTGATGTCGTCCAGGACCCGCTGGTGCTCAAGCTGGTGTCCAGCATGAGCACGACGTTCAAGGGCTCTTCGCCGGTATCGAAAAACGAAATCTTTTGTTCGATTTGATTGTCAAAAAGGCGAAGGTCTCCACTTTCAGATCAGGCACATAGCGATTATCGCGATCGCTGACTATCACGGGGACGCTGATCAGGTTCGTGTCGATCTTGATTGTGTCGATGGGCTCCGTGAGATTGTCCGCGGATGGCTGAGGCGGCGAACAGAAGCGTCGCGCACAGCAGGGAAACGCCCACCAGCCGGAATCGAAGTTGTGGTGCGCCGAAATCTCGGAGCCAGGTTTGCTTATTTGAGCGCATGCCGGGTATTCAATTACGAACGAGAACAGACCGGAAACGGGCGGAGACGACTGATTAGACGCGTGAAGGGCCAGCTTGGTTTGATTAAAGAAAGGAATCGACAGGATTTACAAGATGGAAACGCAGCGGGCTTTCTCCTTATTCAATCTTGTTAATCCTGTCCATCGTTCCCCGGAGTCGATGCTCACATTCTGCAAGGCCGGCCCTTGCTGACGCGCGAGCTTCGACACCTATTCGGGCCGTTCGAGGGAGCAATACGTAACTGAACGAAGTACC
>ERZ1370068.8373-contig-7232_pt1 | contig 58082 bp, 80 predicted proteins | sample MGYA00561227_ERZ1370068 | MGnify/ENA primary metagenome ERZ1370068 (study PRJEB38410, sample SAMEA6850437) | metagenome | study: Metagenomic assessment of the ecological functions of the soil: analysis of the soil microbiota associated with the... | reverse complement strand
AGACTTAGAGGCGGCGCTGCCGGGATCCTTTACATGTCGCCCGACCAAGGCGGACATACACCTCTATGCCGGTGTTCGGGTTGAAACCGGCGAGCTACCAGGCCTATACCGAGTTCCAGACGCGCGACATCGTGCTCCTGGCGTCAGAAGCGACGGCCGATCTGTGTGACGAGGCGCCGCACTGGAGCTTCATCGTCGATGTGACCGTGGAAAACTCCAAGACCGCGCCGCCAGGCACCCGAGTGCAGCACGAATCTCTTACCAAGGGCCCCATGCGTCCTGTCGACGATGTCGGTCGATCCCTTTGAGGGCGAAAAATATCCGCGGGGCAACTACTGGCGCGTGGAGCGCGCTTCGGCACGCACTCGAGCGAGGAGAACTTCAATAATCCGTTGTACGGCAAGCTGACGGCGATCGCGCTTTTCACGGGGGCGTACGGATTTGGGACATCCGCGAGCCGCAGGCCCCGGTCGAAGTGGGGTTCTACGTGCCTGAATCCAACGCCAACACCAATCCCGACGGTTACATGACCAACAACGTCGAGATCGACGATCGCGGCTTTATCTACGTGGTCGACCGTAATGGCGCCGGGCTTGACATCCTACAGCTGACAGGGAAGGCCCTCGACATCGTCTTCCCGGCGGCACGGCCACTCAAACTCCAATAGCCGGATTGGTTAACGTACACACAGGGCACGCGAGAGTCGCGTGCCCTGTGTTTTTGCTTTCGTGCATCGTGCGAGCGGATTTATCCGGCTCTTCATCGGATGATCGCCGTTGCACGCAGAAACGAGTGAGCTCATCATGAAAGGACTTTTATTTGTGTTGTTCTGTGGCGCTGGTCCTGATGACGCTGGCATCGGCGGCGATGTCTCACGACTGCAGGGTGCGCGACGGGTACCTTCGCGGTGCTTATGAAGGCGACTGCGACGAACGCACCGGAGATGGCGCAAGGGAAGGGCGAAGCCAAGGGAGCCGACACGTATGTCGGTGACTTCGTCAAGGGCAGACCCAACCGGCAAAGGCGTCTATACTTGGGAAAACGGCGCGCGCCTGGACGGAAGCTTCAAGGAAGGCAAAGCCCATGGCCCAGGGGTCTACGTGAGCGCCAAGGGTGGCGCTACGAAGGACAATTCGTCAACGGCAAGCTGGAAGGATTGAAGACCACCGATTGTCCTTCAACGCCGGGGCCGCTCACCTGCTGAGATTGCGTGTGCTGACCGAAGTCGACGTCGATGTGTCTGCGGGAATGTAGCCGCCGAGTTAACACTGCCGGATTTGTTTCAACCGGATAGCCTGGTTTCACCCACTCTGGATATACTTCCCGCATGACTGGAGATATTTCGATATCCTTGAAATTTCCAAAGGGTAGCCTTCATCGGCAAGCTGTTTTTGATGAGAATTTGAAATCAGCCAAAACTCCACGGCATTTTCCTACGCTTCACCTCGCTTTCAGATTACGCTGTGCCGAAACGCCACCCAGCAGCTGGAGGTCGGTCTTATTCGGCTTCCGATCACTCCGTAATCTTTCTGAACCCACCTGCTCTCGACTTTCGAAATTCTGCTTTCACGCAAGGCGTGAAGGAAAGGCAAAGAGCAGAAAGCGTCAAACAGGGCATTTTTGTCTCACTTTTCTTAAGATGGATCATAGTCATAGGAAAAGCTAATGGCAGTCATTGGAAGAAACTATTGGACAGGCTCGCCATGCCCCAATAGAGTGCCTAAGAAGTGCCAAGCAATCTCTACAATGTTGCTAAAATTCATACTCCTGAGAGAGGCGCAAAAACGGGTGGAGGAGAGGCAACCGGAAAAAGGGAAAGGAGGTTCAAGAGCAAGAAGTAAAGGGTAGAGGACGTGAAAAGGGCAATCAAACTGGAAGAAGGAGGCTGTCATGAAGAAGTTATATAGTGTTGTTTTTAATGTTTTCATTTATTGTAGTTGGTTTGCTTACCTTTAATGTCAGTTCAGTATTCGCTATCGGCAGCACGCCCGAGGCGAAGAACATGAGGCTCGTCGGCTTCAACAACCTGCAGGCGCGTTCTGCCTATCAACCAATTGCTACCAACAGGACGGGCGTTGGATTGCGTACATTGGGCACCACGGCGGGTCAGCCGTAAATCCGCAAACAGGGGTGGTGGAAAACAACGGTACGTCGGTCGTCGACGTGACGGACCCAACCCGTCAATCTATCTCAAGCACATCCCAGGCCCCTCGGGCGTGGGAGAGGCGAGGCGGCGCTCAGATGGTGCGGGCCTGGCGGCGCGAGGGACCTTCCCAACGCCAATCTGAATAGTGACCCGGACCGGAAGAAACACTATCTGCTCCAGGCGACCGCCAATGGGCATGAGGTCTATGACGTCAGTGACCCAAGCAATCCGAAACTCGTGGTTTCGATCATTTCCAACCTCGACGACACCCACAAGAACTACTGGGAGTGTGACACCGGAATCGCTTATCTCGTGGTGGACGGTCAGAGCCTCTGCGGATGGCCTTCTGGGCAACGCAAAGGTACCTTCAGGCCTTCCGAACTGGCGAGTGGGACGCATGACCATGATCGTAGATCTGAGCAATCCGGCGGACCCGAAATTCATTCGCCTCTGGGGCTTGCACAACCAGCAGCCGGGGACTACGGGACCGTCCCGCAGGATCTCCACGGGCCGATCTCTATCAGGGCCCAAAGGTATCAGAGGGTGACCGAACCGCGTCTATTTCGGCCATGGGACCGGCTCCGGATGGTATCCCGCAGATTGTCGACCGTCAAGAAACTGTTGGACCCCGCTAGGTAATGGATGTAACCCTCGGCCAATTTCCGGACTAACCCAACCGGAGGCGGATCTTTTCTGCCCGCAGCTCAGGCCGCATGGACATCTCCCCACTATGGGCGCACATACTGTCTTCCCTCTGCTGCGACAGCCGGTGCCGTCGTTGGCCGCGCAAGCACAGAATTCGACTCCGTGACTTCGTCAACCAACGAGAACGGGCCGGCACGGCGGCAGTGCTGCCGCGAGTGGTCTTGCACCGGGAACCGGCAGCTCATGTACGTTGTTGACGTCACGACTGGGTACCTCCGGCAACGAGGCTAAGCCGACGATCATCTCAACTACCAGGTTCCCGAGGACAGCGGCGACTTCTGTAGTCGCGGCGGCCGCTTCGGCGCCCACGCCAGCAGCGAAAATTTCACCGAGTTTTTCTACGGGAAATAATAATCTTCGAGTCCTGGTTCAACGCCAGGTGTGCGGGCGATCGACATCCGGGATCCGTTTAGCCCCAAGGAGGTAGGCTACTACATTCCTGCGACGACGTCTGACACCGGACGTGCGCTGCACGACGAGTCAATCTCCGGTTGGTGGCAAGCCGACTCCGGTCGAGATTTGCAACTTCGCCATCCAGACTAACATAACGTCGACGTGGATAGTCGCGTAGAATATTTACATCGTAGACCGTGCCAATACTGGGATGCACATCCTGAACCTCAGCGGTAAGGCTCTCGACGTTTTAAAATAACTCGAAACAGGAGAGTTCTCACAGTGGCTACTTTGAGGTTGCTCTGATAAGCCCTCAATGTAGCCGCTGCTCTCTCCGTTGCCAGTCAAATGAGCTGAAGGCTAAGTGAACTGCGGCTTCTTATCGGGGACCACACGACATCGGTTGACGCGTCGGATTCCGCAAGACGCCATCCAGGGTCTGGCGACAAAGGAAAGCACGCAGCTAATAACAACTCGGGTCTTGAACCCTGAGCCTGCTGGAGACTTTGCACAAGATTTCCGTTCAGCGGTTGGGATTTTCCAAACTCCACACAAAACTGCGCGTCAGCTCCGAGAGTGTCGGGTCTTGCCGCGATCCGCAAGGGTCTCCAGATACCAGTTGGAATTTCTCTATCGAATCAGTCAAAGGGAAACCGGCCAAGGCCAGCACGCCGTAGAGTGATGAACTTTGCGATGGAGAAATTTCAGGGGTATGAAATCGGAAAGGCTCTATGGCTCGATTTCGGTCACAAGAAATTTATCAGAAAAACCTTTTGCGCTTCAGAACCTATTGGTGATAATTGAGTATCAATTTCACTCGCGAAAGTTAAGTAAAAATAAAATAAAGGTCCTTTTTCGGCCTAGATTGGTAGGAATCGAGTTATTTTAACCCGCTCTTCATTGCTTAGCCTCTCTCTAATTGTCGCCATAGGATTGGTGGCGACGAAAACCTATTGGCTCTGGACGACCGGGCCCTTGGGATCTTCCAAATCCGAGAAAGGCTAAGTCGCCGATCGGCGTTGAAGACGCTAAAGCAGTTACCAATCCGCGATCGGTAACTGGGACAGAGACCATTATCAGCAAGAACATTTTCGACCCGGAACGGGGAGCTGGACTGACCAGGGAAGCGGAGGCGAATTCCCAGGCCTTTCAACGAATACGAAGCATGGTTCTGTTGGGCACTGCCATCCTTGGGAACAACCGATTTGCCATTCTGCAGGATGGAGGAGTTTCCTCCGGAGCGCCGGGAACCCTGGCCAAGCGGTCGTCGCCTATGCGTGTCAAGCTCGGGGATACGGTCGGAGGGGTTCAGGTTGTCAGAAATTTCGGAAAAAGAGAGTTGTTTTTGCCAAGGGCACCGCAACGGTAGAAATGTTCCGCTCGATTATTTTCGCAAAACCGATATAGCTCAGCCACGAGGATCAGTAGCGGCGCAGACAAGTCCCTGCAGGACAGGCGGCTGAGCCCAGAGTTCGTTACACCAGGACAAGCAAACGCGCCAGGGCAGAGACCGCCGCAGGCGAGACCGGGAACCGGCTGCAGGAGAATAAGGAGATCAATAGTTGCCACGCTGGGGAATGATGCCAGGAAACAGTTCACGTGATTCGTTGTCTTTTTGTTATGCGGATTTGCGCCGCCTTCGGAACGCCAGTTAGGATCTTCTTCCTCATCTTTCGACTTCAATTGTCGTTTCTTCCGGCTGTTAACTGCCTTACCGGACAGCTTCTTCAATCCTTTCGATTCTTCTCTCCCGTCCCTGGAGTCGAGCGAGCAATTGCGCACACGTGAATTTTTGCTCGGTTCTGCGTCAGCCGTCGCGCGTTCATCGCTTTACAGGGATGGTCTTGCGCACAAAGGCTGTCGGCGCCCAGATGTTTTCAGTTGGCTTCGGGCCCATGTTGACCATCACTTCAAATTGGCCTCGTTTGGCGGCCCAGTCGACAGGCACGACCTTCAGCAAGCTGGACTTCTTGTTTGCCCTCGTGAAGGTCGCGGCGGAAACGACGCGGTATGATGTTGGCGAGTCCAGGTTGAAGGCGACCACGCGCTAAGCCCTTCCCTTGCGGATCCGAGATCCGCTCTCGATTTGGATGTTGAATGTGGTTTCGACACCGGCCTTCACTGGTCCGGACGGCTCAAACGCCGACGATGCGAATCTTTGTCACGCGTTGACCCGTGCGGCCGGTCGTCAGCCTCATCGTGCGCGAACGCCGCGGCAGCACCGAGCGCAGCACAAGAAAACAAACGCGGCGGCTTTAATAGGTCGTATCATGACCGGTTCCTCCCTGCACATTACAGAAGATCACGACCGTGGCGCGCGCTGACTATAAGTCCGTTGTTCTATTTATTGCAAGAAGAGAAATTTTCTGCTCTTCCTTTTTCTCATTTCACTATAGCTCAATGGGATCTCGTGCATCGAATTCGGTTTGGTGTTTCGGCGACGACCCGGAGGTCCAAGACATGAGGACCCCGGTTTAATGCCAGTTCAAGCCTCGCGTGCTTGTCGTGAACATGTGCCTCATTACTCATCGCCATCCACATTGGGCTTGGTAGCTTTGCGGCCTGATTGGCCGCCAGCCTGCCCACGATGGATGATGCCTTCGGAGCGCGCGGCCTGATGCCGGCTTGAACTGAGTCATTGGGATTTCTAAAACGCGGGTCGCCGGGTTGGCATGGGCCGAAGGAATCGTGCTAGAAGATGCAGAAGAACTGTCCGCACATCCGCCGGTACAAGCGCGAGTAAGGAGATTATCCATGGGTCGAGGGACCTGCCAAAGGTCGGATACCTTGTCGCAAGCGGCAATCCTTCTGAACAGATTCTCGACGCGGCAGAAAATCAGCGCATCGATTTGATCGTTCTCGCCACGCATGGACGGACAGGTGTTAAGAGGCTGCTCATCGGTAACGTGGCAGAAAAAGTAGTACGACATGCACACTGTCCTGTCCTCACGGTTAAACCCCGAGCCGTTAATCGAAGGTCTAAGGTGACCGCTGCAAACTAGAGGGAGTCTCCGCTTATGGCCTCTTTGATTTCTTTAGTTGAAAAACACCTGGGCCGAAACTTTATCATCTTCCACCCATCTGATTTCTCTCCGGCGAGTGAAATAGCCTTTGTTCACGCCCTTAAAATCGCTTTGCAATCCAAAGCGGAAGCTCGATCTCATGCGTGTGGAGCCGACTTTAAATCCTGAGAAACCATACTGGCTCGACTTCCCAGCCGTAAGAACGACTTTGGCGCGCTGGGGTGTTTTGCCTGAGGGCATCCAGCGCCAGGAGGTCGCCAAAACCGGTCTGCGGGTGAGAAAAATACTAAAGTCAGGTGTACAGACCTAATCGACACGATGCTAGGGCATTTCCATAGGTCTCCGCCTGATATGATCGTTTTGGCAACGCACCAGAGGGGAGGACTGGCACGCTGGTTGAGTAAGGCGGTCGCGGAGCCGCTGGCACGTAGGTCGGGAGCCTATGACGCTTTTTATTCCCCAGAAAGGGCGAGGATTTGTATCAGTGGATAACGGTACGGATCGCTCTGAAACGGATTCTCATTCCCATCGATCATCACCCCCACCCGCAAACGGCGCTCAGAAAGGCTTTGCTGCTGGCGCGAGGACTTGACTGCGTGTCGGGAGAATTTCGCCTGGTTCACGTCGGGCGTCCGGGAACAGCGCCAAAATTGATCTGCGGGAAGACGCTGGTTGGTCCTGTGAAACCGTTGTGAGACAAGGCGATGTCGTGGATCAGATTCTCGGACGAAGAAGCTCATTGGCGTCCCGACCTGATGGTGCTGGCGACCCAAGGTCATATGGACTTTCTTGATGCGCTGCGTGGGAGCACGACCGAGCGCGTTCTGCGAGGTGTGAGCTGCGCCGTACTTGCAGTTCCAGTCCGCCGTCACTGGCGCGGCAAGTAATTTTGCCGATGCGCCAGGCAAGTCGCGAGCTGCCGATGAATCACCAGTCTCATCGCGCTCAATCTAATTTCGGATCCGGATCGGGAATCTGGCCGATTTCTTCAAGCCAAGCCGTCGCTTCACTGTCGCTGGGTGCCCGGTAATCTCCGCGAGGGGACAAGGAACCTCCGGAACCGACCTTTGGCGCATTGGGTATGCAACTGCGCTTGAACTGACTCAGCTGGAAAAAGCGCAAGGCGAAAACGGAGAGCCAACGCTTGATTTCAGGGAGAGTGTACTGATGTCGTCTTGCTTCGGGAATATCGGGCCATTGTCCTAAAGAGCGATCTCTCCAAGAAGAGTAGCAAAGAAATGCGATCTTGGAAGGCAGATAGCCAAAACGGGTAGTGTAATAAAGGTTAAAATCCTGAAGCTCATAGGGGCCGATAACATCTTCGGTTCTTTGCGCGGGCTGCTCGCCGTTGGGATCACCGGGAATAAGTTCCGGGCTGAATTCAGTGTCGAGGATGGAGCGCAGGACGCGGCTGGCTTTTTCACCCAACTGGTTCGTGTCTGCAGCCCAACGAATCAGAAACTGGATCAGCGTCTTAGGAACGCTGGCGTTGATGCTGTAATGGGACATGTGATCGCCCACGCCATAGGTGCACCAGCCTAGAGCCAGTTCGCTGAGATCGCTGGTTCCGAGCACCAATCCCTGGTGGAGATTGGCAAGTCGGAATAAATGGTTCGTCCGTTCTCCTGCCTGGACGTTTTCAAAGGTGATGTCGTAGACCGGTTCTCCCCGCGCGTAAGGGTGATTGATGTCGCGGAGCATCTGCTCACACGCCGGGCGTATGTCGAGCTCATGTGATGCACAACCCACGGCCGCCATGAGAGCCTTGGCGTTTGCCATGGTGCGCTGGCTGGTTGCGAAACCGGGCATCGTGTAGGAGAGGATGTTGGAGCGCGGCAGTTTCAGCACGTCCATTGCCCTAGCGGCTACGATCAACGCGTGGGTTGAATCCAGCCCGCCGGAGATCCCGATTACCAATTTCGATACTTTGGAGCTCTGGAGTCGCTTCACGATCCCCTGCACTTGAATGTTGTAAGCTTCATAGCAGCGCTGGTCGCGTACCGCCGGATCCGACGGCACATAAGGAAAGCGATCATACAACCGCCGGCAGAGCAGGCGACCCGTATTCGGGAGCGCGATGTTGAAGCTAACCGTTCTGAACCGGCAGAGCTCTTCTTGATGGCGCTGCATACTTTGGGCGAAGCTGTTCTGACGCATGCGCTCCAGCGCGAGCCGTTCCAAATCTAGTTCCGCCACTACAAGCTGAGAGTCGTACCGGAACCGTTCCGATTCAGCCACCAGGTCACCGTTCTCGTAAATTATCGCATGCCCGTCCCAGGCAAGATCAGTGGTGGATTCGCCCGTCCCAGCCGCGGTGTAGAGATAAGCCGCGAGACAGCGTGCGGACTGGGTGGCGACCAGACTGTGGCGGTACTCGTCCTTTGCAATCGTGATGTTGGATGCAGAAAGATTCAAGATGATTGTGGCGCCGGCTAAAGCAGCGCCGGAGGACGGCGAAATAGGCACCCAGAGATCCTCACAGATCTCCACAAAGAACGTAAATCGGCGTTCCTCTTGGCACTGAAAGAGAAGTCGCTCCCCGAAAGGAATCTCTTCGCTGGCCGAGCACGTCGACGGTAGAACTGCGTGCCGCGGAGGCGGGAGCGAACTGCCTGTACTCGTAGAACTCACGATAATTAGGTAGGAATGTTTTTGGAACGATCCCTAGGATCCTTCCGCGATGAATAACGACGGCACAGTTGAACAGCAGATAGTCAACTTGCAGCGGCATGCCGACTACGGCAATCAGGTTCAAAGCCTCGGATGCCTGCAAAATGCCGCGTAAGGCTTCGAGCGCGCTGTCCAGTAATGCTTGTTGGTGAAAGAGGTCCTCGCAGGAGTATGACGTGAGACCCAATTCCGGAAAAAGCGCCAAAACGGCTTTCTCGCGCTCGGCTTGTTCCATGAGTGCGATGGTCCGAGCTCCATTGAAGGCCGGGTCGGCGACGCGCAATTCCGGCGTTCCCACCGCGACCCGAACGAAGCCGTGGTTGTAAAGGTTAAAGAAGTCCGTATTTTCCTTCATAAGTCTGCTCTCTAAGGGATGGACTATGGCCGATTTTCAACGCCGAGCAATCTGGCGGCTCGATGGAGGAATAGTACGGCCTAGTGACGGAATTCAAGGGCAATAGATGCGGCGATTAAAATGATGATCACCCATTCAGGGATTTCCATCCGGCGATTGGCGGCTTGGTTGGAGATTTTTTCGTAGATACTCTCGAGGGTTTGAAGCTTACGCAAAATGCTCGCGTCCCATTCGTCAAGGTGAAATCGCCGATTCACCAACCGATAAACCCCTTGCCAGATATTGATCGCCCAGGAGCTTGAGCGTGTTGTTCACGCCTTCGAACAGGATGGCATTGTCCATCTGAAGCTCGCCCACGCGGCGCAAGGCGGCGCTGTAGTAGCCGAAAACTCGTAATAGATTCAGGGACGGTCGCGAAAGTGTATCGTAAGCTTGGTCCAGCGCGCGGTCCAACCTCTGATCCAGATAGCGCATTTCCAACAGCTCTACATTGGCGAAGTCTAAAACGGCGCGAACATCCTCGCCTTCGCGGTCGACCAGCAGCGCAGCGTTCCAGTCCGCAATTGTGAGATCCTCGGTCCCGAAGGATATCCGGGTCGAGATCGCGTCATCGACCTCCTGGTCAGAGAGGATCTGTCGCTCGGCGCGAAGAATCTGAGCGATCTGCCGGCCCTGCTCGGAACAGAACCGGCTGGTGTCGAACGGTTGGACAAAGGATTCAATATGAAAAATTACATAATCTTCCACGACGGGTGCCACGCTAGCTTGGGTAGCGGCTTCTCCCATGACCTGAAGGAGTTGGCTTACCCGGAGACGCGAATCAGAAAGCAAGAACTCGTTGTCGTAGAAGCTCTTCGCTGAGCTGCAGCAGATCCGAAAACGGTCCAGCGATCGGAAAACTGTAGGTCACGGTCACCGCGCCAAAATCGTAGAGCAAAAGATCCACACTGCTGCGAGCGGGAAATTTGTCGATATGAACCGGTTCTGTGTCTTGGCTAACCCGTAGCGGCGGCGGCTGGTATTCGAAATAGCTGGGAGCGCGCCGCTTGTGCGGCATGGTCTGACGCTGTGTCGCTTCGTGGACCCGGCGTTCTGCCAACTCAAGATTGATCGAACGCGCCGCATCGTAGGCGAAGATCACGAAACAGGTACCGTTCTGAATAATCCATTCGGACGCAGTCGAAAGTTCTCGTCCTGATTCCACTTTGCCCATCACCCCTAGCTTATCATCCTTGCCGACACTAGACTGCATACTTGTAGCCGTCGGGTTGCCAACCCCCGTTCAAATGGCTGTAACCCGACCCAAACCGCCATCTGGAGAAGGGATTCATGCGCGGTATAATCAATCTATGGGGAAATTTAACCTCGTGGACTTTGCCGCCCACTATCAGAAAGGGTTTCGTAACCATATTGTTTCTATAGACGAAGTCCCGCCACTGGTGGAGTCCTTCAAACGCTACGGCTGCTACGCGACCTACTTCTTCTATTCAGACGAAGTGCTCACCTACATGAGTGCTCAAGAGTCCGCGCCAACGATCGCAGGTTACCAAGGCAAAGTGTGGGCGCCGTTCTTACCTATCGATTTGGACCATCCGGATCTTCTCCCAGCCCTGGAAGCCGCTAAGGAACTCACATCCTTCTTCATAGAACGTTGGCAGATCGATTCCAACGCTATTCAGATTTATTTTAGCGGCTCCAAGGGTTTTCACCTGATGCTGGACACGCGTCTCTTCGGCAAGATCTTGCCTTCAAAGAACCTGCCGCTGATCTTCGATTCCCTGCGGCGCCATTTAGCTTTGAAGCTTCCCGAGAATCTACGTGATACCGTCGATCTTGCCATCAAAGATCGCGTGCGGTTGCTGCGCCTCCCTAATACCGTTCATGAGAAGTCGAAACTCTACAAAGTCAGCCTTAGTTTGGAAGAACTCCGGTGTTTAAGTCCCGCGAAGATTCGCGAGTGCGCCCAAACCCTTCGGCCCCTGACACTCACCGATGAAACCGGATTTCTCTCTCATGCAGATGTGAAAGAAAATCCCGCCGCCAGCCAGTTCTTTCAGCACATTCGGCGCCAACTTAAAAGCTGACGCGGAAGCCGTTTGCGTATCGATTTCGCAGGCCCGCCGATCTAGCCCAGCTGACGTTTCCCTGCGCCGGTCTGCAAACGATCTGGGAAAGCCACATCGAGCCCGGCTACCGCAACAACTGCGCGATTCGGTTGGTTTCAGAGCTTCGCCTCTTGGGGCTTAACGAGGATGAAGCTAACGATAAGCTATTTGAGTGGAACGAGAGAAACGGTATCGAGCTTCCGGCCGACGAACTGCGTAACGTAGTGCGCTCGGCTTATCAGCACCGATTTCCTATCGATACGGTTGCCGGGATGACATTCTAAGACGCTTTTGCCCGCTACCAAGCTACGAGTTGTGCCAGAAGTTTGTGGGAGCTCGCACCGAGCCCTATGCACGCGCAAACCAACCCTCGTGAAGGTCTCGGTCCTGGGCCTCACGGATTGTCTTTAGAGATAAGCAGCGTGGATGTCCTAGACCGGTTATGGTCATGCCTCTATGGCACCATGATTTCCGGAATGGCGAGTGTAATTCTCCGGCAGGGGATAAAATGCGCTCTGTCGAGCTGATGGGACCGAGTCTCTCGACGCTCTATCGAAAGCTCGAGAAACTAAGCATCGAAGGCTGATCTAAACGGCCACAGTGTCCACTACCCGAGCTGATGGGAGCGGTCTCCGCCGATTTGGGTTGCGCAATATCTGTAGAGACTTCTGCTCGATCTGACGAATGCGCTCACGGGTTACTGTAAACATTTCCCCGAGCTCCTCCAGCGTGTAGTCGCGCTTCTCCTCGATACCAAAGCGCATACGCAAGACCTTTTCCTGCCGAGGGGTCAGGATCGCGAGAGCCTTCTTCACATCTCTACGAAGCGAACCCTCTATGGCCTCGTCTTCGGGGCGTCTATTGATCCGGTCCTCGATAAAGTCTCCAAGCTCGTCACCGTCCTCCCAAACCGGGGTTTGCAGTGAAGCCGGCTCTCCCTGAACTTGGATGACTCTAAGCAGGTCTGGCACCGACATTCGCATCGCTTTGGCGAGCTCGTCAGGCCTTGGCTCGCGATCGAGTTTTCGCTGCAGCCGCTGGGCGGTCTGGATGATTTTGTTGCGTAGTTCCACTCTATGCACTGGAATGCGAATAGTCCGTCCGGTGTCGATGAGGCCCCGCGTGATGCCTTGGCGGATCCACCAGCTCGCATAGGTAGAAAAGCGGAAGCCGAGCCGATAATCGAATTTCTCCACGGCTCGCATCAATCCGAGGTTGCCTTCTTGAATGAGGTCCAAAAAGCCTAAACCACGGTTGATGTATTTTTGGCGATGCTGACCACAAGACGTAAGTTGGCTTCCGTAAACTCCTTTTTTGCGATGCTGACGAGGGCTTCACCGTCTTGGATGAGACGTACCTGGGTCTTGATCTCCGTCGCCGGAAGGCCGATCTTCTCCTCTATGATCCTTCTCTCGGCCAATATTGCATTTCGATTTCCTCTTGAAGCGGTTCCTTCTTGCTGTTCCAAAACCACCAGCCGCTCGGTGGAACGTTTCAACTGTTGAACCATTTCCTCAACCCGGCTCGATGAAAGGCGGAGTTCCTTCATCACCGCACAGATTTTTTCCGTTAGACGCGATTGTTTCTGAGTCAAGAAGGCCTGCCGTTGTTTCGACAGACGGATGCGTTTCAACTCCCGGCGGTATTGTTCTTGAGTCTCATGCAACTTTCGCAACTTACCGACCAGTTTGAGGAACGGTTTTGGATCGAGAGTCTCCTCGCCGTCATCCGCGTCGCTATCCGCTTTGGCTATAACCGTGCGTAGATCGAGGTCCCCGCTGGCAACCGCATTTCCCAGTTCCAGCACGTGATGCAACGCCGTCGGGATCGACCAGAGCGCTTGAAGGATCTGATTCTTGCCCCGTTCCATCTGCATCGCGAGTTCGGTCTCCCGCTGCCGGCTGAGCAGAGCAACGGAACCGATGTCGTGCAGGTATTGCTGGACGGAGCTAAAATTTGCTCCTACCTCCTCACGTTCGGCGGGCTCTTCCTCGTGGGGTTCATCGCTGGAATCGGCGTCACTCACGAACTCCGGCTCCTTGTCGTTCAAAGTGTCCGGTTCGGTTTCGTTGCTGTCTTCGATCTCGTCCGCGCTTCTGTCTATGTCCAAATTTACCGACATTGCCATCTCCTTTTGATCCTCACCCATTTAAAACATCCTTTTTGATTCGCTCGAGCGCAAAACGCTTCCCTTCGCAATCCGGTAAACACTCAGTTTTGATTGGTCGGACCACCAGAAACGGATTCCCACATTAGATTCAGGGTTGATATTTTATCGGGGAAGTAATCGAGGCGAAATCGCGTCTATGACAGGCCCAACACTGCAATTTCTAAGATAAGAACGCCATGCGGAGGTGTCAAGGTGGGTAGAATGGTTTTTCGCCGGCCCGTCTTTGCAATCCTGACAGTCCAGCCTACGGGAATTTCCTGTGCGCGAGAAAATGTTGAGGGTGATTCGATACTTAAGTAGAAAAATCAACCAACCGGGGCTTATTGCGGTGGCCTCAGTATGCGAATATTGATATTGGCCGGCTTTCCAGGGTTCGGCGCCCTTAAGAGTAAAATGAGCGTGCAATATCGGCGCGATCAACAGGGAGAAAAGCCATCTTGTTTGATCGCGAACCCGCCCGAGCCGGTGACCGTAGCTTTTTACCCTCGCCTTGGATTAAGAAGACCCGCAATGAGATCCACTGGAATGGGCAAGACAACCGTTTGGTTATTTTCGGCGGCCACCTCAACTAGGCTTTGTAGAAACCTGAGGTGCATGGCGGTGGGCTGTTTTCCGATGACTGCCGCGGCGTCGGCCAACTTTTGGGAGGCTTGGAATTCACCCTCAGCATGAATCACTTTCGCCCGTCTTTCTCTCTCAGCTTCTGCTTGCTTGGCCATGGCACGCTGCATCTCCTGTGGCAGATCGATATTCTTTAACTCCACCAGAACGACCTTGATGCCCCATGGTTCGGTTTGCCCATCGAGAATGGTTTGGATTCGAGTATTGATCTTTTCTCGTTCTGCAAGTAGCTCATCCAGCTCCGCCTGCCCGCAGATACTGCGCAATGTCACCTGGGCAAGCTGGGAAGTTGCAAAGAGATAGTTTGCCACTTCGCGGATCGCTCGATTAGGATCGACGACCCTGAAGTACAGAACCGCGCTGACCTTTACCGATACGTTGTCTCGGCTAATGACATCCTGCGGGGGTATGTCCATGGTAACCGTCCGGAGATCGATGCGGACCATTTTCTCGACGAGGGGAATTACGTAGGTAATGCCTGGGCCACGAGGAGTGACCATGCGCCCCAGCCTAAAGATCACAGCACGCTCGTATTCCTTCAGGATCTTGATGCCGCTGACGATCAAGATCACGACGATGATGACGAATGTTCCTGCGGGTCCGATTAAATTCCACATAAATCGCCTCCACTGGTCGGCCGAGTAATATCTAGACTTTGATGCATATCACGGCCTCAAGGTAAACGCACTTTTGGTAACGCAACGGTTTAGGCTGCAACAGACAACGGCACGCGCCTTCCAGGCAAAGGCTTCCGATTGCAGTTTTGCGCCTGCCGGAGCGAATTTTTTCAAGATTGCGAAACTTTTCACGCATGAACAGTGAAAAATCGCGGTGATCAGGTGGCACAGTGCTTGTGGAATTAGGAATTGGGGAGAGACCCTGAGTCTTAACGTAGGTCGCGCGCTCATTCGGTTCGTTCGTGAGGACTCATGAGTTGCCAAAGGATGTTCATGCGGATAAGGTTAAAGCAACCTTGAGAGTGGAATTTTGAAGGTCAGGCTACCTAAGACGGAGAAGGCCAAAGCCAGAGAAATCAAAGTCAAAGTGGACTGATTACCGCGAGCGTAGGGACGATGTCAAAACCACGAACCAGTTGAGGGACGCTAGAATTCGATTGCTTAGCCGTTCGCACTTCGATAACTCGGCCTCTGGGCTTTGTCGAAGCTTGTGCTAGGAGGAGGTACCCATGTTTACTCGAATACTGACACCGCTGGACGGATCGAAGACGGCTGAAAAAGTACTGCCCTACACTCGTTTTGTTGCCGGGCAATTGAAGCTTCCCATAGAGCTGCTGGCGGTTGTTGACATTGTCGAAATGACAACCCATATCTCCGCCGACAGGGCTCTGCATCTGGATACGATGATTGAAGATAGCGTGCGGAACAGTGAGCAATACCTGGGAAGAGTTGCCGGTACGTTTCCGGGCGCCAGCACAAAATGCAGGGTGGAGAAGGGCAAGGCCGAACAGGTGATCATCGAAACCGCAGCGGCGGACGAAGGAACGCTTATCACCATGGCCACGCATGGCCGTTCCGGGATCAACCGGTGGCTATTGGGGAGTATTGCAGAAAAGGTTTTGCGCGGTGCGACTAACCCGCTGCTCGTAGTTAGAGCCACGGAAGAGGCGAAGGCGGACAATGTGGCGACTTTGAAATCCATCGTGATGCCTCTGGATGGCTCCGAGTTGGCAGAGAGTGTGTTGCCCACTGTGGCCGAGTTGGCAAAGACACTGAAACTCGAAGTTGTTTTGTTCCGGGCTTACAGCATTCCCTATAGTGCTTATGCCAGTGCCGAGGGTTACTACGCGGTAGACTATGAGGAATTACTCAAGGCGATGCGTGAGGAAGCAGTCGATTATCTAGAGAAAAAGACCGAAGCGGTGAAAAAGTTGGGGATTGACAAGGTTTCCTGTGTCGCCAAAGAAGGCTTCGCTGCGGATGAGATCATTTCCCTGTCGCGTAAATCGGCCGACAATCTGATCGCCATGTGCACCCATGGACGGTCGGGCGTGAAGCGTTGGGTGTTGGGCAGCGTAACGGAAACCGTCGTGCGCCACTCCGCCGATCCGGTTTTAGTTATTCGTGCCAGTTAATGTGGGAGCGACGCCTGAGAGCGCGGAATATGTATACTTTGATGTAAATATGCAACTCACGACGGTAAAGATCGAAAAGCCTGAAGACATTAATTTCATTCTGGGGCAGAGCCACTTCATCAAGACCGTCGAGGACATCCACGAATCGATGGTCCAGACGGTTCCCGGAATCAAGTTCGGTCTCGCCTTCTGCGAGGCCTCCGGCGAAATGCTGGTGCGCTGGACCGGCACGGATGACTCCATGATTGAGCTGGCGAAGCGCAACGCTCTCACCCTCTCAGCTGGTCACAGTTTCATTCTCTTCCTTGGACCTGGCTTCTTCCCCGTCAACGTCCTTAACCCGATCAAAATGGTTCCCGAGGTATGCCGGATCTTCTGCGCCACGGCGAATCCCGTCGAAGTCGTAATTGCTGAGACCGACCAGGGACGCGGCATTCTGGGCGTCATCGACGGAGGCATGAGCAAAGGCGTCGAAGACGCGCAAGGCATTACCTGGCGCAAGGACTTGTTGCGCAAGATCGGTTACAAACTTTAGGTTCAATCGACCTACACTGCGCGGGACTTTGAGCCGGCTGCCGCGCAGCGGCCGGAACGCAAAACGCACAGAGCAAAGCGCTAAGCGTAAGAAGCATAATTTTATTCTTCATGAATTTCCCTTGCTCTAACCCTCTCCCAAAGGGCGAAGGAATTAGGTGCTCAATCGAAAGTCTTTCCTGAGCCCTTCGGCTGCGCTCAGGAAAGGCTACCGAAGGATCACCGGTCTAAAAGCACAAACTTCACGAACCGGCTGGGTTATGGAAACGGAGATCGAACTTGGTACCCAACCCTGTTCGGCTGGGAAATAGGGTAGCGCTTTGCTTATTTCACCAGTGATCATCCGCTGTCAAGTTCGTTTTAGGTGGTTCCGCGCTCAGGTTCAAATTCTTTCACCCCAGAGCGCAGCTGCGACCAAAGCCGCAAGGCTTATTTCACCGCAGAGACGCGGAGTACAGAGATCGGAGTATTTCTTGATCAAGAACTCTCTTCTCGCCGTCCTCTGCGCCTCAGCGGGTGCAATATCGGATGCCGAGTCGCGAGTTAACGCGAAACGCTAAACTCGAAACTGTTTGTTGCTGGCAGATACAGGGCAAGCGAGGTGCCAACTCCGCCAGTTGCACAGGGTTTGCGGAAGATACTGTAATGACGGTGGAATTTTTAGATCTCAGAATTAAGCCAGAGTTAAAGTAAAGAGGTAAAGCGGTAACTATTTTGATACACCCCCAGTAACAAAACTGATGCACCCGCATGGGGCTGCACAGGGGGTTCACTGAGTGGAGAAGCTGTATACTTCCAGCTCTTAGTCCGGCAGCGTTTAGGCTCCTCAGGACTTCAGATTGCGGCAAAACTTTTCTCGCCGAAGAGATCCAGCTGTTTCGGATCTGGATCGGCCAGGCCGATGATCAGGGTGTCGAGTCCTCTGGACAAGAAGGCTTCGATACGGTCCGGCGACGGCAGCGGCGGAGCCGACGAGGGATGTGCTTGCAACATCTCCTCGAAGCCGACCGTAGTAGCGCATGACGTAGCTGTTTAGGGTTTCTACTGCTTTAGCTGTGTTGTCGTTAATGACCATGAAAGTGAGGCCGGCTTTTTCAATTTCATTGGGATTCCGGCCGGCTGCTCGCGCGTACTGGGCGATTTTCTCCCAGGTAGTGGAGAATTCGGGAATCGCGGAGCTGCCGCAGATGAAACCATTGGCCCAGGTGCCGGCGCGTTTGAGGGCGACCTCTGCGCTGCCGCCGGTGAAGATCGGAATCGGCTTCTGAATCGGTCGCGGGCCGAGCGTCAGGTTTTGCACATTGAAGAACTCGGCCCTTGTGCGTGACATTCTCCTCAGTCCAGAGGCGCTTCATTAACTGAACGCATTCCACGGCCCTGCTGCCTCTTCCCTTCGAAGGGAACTTCGACCGCGGTGAAATCGTTTTCCCGGCTGCCGAAACCCACGTCCAATGGTTACCCGCCCATTGGAAATGAAATCTAGCGTTGCCACGATCTTGGCAAGCAGCGCCGGATGACGCAGGCCCGGCAGCAGGACAGAAGTTCCGATCCTGATCTTTTGCGTCGCGCCGGCAGCAGCGGCAAGAATGGTCAAAGGCTCGAGGTTGTCGTAGGCGATGCGATCGATGGTCCACATGGAGTGGAGCCCCATTGCCTCACACTTCTTGGCGAAGTTCACGACGTTTTCCGGTTTGGTTAACGGGGCTGGGTTGACGAAGCAGAGGCCGATGTTTGCCATTCTAACTCTTCCTTTGTACACAGGTTGGTATCTAACAATTGGGAGATCCTGACGATCGTCATTCTGGCGGGCACGCGGGAGCTCGCGAGAGCCGGGATCCAGTTGTAGGGCGGTTTCAACCCGCCTACCATTCCGTTTGCTGTATTTTTGGGCCACGATAGTCCGGCAGCCACCCCTTTTCAAGTTTTAATGTCTGAGATATACCGGACAGCATACAAACTAAGGAGGACACAGAAATGGAAGCTTCTACATTCAAACTCAAAACGCCACATATCACCGGAGGGCGCAGCCATATTCCCTTAGCGGCAACGGAACATATGTCGGTGGGGCTGAATTACTATACGCCTGGACGCAAGAACAAACTGCACACCCATCCCGGGGAAGACCATACTTTTGTGGTTATGGAAGGCCAAGCGACCTTTTACAACAAAGAGCATCAGCCCACCGTGCTTAATAAAGGCGAAGGCATCATGCTGCCGGAAAACCATTACTACTATTTTCAAAACAGCGGTGACGGGCCATTGGCTCTCTTTCGGGTGAGTGCGAAAAAGGGCAACAAACCAAAGGTGGTCCGTGTCGATACCGAAGGTAACCGGAGAACAGAGGAAGAGAACGAGTTTATTGTCGTCGATGGGACCACCGTAGAGGGAAGATTTTGGGAGCTGGCTTAGGGCGAATGAAGATCATCGACGTTAAGACGATTCGGCTGCGCGCAACGATTCCCACGGAAGGACAGGTTTTCAGCCGGTCGGGCGTGAGAAACTCTCGGTCGGCGACACTGGTTCAAATCGAAACGGACCAGGGGATCACGGGTCTCGGCTCTTGCTCGGGAAATGGCGAGCTGATCGAGGTGATCGTGGGGAAAGTGCTGAAGCCGTTGTTGGTCGGCATGGACCCAACGCAGATCGATGAGATCTGGGATAAGGCTTATGTGCGCGGCGGTCATAAAGAGTTTGGTACGAGGGGGATCGGCGTCGTTGCCTTGAGCGGAATCGACATCGCGCTTTGGGACATACTCGGCAAAGTCCGCGGCCTGCCTATTTACCAACTGCTCGGCGGCAAGTGCCGTGACAGAGTGCCGGTCTACGCGACGGCTCTCTACCCGGAAGAGCCGTCCAAAGTGGCGAAACGGGCCCGTGCCTTCGCCGAACAAGGATTTCACGGGGTAAAAATCAAAGTTGGTTTCGACTTGGATCAAGACATCGGCATAGTCCGCGCCGTGCGCCAGGAGTTAGGCAAAGATTTTACCGTCATGACCGATGCGAATCAGGGCTATAACATCGATGTCGGTTTGAAGGCAGCCGAGGCATTCTCACAGTGTGGTGTTTTTGGCTCGAGGAGCCGCTGTTTGCCGAAGATATCGAAGGCCATGCGCAACTCAGAGAGAAAGGTAAAGTTCCCATTGCCGTCGGCGAGAACCTCAATACCTACTATGCGTTCGAAAATTTCGTCGCCAGGGGCGCGGTTGATTTCCTCCAGCCCGATGTCGCCCGTGCCGGCGGTATCACGGAGATCAGAAAGATTGCGGCTCTCGCTGCCAAGTACAATGTGAAGGTTTCCTTTCATACCTGGGGAGACGCTGTGGCCCTCGCGGCGAGTCTTCATTTGTCTGCGGCCTTGAAACAGTGCGGGGTGATGGAGCTCGACTACACCTACAACCCCCTCCGAGCAGAATTGTTGAAGGAGCCACTCGAGGTGAAAAACGGGTTCATGACTCCTCCAGATAAACCGGGACTCGGGGTGGAACTTGCTCCAGCGGCTCTGCAACGATTCGCGTTTACCGGGACGGAAGAGATTGGAGTGCGTTTACAGACGTTGCGCGCCGGATGAACCATCGGTCCTCCAAAACAAGACCGATCCACGAATTGTCCACCCCGGAACGTTTCTGTTTTAGACTTCTCTAGCGGGTTCCTCTTTTTCCGTTTCCACGGTTTTTGCGGTCGCCATTCTAGCCAGTTTCGGTAGTTTTTACTCTGCATAATCTGCAGCTCTTGCTGGCATAGGCCTTGCGGATATTTTCCCGAACTTGAGAGATTTTGCGGAGGTCGGAATGATTAGTCCTTCATTTCATTTTTGTCCAAACAGGTCAGGTCTCTGCTGTCACTGATAGCAGTGGTCGGGTTGTTATTCGGCACGAGCGCTTCGATATATGCGATGGACTCAGCGCGGAGCGGCTCATTGTCTCAGTCGACCGCTGTTTCCGCCGGATAATTGGTGGAACTTAGATATCAGCAAGTTGGCCCGTCGATCCTAATTCCAGCAGCTATATTGCATTCATCAACAACGGTGGTACCCGCCGGCTCCATCCAGACTTTGGCGGCAACGCGGGAACGACGCAAGACCCAAACGCGATCTACGGTTTTCCATATGCGGTTGTTTCAAACGTCACCAATGCTGACCTTCGCGCTGTGCAATTTGCCTACGCTGGCGAGAGTGATGGCGTTAATCACCCTGGAAATACCAGCTTCCCGTTCTATCCGATCCCGCCGGAGGCAATCGCACAGCCATATTGGATCGAGGGTGGCGATCCAGGAAACGTCGACCGGCGCAGCAGCCAAGACCGTCATTTGCTGATTGTGGATCGGGACCGCAACCACTTATACGAGCTTTTCAACGTCTACTACGATAGCACGCAAGGAAAATGGTTCGCCGGCTCGGGTGCTTTCTTCGATATGAATACGAACAACCGCCGTCCTGACACTTGGACTTCGGCGGACGCGGCAGGGTTAGCGATTTTGCCGGGCCTCGTTCGTTATGACGAGGTCTATGATCCCAACGCGGCAGAAATTCGCCACGCGTTTCGTGTCACGGTGCGCGCGACCAACGGTTATGTTTATCCGGCGTCACATCGAGCCGGTTCGACCCCGGGCGCGCTGCCCATGGGCGCGCGCTTGCGGCTGAAGGCCAGCGTCGACGTTAACCAACGCACCAGCGATCCAAACGCCCGGAAGATATTCCGCGCGATGCAGAGATACGGTGTGATAGTGGCCGATAATGGCTCGGATATGTATATCTCGGGAACCTATGACACGCGTTGGAATAACGGGATTCTTAATCCAGCGTTCGCGGCTCTGACAGCGAGCGATTTCGAAGTAGTTCAGCTCGGGTACAATCCACCTGCAACGTCACCGGCGGCGCCGAAATTGTTGAGCGTGAGTCCTTGAACTGTTACCAAGCTGAGCACAGGCAAAGATTCCTTCGGTGAGTGCCTGTATCCTACGACGGAAAGAAGTCACAGATCATCGATCATCTCACCAATACACTTCCCCAAGCGTGGCTTGATTGACACTCCGCGTTCTCGCTTGAGATAGATTCCAGATATCGGTTTGGTTAGGAAGTTAGGCGATCGTCACCTAAGTTTTCCCATCGTTTGCATCCTCGTCAAGGCCGAGGATTTATATTGCCTTCGAAGTCTGAGTTGCTAAGATGAAACCGCTTTTCTATGTACAAAGAGGACACGATTGCGGCTGTCGCCACGCCCGCGGGCGAAGGTGGAATCGGCATAGTTCGCGTTAGCGGTCCGGACGCGGAGCGAATCGCAGCCGCACTGTTCGTCAGAGCCGAGGGCAAGAACGGCGGGCTGAAATCTCACATGCTCTACTACGGTACGATTCGGGATCCGAAAAGCGAGAAGATCCTTGACCAGGTGTTGCTCACAATCATGCGCAAGCCGCGCAGTTACACCGGTGAGGACGTAGTAGAGGTCCATTGTCACGGTGGGATGTTCGTGGTGCATCGGGTTTTGGGGCTTGTTCTCTCGCAAGGCGCGCGTCATGCTGAGCCGGGGAATTTACTAAGCGTGCATTTCTCAACGGCAGACTCGATCTTGCCCAAGCTGAAGCTGTGCTCGACCTTATCGCGGCGCGCACCGAAAAGGAGCTGATCTGGCACTCAGTCAGATCAAAGGTGAGCTCTCCAATTGGATTGGTGATCTGCGCGACCAATTGCTCGATATCTTAGCTCAAGTTGAAGCGGCAATCGATTTTCCCGAAGAGGAGATTGAGCTCCTTGAACGCCCAGCGCTAGTTGCAAAGATCGATGCTCTAAGAGCTAAAATTATTGCAATTACAGATACTTACGAATGGGGTAGGCTCTTTCGTGAAGGTGCTAAGGTATGCATCTGTGGACGACCCAACGTCGGCAAGTCGAGCTTGTTTAACGCCCTTCTGGGTGAGGAGCGTGTGATTGTTACACCGATTGCTGGAACAACAAGAGACGTGATTGAAGAGTCCATCAATCTTGATGGCTTGCCGGTTGTTTTATGGGACACAGCGGGAATTAGGGACGCAACCGATGAAGTCGAACGGATCGGTGTTAATCTTTCGCGCGAGCACCTTGAAAAATCACAAGCCGTGGTCGTTGTGCTCGATGGTTCCGCGTCCCTCACCGACGAAGATAGAATTTTTTGTCCTCGACGACGAAAAAATGGGTCTGGTCGCAATCAATAAAATTGACCTCGAGCAAAGAGTTGAATCCGATCAGCTACGACAGATCGTCGGGGATAAAAAGATTGTGACGGTGTCAGCAACGCAGGGTCACGGTATACAGGAGCTTAGAAAATCTTTGCGTCAGCTTATCTTGCACACGGATATGGAACCGCCCTTTGTCTTAACCAACCTTCGGCACAAGAGTGCGCTGTTATGCGGAGAGCAAGCTTTGGCTGATGCAGGTTTGGCCTTATACGAAGCGCAGCCGCCGGAACTAGTCGCAGTTGCCTTGCAGCAAGCCAAGGAAAGTCTGGAAGAAGTAGTGGGTGTGATACAGAAAGATGATATTTTAGAACTTATTTTTAGCAAATTTTGCATTGGAAAATAGATACTTAACAATTCACTATTTATTGATAATCGTTACAACGTTTCACGTGAAACTATGATAAACTCAAAAAACGATATCTATGACGTAATAGTGGTCGGCGCTGGCCACGCTGGTATCGAGGCGTGTCTTGCTGCAGCTCGCATGGGAAGCAAGACTCTCATGCTGACCCTGAATCTCGATCACATCGGACAGATGTCCTGTAACCCGGCGATCGGTGGAATAGGTAAAGGTCACCTGGTCAAAGAGATTGATGCGCTCGGCGGCGAGATGGGACGGGCGATCGACGAAACAGGGATTCAATTTCGCACTTTGAACACAAAAAAGGCCCCGCCGTTAGAGCATCCCGAGCCCAAGCAGACAAGGCTCTTTATCGCCAGCGGATGAAAATGGTTCTGGAGAATTGTCAAAATCTGACCTTGCGGCAAGGAAGCGTTGAGAGATTGATTGTCGAAGGCGGCAAAGTTGAGGGAGTGGAGACGCAGATCGGCGAGCAGTTCTACGGGCTTCGCGTTATTTTGACAACCGGAACGTTTCTCCGCGGGCTAATTCACGTAGGTGATCGAAATTTTGCCGCAGGCAGGGCGGGCGACTTTGCGGTCCAAGGTCTGAGTGAGGAACTTGAGAAGCTTGGCTTCAAAGTGGGCAGACTCAAAACCGGCACTTGCCCGCGTTTAGACAGCCGCTCAATCGACTATTCAAGACTAAAAGTCCAGCATGGTGATGAATCGCCGATACCGTTCTCTTTTGCCAATGAAGGAATCACCCAGCAGCAAGTACCGTGTCATATAACGTACACTAACAATCGCACACACGAAATTATCCGATCGGCGGTTCACCGATCGCCGATGTATTCCGGAACTATCAAGAGCCGCGGTCCCCGGTACTGTCCATCGATTGAAGATAAAATAGTTCGCTTCGCTGATAAGGCGAGGCACCAGATTTTCCTGGAGCCGGAAGGTCTCACGACGGTTGAAGTTTATCCTAATGGTTTATCCACCAGTCTGCCACTCGATGTTCAAATTGAAATGGTTCGTTCAATTGAGGGGCTAGAACGGGCCGAGATAATGCGGCCTGGGTACGCGATCGAATACGACTATATAGAGCCGATGCAGCTCTATCCATCATTGGAGACTAAGCAAGTGCGCCATCTTTACCATGCCGGCCAGATCAACGGGACAACCGGCTATGAGGAAGCAGCGGCACAAGGACTCATGGCGGGAATTAATGCTGTCCTAAGTCTACGTGGCGAGCAGCCTTTGGTTCTTTCCAGAGATCAAGCTTACGTCGGCGTTCTCATCGATGACCTAGTAACCAGAGGAACCGATGGGGAACCCTATAGGATGTTTACTTCCCGGGCCGAGTATAGACTTCTGTTACGGGAGGATAACGCAGATCTGCGGCTGACTGAGATCGGTTATAGCATCGGCCTGGCAACAACAGCAGCACATCAGAGAGTGGCTGCAAAGAAAGCCGAGACATCCATGTTGATGGGTTTGCTGGAACAGAAGCAAATCAATCCAACAGTAGAAATCAACAAAAGACTAGAGTCTATCGGATCGGCACCGATTCGGAATCAAACCTCACTTGCTCAACTCTTACGGCGGCCAGAAATATCCGTTTCCGACATTGCCATATTTTCAGAAGAGCTCAATCGATTTGAATCTGATGTAACTTTGCAAGCGGAGGTTCAGGTTAAATATGCCGGATATATCGATCGGCAAATGGAGATGGTCGAGCGCTTCAAGAAAATTGAGAATGTTCGCCTCCCGGAAGATTTCAATTACTTGGACATTAGAGGTCTCTCACGCGAGGTTTGTGAGAAGCTAACTAAGATAAAGCCAAAATCACTTGGACAAGCAAGTCGCATTTCTGGGATCACTCCGCAGCGATATCGCTGCTTTCAATTTATTTGCGCAAAGAAAAAGTGCATAACGCCACCTGAAAAATTCATAGCAAGTTTTACCAGACTACCTTTCGTTTCACGTGAAACGAAAATATCTTCCAATTCTGTAAGGTTTGTGATATGAACGAATTAAATTCGCAATCCTAACTTATAAGTCCTTGAAATTGCAGGTAAATCGTGGCAAAGATAATTGCAATTGCCAATCAGAAAGGGGGCGTTGGAAAGACTACCACATCGATCAATCTAGCGGCATCGCTCGCTGTCCACAGCAAAAAAGCCTCTTAGTCGACCTAGATCCCCAAGGCAACAGCAGCACAGGTCTGGGTATCGACCGCTCGCAGTTGACATCAAGTCTGTACGATGTCCTTGGGGGCGTGCGCTCTCTTCTCGATGTTCTGAATCAAACAGAGTTGAACGACCTCTTTATCGTCCCATCGACAAAAGATCTAGTCGGAGCGGAAATCGAACTAGTGGCGGCTGAACGGCGGGAGTATCGAATCAAAGACGCTTTGGTGTCAGTCCACGATCACTACGACTATATTTTTCTCGATTGTCCGCCCTCACTGGGCCTGTTGACAGTAAACGCTCTCACCGCGGCAGATTCGCTCTTGGTGCCGATTCAAAGCGAGTATTACGCCCTAGAGGGATTGAGTGCCCTGCTCGAAACAATGAATCTGGTTCAGCGGGGACTCAACTCCAAGCTCCATCTGGAAGGAATTGTAATTACCATGTTTGATGGTCGAAACCGAATTTCGCACCAAGTGGTCGAAGAGGTTCGGTCTCATTTTCCCGACAAACTATTCAGGACCATTATCCGCAGGAACGTTCGCCTCAGTGAGAGTCCGAGTTATGGGAAGCCAATCTATTTATACGACGCTAATTCAACGGGCTCACAAGACTATCTAGACTTGGCTAAGGAACTCATGAGTCATGGAGAAATCAATGTCACTACCGAAAAAGGCTTGGGTAGAGGGCTTAGCGCCCTGATTCCCGGCGCGTCCGAACCGAGAATTGAGACAGATAGTGAAGCCGTCAGCTTTCGAGTTGAAGTCGATCGGATAACGCCAAGCCCTTTTCAACCTCGGCGGACATTTGATGAAGCCAAAATTGAAGAACTCGCTTCGTCGATACGAAACCAAGGGATCATTCAGCCGCTGGTCGTCCGACGCAACGGTGATGGATATGAATTGATCGCAGGAGAGCGCCGCTGGCGGGCTGCCATGAGAGCTGGACTGACACACGTACCCATCGTGGTGCGTGACGCAAGCGATCATGAAGCGCTTCAGCTGGCTCTGGTCGAAAACTTACAACGTGAAGATCTCAATCCCATCGAGGAAGCGAACGGTTATCGGCGGCTGCTGGAGGAGTTCCACTGGAGCCAAGAAGAGATGGCCGAAAAAGTTGGCAAGAGCCGGCCGGCCATCACCAACTCGATGCGCCTGCTTTCGCTTCCAACGGAAGTCCAGCAAGAAGTGTCATCAGGCAATCTACCGGCAGGCCAAGCTAGAGCGTTGCTTGGATTGCACAACGAACCATTGATTCTTTCAGCGTGTCGCGAAGTCATCGCGAAGGGATTATCGACGCGCGATACGGAAAAATTAGTTCGTCACCTCACACTAGGCCGAAAACGACGAAGGGTACTCGCTTGTCGATCCTGATCTTCGGTCAGTCGTTGAGGAATTGCAGCGCTTACTTGGAACCAGAGTAAGACTCTTGCCAAAAGCGAGATCGGCACAGGGTAAGATTGAGATTGAGTATTATTCTGTTCCTGATCTGGATCGAATCATTCAGACCATCAAAAGGAATCCCCAGCTTCCTTGATGACAAGGACGCCGTCGCAGCACAGAGCTGGCGGTGGAAATATTTTCTAAGCGTCGAGGATCGGCTTTAGCTCCTCCCACTCGACGACCGGCCGAGAACAAGTAAAGTTGTGGCAAACGTACACGGTAGGTCTGCCGTCAAATTGCTTCTTGCCGGCAAGCAGGGGGAAACTTTCTCGAGAGAGTCGTCCGGGCTAACCAGCTGCAACGTCATGTTGGGCAAATAGTGGGAATGAATTTTGGACAACAACTCTGCGGTCTCCGGGTCTTTATTGTCTCCGACCAAGACGATCTCCTTCGGTTTCTCGAGGTAAAAGTCCAGAGCGGCGAGCATGTGGGCAAAACCGAAGGGCTGATTTTCCATGGCGTTGTAATATGCGCGTAAAACCCTTTCAACGCGCTTCAAGTAATCCTCTTTTCCTGTGTAGTGATAGAGCCTGAGTAATACTTGGGTAGCCACAGCGTTTCCTGACGGAATCGAGCCATCGAAGATCGGTTTTGATTGTGCAATGAGTCGTTCGTGAGAGTGCCCGGTGTAGAAAAATCCGCCTCCCGCTTCATCCCAAAACTCATCCAACATGATCTCAGCGAGTTTCACCGTGCGGTCTAGGTGTGCACGATTCAAAGTCGCCTCGAAGAGATCCAAGAGACCTGCCGCTAGGAAAGCATAATCATCGAGATATCCTAGTATTTTGGCGGTTCCGCTCTTGTATGTGTGTAACAAGCGGCCGTCACGAAACATCTTAGTGAAAATGAAATCCACAGTCCGATTGGCCGCTTCTAAATAGGCCGGATGCCGGGAAATTTTTATCGCTTCCGCGAGCCCGGAAAGCATGAGCCCATTCCATGAGGTCAAAATCTTTTCGTCGCGAAACGGCTTAATCCTTTTTCTCGTTCCTGGAAGAGCTTCACTTTAGCATCGGCTACCAGTGACTCGATTTCCGTAAGATCGCGCGCGGAAAAGCTTACTTGCTTGTTCCAAAGGTCAGAATCGGATGGAGGATATTTTTTCCTCGAAGTTGCCCTCCTCACTTACATCGTAAATGCGGCAGAAGATCTCGCTCGATTCCTCGCCGAGAATTTGGCTGATCTCTTCTTCAGTCCAGACAAAGAATTTTCCTTCTTCCCCTTCGCTGTCGGCATCCTGTGTCGAATAGAATCCGCCCTCGGTATGAAGCATCTCGCGCATCAAGTAGTTCATCGTTTCATCGACCACTTGCTTGAAAAGAGGCTCTCCCGTGACGCAATAGACTTGCGCGTAGATGCGGACGAGCTGGGCGTTGTCGTAGAGCATTTTCTCGAAATGGGGCACGAGCCATTTCTCGTCCACTGAATAGCGGTGAAATCCACCACCTAAGTGATCGTAAATCCCCCCTGGGCCATCTTTGTTAGGGTGTGGGTCACCATCTCCAGAAAGCGGTTCCCCTTGGAGTGGTGATAATGGCGCAAAAAAGTTCATAGACGCCCACATTGGGAAACTTGGGAGCCTTACCAAGCCCGCCATGGTCGGCGTCATAGGCTTGGGCCAGTTGTTCAGCACTTTGACCAATGATGTCAGAGCGAAAATGGCTGCTGACTTTCCGTGGATAGAGACATCCGCTGCAGCGCCGCGAGAATCTGTTCGACGCTTCTCTCGACATCTTGGGGCTTTTCACGGTAGGCGTTGGCGACGCCCTGCAAGATTTTTGGGAACCCCGGCAACGCCGTAGCGGTCCTCCGGTGGAAAATAGGTGCCGCCGTAAAACGGCTTGCCTTCGGGCGTAAGGAATACGGTCATGGGCCAACCGCCGCGGCCCGTGAGCATCTGCACGGCATTCATATAGATTTCATCAAGATCCGGCCGCTCTTCGCGATCGACTTTGATATTGACGAACAGATCGTTCATGAGTGCGGCGATCTTTTCGTCTTCGAAGGATTCGCGTTCCATCACGTGACACCAGTGACAGGCGGAGTAACCGATGCTCAGGAGGATTGGCCGATTCTCGCTTTTAGCTTTCTGGAATGCCGCATCGCCCCAGGAGTACCAATCCACCGGATTATGGGCGTGCTGGAGCAGATAAGGGCTTGTCTCATTAATGAGATGATTGGTGTGTTTGTGTTCCATTGCGAAGAAGCTAACACAATCGACTGCATGCCGAAACCACGCTGTTCCGTCAAGACGCGGTCTCGCGCTGCGTGCATTAGCCTCAAAAATCCGGTTCGTCCTCTTTGTTCGGAAAATCCAAATGTAAATTGCCAGGTTTATCAGAATCACGAAAGCACCAAGCACCATCTGCACTTCACGAGTTAGTTCTTCCGGGTAAAGAGCCGGGAGAATGTAGCGTGCGATAAAATCGGCGCCATAACCCCTCTCTCCTCCTCGCTGTCGGAGCCAGTTCTCGAGCGGTGTCAAAGGGCATACCCAGCCGAAAAGTTCTACGATCGCCGCCCAGATAACAGCCGGCAGATGAATCCACGCCAGGCCCTGCCACCGCGCAACCAAGAGCCCGCCGAGGACGGCAAACATCACGAAAACGACGTGAACCAAGACGACCAGATCGGCAAGCAGTTGGTAAGGTGGTGACCACGGGTTCATCGCCGATAAGCTCACCATAATCGCATGGGGCTAGGCAAGGAAGGCGTCCCGGCGGAAAATGGTCACACCCTTTTGCGTCTATGGACGTGCTTGACCCTTGTTGCTTTAGCCCTTAGACTTTCGCCACAGTGTGTTCGGTACAAGCACGTCGAATGATCGGTCTAAAATACCTTAGGGCGGCGCTCGCGGTTTGTTCCCTCTTGTTTTTGACTTTCGATGGGCATACGCAGGAGAAACAGAAACAATCAGGAATACGATCGCCATCATCCCGAAAAATCGCTCCGGTGGATGCCGAGCTTGCCAGGTTGCGGGCTGAAGTGATCGAGAAGATGAAGGAATCGCGGGCCAGCGCTGAAAAGTTGCTCGCGATTCATGAAGAGGAAAAACGAAGCTAACGACTGAATACCAGCGGCGGCGGGAGTTCTACAGTCAAGGATTGATTTCTCGCTCTGAGCTGAACCAGGTAGAGCGAGCTTTAGCGGAGAGCGATCGTTCGCGTCGAAGAGGACAAGCGGTGGCTCACGGAATCTGATATCGCGATCACAGAAGCAAACATGCGTGATGAACTACTCCGGCTGCCTGGTCTGGCGATAGGCGGCTACAGCGAAACAGGTACTTTGCTCCGCTTCAACGGCGGTACCCCTTGGTCCCTAGCAGATGCTCCGAAGGTCGAGAAGTTTTTCTTGCAAACCTTTGGGCGTGGTTTGCCGATTACGGCCTTCGGTCAAACAGCGACCCATGACCGCCTCGAGGTTCGATCATCGAAACGCCATAGACGTAGCGCTTCACCCGGACAGCAATGAGGGACGGTCGCTTCTCTCCTACCTACGGCAAGCGGGAATTCCTTTTATCGCATTTAGGGGAGCAGTGCCGGGAGCCGCCACCGGGGCCCATATTCACATAGGTAACCCATCCGTGAAAACTGTTGTCAGCGCAGATCCCCAAAAGGAGTGTTGTAAGCGATAGAGCCAGTCTCTTCGTCACAACCGGTTGAAAACTCGGCGCGGAGCATCATCCCATGAGTGAAGTCGTAAATCTGATTAAAGCGTCAACCATTGTCGTTGTTCGGCCTGATCCCAATGGCGGCATCGAAGTTCTCATGACAAGGCGTCGTTCGGAGATGCAATTCCTTGGCGGCTTTTTGGTTTTCCCGGGTGGCGGAGTGGAAAATGAGGATTGCTCAGAGAAGATGTTGTCCCTTTGCCGTGGACTAACTCGATCTGAAGCCCAGAAAATCCTCGGTGCCGACCTCGGTCCGGAGATGAGTCTGGGCCATTGGGTTGCAGCGGGTAGAGAACTTTTCGAGGAAACTGGCATCCATTTTTTCATTGATGAAAATGGTATGGCGCCCGATGGCTCCGCAGGTGATCTCACAGAAAGATTAGGCGAGAAGCGCCAGGCTTTATCGAATGGCACGCTTGACTTACCGCGCCTGTTGGAATCCGAAAGGCTCTTCTGTGATTTAGGGCGCTTTACGTATCTCTTCCACCGCATTACACCCGAAAAATACCCGGTCCGGTTCGATACCCGTTTTTACTTGGCTGCGCTTCCTCCGAACCAGACTGCGCTGGTGTCCTCCGAGGAAGTGTCCGAAAGTCTTTGGCTGACACCCAAAATCGCGTTAGAAGAATCGGCATCCGGTAAGTTTCCCATGCTGCCGCCTACGATCATAACGTTGCGCACTCTGGCTGAACATGGATCGTGGCAAGATCTCTGTACGGCATTTCCTTTGCGTTGAAGTATCTTGCTCAGACCAATGGGCTTTCTGACCGCATAGCCTACCTCGCCTTCTGATTCTTAGTTGGATCCTTTGTTTGACGACCCCATCGGAATAGCACTTCGCCTTGACTCTCTCGCTCATAGGGCGGTAAGCTTGGCGCCGTCTAAACACGATTCGTAGTACGCAATCACAAATACATTTGGAGGAATCATGGCAGTCAAGAAAACAATGGGCATCACACCATCTACCGTTCGGTTCGGCCACGGCATCAATGCGGTGCGCGCGTTGCCGAAGGCCAAAGGGAAACGGCCGGCAGTGATTATTCTTCACGAGCGCTACGGCGTCGACCAGCACACGAAAGATCTCGCGGTAAAACTCGCTCAAACCGGCTTCGTCGGTTTGGCGCCCGATCTTTTCACCGTTTCAACGGTGACAGGAAGGCTCTGCAAAAGGGGCAAGTAAGAATGGATCTACGCGACGATGAAGCGTTAGAAGATTTAAATGCGGCGGTGGATTACTTGAAGAAATCGACTAATGTCGATGGTGCGCGCATTGGCATTATCGGCGTCTGTCAAACTGGCCGACAACCTTTGCTGCTCGCCGCTAATAGAGATGATATCGCCGGAGTTGTGGTGCTTTACGGCGCCATCGGCGGCAAGGAATGGGATGGCAACGAGCTTCGACCTACCCCTATCGAGAAACTCGTGGCGAAGGTATCTTGTCCCGTACTGGGAATCTTCGGAGAGGCGGATCATATCATATCCGTGGATGATGTGATCCGGTTCCGTGGTTGCATGGAATGGTCGAAGAAGAGCTATCATGTGCGGCTTTATCGCGACGCGCCCCATGGCTGGCTCAACGACACCATGCCGGGACGCTACCGCAAGGAGGCTGCCAAAGATGCATGGAGTCTGATGATGTCGTTCCTGAAAAAATGCTTTGCTGGCAGTTGGAACAAAGACAGGATCTCTTGTACTTTTGAAAGCGACTACGCGACGCAATACGATTTCACCAAGAACGTTCGCCTCGAATAACGTCGGAGAGTTTTCGCTATGAAAATGAAAGTTCAGTTAATCAGCGTCCTAGCGTTGCTCGTCTCCATTTTGTCGGGCGAGCTTGCGGTCAGTGCGGAGCGAATCGTGATCGGCACGCCGAGTCGCGGTCTGTTTGAATTTCCTGCTGTGGTTGCCATGCGTAAGGGATACTACAAAGACGAGGGGCTGGATGTCGATAAAGTTCAGATGCAGCCGGCGATCGCCGTCAAGGCTCTGATCTCGGGAGATATCGATTATTTGCTGGCGTGGGGATCGGCGATACGCGCCGCGGTAACCGGTGTTCCGATTAAAGCGGTGGTCGGCATGGCCTCGCGACCGCTACACGTTTTAATAGCGCGGCCGGATGTCAAAACCCCAAGGATTTAAAAGGCAAAATCATCGGCGTCGATTCCTTGCGGGCACAGTCGATTATCTTTCCCGCGTAGCGGTGCGTCACTTCTGGTTTTGAGCCTGAAAAGGATGTCAAGATTATCGTCACCGGTGAAAGCCCCACGCGTCTAGCGGCCCTGCGCGCAGGTTCCATCGACGCCACGCCCATCGACGTGGCCTTTGCGATGAAGGCGGAGGACGAAGGCTTTAAGCGGCTTCTTTATCTTGGCGATATCATCGAGCTTCCACTCTCAGGGATTGCCGTGACGGATAACAAGCTCCAAACGCAGCGGGAACAAGTCAAAAAGTGGTACGGGCCTCCCTTAGAGGCTCACGCTTTATGAAGCAAAATCGCGCTGAAACGATTCAGATGTTGGCTGATTATCTGCGCATCACTCCGTCTCAGGCAGCCAAAGCATACGACACCTCCATCAATTCCTTCACCGACGACGGCATGATTTCCGATAAGGGGGTTAACCTCGACGTGCAGCTCACCAAAGAACGGCTCAAGATGACCAAAGAAATCCCGTTGAGCCAGCTGGTGGACTGGAGTTTAGTTAAGGAGATAAAGCAATAAGAAAACCGTGCTAGGTATCTGGCGCCGTGGCCCCAAATTTACAACGTCCAAGTTGCTTTAACACGGCGCATATATTTCAGTTCGACGCCACTTCGAGAGCGTGCCGTGAAAGGGAGGATCAATGCTTAAAGGTTCATGTCTTTGTGGTGGAATTCGGTATGAGATCGATGCAGATCTAGGACCCGTGACCAACTGTCACTGTAGTCAGTGTCGTAAGGCGGCAGGCGCAGCATTTGCCAGCAACGCTTCCGTGCCTGCGGTGTCATTTCGCTTCGTCGCCGGGGCTGAGTTGCTTAAAGAGTGGGAATCCTCTCCAGGAAGCGGCGATGTTTTTGCAGCCGATGTGGTTCGCCGATTCTGAAGCGCAATGACGACCATCCGGAAACGATCCGTCTTCGCCTTGGGACTCTGGATACTGATCCTGGGATTAAACCCTCTAAACATATCTATGTCGGCTCGAAGGCCGCGTGGGTTGAGATCACGGACGGTTTGCCTCAGTCGGAATAATAAACCGCGATACGGTATCTTGCCGCTTTCTGGCAATCCGATACAGACTCTTGCAATCAGACCTGGCTGTATTGCACACTGCTTTCAATTTTTACGCAAATCGGTTCCAGATATGACATCATCTCAGCCGAGTCTGCGATAGCAGACGAGAGCTCTGGATTTCAGCCTGCGCGGGAGTGATACCTGACGGATTGTCGATTACTTTAGTGAGCTTCGAGCAAGCATTAGCCTGACCGAAAATCACATGTCAAACCAACCGGAAAAAGACTACGAAGAGTTGATTGCGGATCAGCTTAGCGAGGCTGGGATCAAGTTTGCCACGGAAAAAGCGATTGCCGGGCTTGCACCTGATTTTATCGTTTATGCGCGCGGACGGGCGGCAGTTTATCGTCGAGGTCAAAAACTGGGATTTTCCGGGGTTGACGACGGAAGCCAGCCGGCAGGCGCAAAATTATCAGGATGCCGTCAAGGCGGACGGTGCATTCATCGTGATTCCGGGCCTCAAGAGAAATCTACCTTCAAAGGGCGTCGTTACTCTCGATGGTCTGGTGCCTGCTCTTCAGGCTGAGCTTGAAACGACGAAGGCGCGTTCAAACGCTCCCACTGCGACGAACGTCGGCAATCTCGTCTTTGCCGCCATGCCATTTGCGCCGCAATACGAGGACGTGTTTTTCATCGCGATGAGATATCGCGGCCGAGCAAGTGGGCGCGGTATGCACGAGAGTCGATCGGCGCGAGTTCCAGGGCAATGTTGTGGACGAGATTCAAAGTCTCATTCGCGAATCCGTCGCCGTATTCGTCGATCTTTCCGAAGCTAAGCCGAATGTTCTTTACGAGACTGGCTACGCCCACGCGCTGAAAAAGCCGTGTATCCACATCTGCTCAACACCTTTGGAGAAAGTGCCGTTCGACGTCTACCAATGGAAGACGACGAAATATAACCCGGGCCAAACTCACAAACTTGGGAAAGAGCTGGCCCAGCGGCTGAAGGAAGTCCTCGCGTAGGCCGTGAAAATTCCTCGTTCGTTCTACGAGAAATCCACCCTTGATGTTGCCCGGCAGTTGCTTGGCAAGTACTTGGTGCGAAAGCATCCGGATGGTACAACCGTCGGACGGATCGTCGAAACCGAGGCCTATGTCGGACCTGAAGACAAAGCATGCCATGCATCACGCGGGCGAACCGCACGAACGGAAATCATGTTCGGCCCTGCGGGGCATGCTTATGTTTACCTTGTTTACGGTTTCCATCACATGCTCAATATCGTCACGGAGCAAAGGATTTTCCTGCGGCGGTACTAATCCGCGCAGTGGAGCCCGTTAGAGGGATTGCCTTGATGAAGAAACGAAGAGGCATTGAAGAGCCGCGTCAGTTCGCGAGTGGACCGGGCAAGCTCTGTGAGGCGTTTTGCCATTGACCGCACGTTAAACGGCAGCGATCTCTGCGGCAGTGTCCTGTATATACGCGATAACGGTGATTCGACGCCAGGCATCGTAGCGAGACCGCGCATCGGCGTCGATTATGCAGGCAAGTGGAAGCATAAACCATGGCGCTTCTTGATCAGCGGTAATCCCTTTGTCTCCAAACGGTGACGCAGTAATTCCATGAGGGTGACTGAGGAAAACGACTGTAGACATGAAAAGCGGTAAACAACGGCGCGCGGAACTCAAGACAAAGCGGAAACGGCGAGAAGCGAAACAGCGTTCAGTAGCAGTTGGGCCGCGCGCGACCCCGCGGCCCCTTGAACGGCGCCCGTAAACGAAGCTTTGCTTGCCCCTACAAAAGCTATGGCGCGCCTGACTACGCTATGCGCGGTTACTATCAAGACTTACCCTTCCGCTGCCATGGTTGCGACAAAGAAGAAATCTGGACTGCGTCGCAACAAAAGTGGTGGTATGAAGTGGCGAAGGGCTACGTCTACTCTACGGCGAAGCTCTGCCGTCCGTGCCGCAGGAAGGAACAGGCGCGACGCGCAGAAGCGAGACGCGTTCATCTCGAAGGGATCGCCCGTAAGAAAGATGCGCGTAGAGGAGGTTAGGATGGTGAGCAAATTCATTTTTTACTGGTGTTGCTTTCTTGGTCTTTGCTCGGTAGTCCGCTCTATTGCGCCGATGGTGATGGACAACAGCGTCAGTTGATTGAAGGCGCCAAGAAAGAAGGCAAGCTGGTTTTCTACACGTCCGTGGAAACTGAGTTTGCACGATCGTTAAGCATCGCATTCGAGGCGAAGTATCCGTTTATCAAAACCGACATTTTTCGTTCTACACACGACAAAATTCTCAGCCGTATGAATGTGGAGCGGAAGACCGGAACGTATACCGCCGACACCATGAGCGTGGGAGAATTCGAAACTTATCATATGCAGAAGATGGGGTTTATGACGCCATACAAATCGCCGTTTGCCGCCACTTATCCCGAGGGGTTCAAAGATCCCGATGGTTATTGGACGGATCTTTACGATAACTTAATCGTTACCGCCTATAACACCAAGAAGGTAAAGCGGGAAGAGTTGCCGAAGCGATACGAGGACTTGCTGCATCCCCGCTGGAAAGGCCGCATGGTGCTGGACCAGAACGAGGATCGTTGGTTCGCCAACACGCTTTATCTCATGGGCGAGCAAAAGGGCATGGAATTCATGCAGGCGTTAGCGAAGCAAGAAGTTTCGATTCGCAGCGGGCGCGGAATGGTGACGCAACTCCTCGGAGCGGGAGAATATGATTTGCAGATCGCGGCCTACTGGTACCGGCCCTATCTCATGAAGAAGCAGGGTGCGCCGGTCGACTGGATTGCTTTCGAGCCCGCTATCGTGGCAACGCACCCGATCAGCGTCGTAAATCGAGCACCCCACCTAAACGCTGCGAAACTTTTTATCGACTTCGCTATATCGGACGAAGGACAAAAGATCTTCATTCAAAGGGGCAGGGAGTCGGCGAAGCCGGGTCTGAAGCCGGAAGGCTATCCCGGCCAGTCTCAAAGTTATTCCGAGTCGTGTGCAGCTCGCCGAGAAGCTAGAAGAGTATAGCCGGCGATACCGGGAACTGTTTGTTCGTTAGAACGAACGCAGTATTACGTTCGTGGTAGCGGAGGTCCACTCTTGGAGTGACGCTCGGTGAGCTCCAAAGTGTAACCGTCGGGGTCCTGAATGAATGCCACAAGGTCATGACTACCCGGCCGGTTTGGCTGCGGCTCGAGTGTAAATTTCACACCTTCCGCTTTCAGCTTCGCACTGAGCTTATACAGGTCCGAGACATACAAGGCGACGTGACCGTACCAGGGGCGCATTTCCTTTACGTGCCCGGGGCCGCCCGTTTCTATTAATTCTAAGCCCGGATATTCATCCTCAGTGCCGTAACCGATGTAACCGACACGCTCGTGTTTCTCTGGGTTAGGCCGTATCCGCTGGATGTCCATCCCAAGAAGGCGGGTGTAGAAGTCGATGCTCCGGTCGAGGTCGCTCACCAGCATCATCGTATGCCGAATCCGGAAAGTTATGTTGTCTACGGTTTTTTCGCCGCTCATTGGTTCCCTCCTGCAATTAGCCGATCACCGTTATGGCGCGAGAATCTATCTCAGGATGTGGTTAAGGGTCAAGAATCTACAAGTGTGCTAGGAGCGGTACGACAGTTCTTACGGTTTCCGTTTGTGCCCAGTGTTTTATCACCAAGAAGCTGGCGATGAGGCAGATCAAAACTATGTGCCAATTTCTTTGGGCCCATTTCCAAATGGGGCTAACTTCGATGGATAATCGTCTGACAAATTCCCTAAGAAGATCCATAACTCCTCCCGCAGGGAAAGGTCTCTGTGAGATCAGCTACGGTGTAGTTTTAAGAGAGATTTAGGAGCAAGAATCATGCAACGGTATAATTGCTGTCTGTTCATGTCATTTTACAGGAAACCCTAGTCCTCCTAGATCACTCCTGAGTAACAGCGCTGAGGCAAGGATCGCTCCTCCCAAAGCGAGATGATTTAGTCAGCGAGCCAAAATTCGTTCGCCTAAGTAGCGGAAAATTAGGACAGCGCTTGGGCAAATGCCCGTTTCAAGAATACGCTGATCAGGTGCCGCTTGTAGTCGGCACTGCCTTCCAGATCGTCTACCGGATCGGCAGCTTGAGCCAGAGCTTCAGCCGCGTCCGGTAGTTGCTTTTCGACTTGCGCTTTGGAACCAAGCAAGATCGAATTGGCCTTGTCGGATTGAGTTGGGACCGCGCTGACGCTTCCGACGACCGCGGTGGCTGCCGTGATGTTATCTCCTTCGACGTCCAACACCAGCGCCAAGCCCAGAGTCGGACGTTCGTGAAGTTGAAACTTGAGATAGGCGGCCCGTTTGGATTTTGCGGGTATTGGAATCTCAACACCAACCAAGAGTTCATCCGAGGCCAGCGAAGTTTCGTAGGCGCCGGTGATGAGCTTGTCGATCCCTACGGTCTTCGATCCGGCTTTCCTTGCACATGCGCTCTGGCGCCGAGAGCGAGTAGCAGAGCCGCCGGATCGGAGTGCGGTTCGGCAAAACACAGGTTGCCCCCAGAGTGCCGCTCGTGCGCACGCGCACGTTGGCGACGTTGGGTTTCCATCTGAGCGAGCTACCGGCAAGTTTTCCTTAACGACGCAGTGACCGCTCGATAGCCCGGTGCGTTACCGATGCTGCCGATCATCAGCGAGCCGTTTTTCAATTCGATCTTACTCAGGTCAGAAATCGTCTTCACGTCGATGAGGTGCTCGTAGCGCAGAAGATCATGCTTCATCGCCAAGAGGAGCTCCGTCCCGCCGGCGTAGAGACGTGCCTTGTCGCCCAACTCACCGAAGCATCTGCAGACGCCTCAGAAACGCTCTTGGGTTGGTGAATTGTGAAACGTCTTAAGGGCATCATAGCTGTTAATGTCGAGGATAGAAGATCGATGATTGAAGATCGCGATCCTCTATTGCTCCATCTTCCATCCTCAATTTTTTTCTTTCAAGGCGCGCCAGACTCGCTCCGGCGTGAGCGGCGCTCGACGGATGCGCACGCCGACGGCGCGGTCCACCGCGTTGGCAATATTGGCCGCCATGGAATTCAACGACGCTTCGCCACCGCCTTTGGCGCCGTAGGGACCGACGCCGTCCTGGTTTTGCACGAGATGAAGCTCCACTTCCTTGGGCAAGTCGGAAAAGCGGGGCAGGCGATAGTCGAGAATCGATCCATTGACGAGCTGCGAACCTTCGTAAACGAGTTCTTCAAAAGACCGATACCCATGCCCATGGTGGCGGCGCCGATGTCTTGGCCTTCGGCCAGCGCCGGGTTAATCGCGAGGCCCACGTCCCCGACGGTGGCGAGTTTTTCCATGGTGATTTTTCCAGTCTCTTCATCGACAGAGATTTCTACGCCAGTGGCAGCGGCTTCCCAGAAAACCGGCAGGGCGGAAAATCTGCCGGACTTGCGAATATAAGCGCGGCCGATTACTTCGCCATCCGGCAAAGCATAGAACTTGCTGATGACTTCCGACCAGTTCAACTGGGCCTCGCCGCAGCGCACGCCGCCGCGAACAGCCTCAATCTGTTCGACTTTCACTTTGAGAACGTCGGCGGCCATAACGACCATTTGCTGAATCGCTTCGCGGCTCGCTTCGAGAACGGCGGTTCCCATTAACGTGGTTGTACGGCTCGCGCCAGTGGAACGGTCATAGGGCGTGATGGCGGTATCGGAAGAGACCACCCTGACTTTCTCGAACGGTATTCCTAATTCCTCGGCGGCGATCTGGGGCAGAACTGTATGACTCCCCTGACCCAGCTCTGTGCTGCCGGTCATGATCGTCACGGAACCGTCGGCATGAACCCGGATGGCAGTTGACGTAAGCGGATAGGCGCCGGCGTCGCTACCTGAGCAAGCGACGGTGCGGCCGTGGCCTTTCGGCAACGGTTTACCCCAACCGATCGCGTTCGCAGCGGTCTCCAAATCTTGTTTCAACGTGCCGTCGAAGGGACGCATGCCGGGGAAAAATTCTTCACCCGGCTTCGCTGCGTTCGCTAGGCGAAACTCGTAGGGATCTTTGCCAATCTTGGCGGCCAGCTCATCGATTTGCGATTCGCCGGGCAAGGTTACCTGAGCGCAACCGAAGCCGCGATAAGAACTGGCGGGCACGGTGTTCGTGTAGAGCGAGGAATTTTCGATCAGAACATTGGGAATCGCGTAGGGTCCGACGCATCGGTTGGTCGATTTCTCGACCACCAGGGGGCTGTTTTCTGCGTAGGCGCCGGTGTTCATGACGATCTTCGCTTGACGAGCGATGATCTTGCCGTTGGCGTCCGCTGCGGTGCGCATCCACGTGTAGGCATCGTCGCTTCGCGTAGTGAGCATGGCTTCTTCCACGGTGAGCTGGAGCTTCACCGGCCGCTTCGCTTTCCAAGAACAGGCCGCAACCAACGGCTCGATCTTAGTATAGGACTTGCTGCCGTATCCGCCGCCGACAAAGGGAACAATTAAACGAACCGAGCTGACCGGCAGATTGAAGACGGATTTCAGATCATGGCGGACCATGAACGGGTGCTGCGCCGAAGAGTAAATAGTCACGTCTTGGTCGTTGACTTCGGCGATGGCGACGTAGGGTTCCATGGCGTAGGCATAACTCATAGGAAAATAGTAGTTGCCCTCCACCACTGCCGCAGCTTCTTTGAATGCCTTGTCGACGTCGCCCCACTGGATTTTATGGGTTTGGCAGATGTTTGTGCCCTTGCCGGCGGTGACTTCGCCTTCGAAGCCGCGGAGGGCGCCGGCTTCAAACTGGCGCTTATGCAATAGCGGCGCATCTTCCGCCAGCGCTTCCTCCGGCGTAAAAACGGCTTTCAGTTCTTCATACTTAACCTCGATGAACTCCAGCGCTTCAAACGCCGTCCGTTCATCTACTGCCACGACGGCGGCCACCGGTTCTCCGGCGTAACGGACCTTCTCGATGGCGAGGAGCGGGTGATCTTTGACGGCGTGGCCATAGTAGGGATTGAGCCCTTCGAGGTCATAGCCGGTGACGACGCAATAAACACCGGGACGCGCTTCGGCGCGCGATTTATCGATGGAAATAATCTTCGCGTGGGCATAGGTGCTGCGCAGCACTTTGGCGTAAGCCATGCCGATGAGTCTGAGGTCGGCGACGTATTGGGCTTTGCCGGTGACTTTCACTCGGCCGTCGCGGCGGGGCAGAGAGTGATTGACGACGTGAAAGTCAGTTTTCTTTTCCGCGCTCATTTCTTAGTCTCCTTTGACATCACTTCGGCGGCGCGCTGAATCGCAGCGACGATCGGCACATAGCCGGTGCAGCGGCAGATATTGCCGTCCATGTGATGGATGATCTCGTCGCGCGTCGGATTCGGGTTTTCATCCAATAAGGCCTTTGCCGACATGATCATGCCGGGCGTGCAATAGCCGCATTGAAAGGCAAATTCATCGATGAAGGCTTGTTGCAGCGGATGGAGCTTGCCGTCGGGCTCCTCCAATCCTTCAATGGTCGTGACACTTTTGCCGCGCGCTTCGTAGGCCAAATAGGTACAGGCGCTGACGGGCGCGCCGTCAACCAACACTGTACATGCGCCGCAAACCTGGACTTCGCAGGAGACTTTAGTGCCGTTGAGATTCAGCGTGTTGCGCAGAACTTCGGCAAGCGTTTCCTCCGGCTCGCAGTCGACTTCTGTCCGCTTGCCGTTCAGTTGTAAGGAAAGTTGCATAAATATGCTGCGCGCAGTTCAATGCAGGGTTCAAGTGTTGCAATGTCGGCTCCCTACCTTAGAACATTATTCCATCACTCCATTGAACCATTGAACCGGTCTGTCAATTATACCGAGGCAGAATATTCTCTGCCCAGAGCTCCATTTGCTGTTGCAAGCTGTCCATCGTGGGATAGATAACCTTGAGCTCAAAGTGCTGTACGCCGTTCTCGATAAATTCATCGACGCGCCGGCGCACGTCATCCACGGAACCGAAAATGTGACGGTCGAGGGCAAACTGCATGCTGTCGATGTCACGCCCGTAGCTCTCGCTGCTGGTTTTGAGCGTCGGCATGGCGAGATTTAGTCCTTCCTCGCGTGTCTTGGCGATGGTCGCGAGCTTTTCGACAGCGATTGTAATCTTCGATGGATCGCGCCCGTTGTCCCGCGCGGTTTGGGCTAGGATATCGCAGCCGACTTTCATCTCCTTAGGAGAAAGCCAGCCCGGTATCCAGCCTTCGCCGTATTTTCCGGCCCGCTTCGCGGCGAGCTTCATCCAGCCGCCGACCCAAACGGGCGGATGGGGTTGCTGGAATGGCTTTGGATAAACTTCGGCGCCTTTGAACTGGATGAAATCACCTTTGTAGGAAGCGAGAGGCTGGGTCCAAATTGCTTTCATCGCCTCGATATATTCATCCGTACGGTCGCCGCGCCGCTCGTAGGGCACGCCAAAGACGCCGAACTCGTCTGACTCCCGGGTAGCTTTGGAACCGAGGCCGACGCCGATCAGCAAACGGCCTTTGGCGAGGTGATCAAGCGTAGAGTACTGTTTCGCGGCGTAAATCGGGTTCCGGCAAGGCATGACCAAACACGCCACGCCTAGAACGATCTTCTTGGTCTCCGCCGCCAGGTAGGACAGGATCGTGGTGGCCTCGAAGAAATTGGCATCCTGAGTGTCGGTGAGCGCTTCCGCGGCGCCGGAAGAAATATGGTGCCGGTGCATTTCCGAGCTCCAGACCACATGGTCGTGAACCCAGATCGCATCGAATCCGAATTCTTCTGCCGATTTGGCCGCGTTGACGATATTTTCAATGTTAGAAAGTGGACCTGAATTCGGCACTCTCACGCCAAACGAAATCTTGTTCATGACTACTCCTATTTCTTTTCAGCTACTTCCACCTTGTGGTATTTGAGATGGCGATTGTACCAATCGACGATATTCGCCGCGACATCGTCGAAGTAATCATTATATATCCCATAATGGGTCGTTTTTTTATACAAAACCAGTTTCTTGGGTTCGCCAGCTTTTTCGTATAAATCAAACGATTGTTGTTCTGGGGTGACCGCGTCGTTCTCGACAGCTATGAACAAAGCGCCACGCGGCGAAATTTTATGGACGACATCAATGGGACTATACTCCAAAATCGCTTCGGCGCAGGCTAGCGGCATTGCGTCCGGGATTTTGTCCGCGACGTCTTTCTTAATCGTCGTTGTCTGGCGCTCCGGGGTTTGCACCATGATACCTCCTTCGCGCGCGCTGACCATTGCACCTGAACCGGTAAGAGCCCGTTTTTGCGGTCTTCGTCGATGCTCTTCAGGTAATCAACCCATTCATACTCGCGCCGCATGGAGTGGAGCCAATCTCTCCCACTGCTGACACCGAGATAGCTGACGCAGCACTTAACCCGGGAATCAATCGCTGCCACGTAAACGGCATTGCCGCCGCCGGTACCGCCGGAACCGTAAGTGGCGATCCGGTCGGGATCGATTTCCGGACGCGTCTGCATGTATGTGATGGCACTGCGGATGTCTTCAGCCTGCCACTTCGGCATGACCCAGCCGCGCTCGTTTCCTTCGCTGTCGCCCCAACCTCGATAGTCGAAGCAGAGGCAGGCGTAGCCGGCGGCGCAGAGTTTTTCGAACATCATGATGTAGTGTTTGGCGTCTTTGAGTCCGAGAAAGCCCGGCCCTTGCACGACCCCCGGATAAGGTTTGCCCTGGTCGGAATCGGACAGGTAGAGCACCCCGGCGAGCTTAATGCCTTCGCTATAAAAATTCACTTTCTCTGTACGCATCTTTAACTCCTTAAAGGGCTGTTCAAATCGTTCAATCCGTTCAAGCAGTTCAAATCGTCCGATCCGGATCCGGATAACGTCTTGAACGGCTTGAACATCTGGAACGACTTGAACTCAATTGACTATGCCCGCACGACCGGCAGAACCTCTTGACCCAGCAAGTCGATTTGCTGGTACCAGTCGGCGTAGCGGAAGCGCAGGTCGAAAACGATATGATTGAGGCCGGCTTCTTCGTATCGTTTGGTATCGCGAGCGATATCCCCTGGAGTTCCCGCCATGAGCAGCCCTTCGATGTCCGCGACCGTGGAGAAGGTGCCGGATGCGGGTCTCACCCAAGTTTTCTTCGCAGGGGTGTTGCCTTCATTGATCAGACCCTTGACGTTAACCTTGCTGAGCGCGACGTCTCTGTTCTTATCGATGCTGGTGATAGGGATGGCGCCGGTGGTGACCATGGGTCGTCCCGCCAGCTTACACTGTTCTTCGAGGTACTTGACCATCTTGTTAAAAGTAGCCGTGGGAATACGTCCTGGCATCCAGCCATCGCAGTAGTCCGCCGCCCGCCGGCAGGAAGCCGGTGTGCCACCGCCGTACCAAATCGGAATGTTCTTGCTCGGCGTCGGTTTGAGCTCAACGTCTTTGAAATCGTAATAGTCGTCTTTGTAGCTGATCTTTTCACCGGCCCAGAATCGGCGGCAGAGCTGGGCGTTGACTTTCGCTATGTTAGCGCGATCTTGCAAAGTGGTCTTTTATAACCTGCCGCTTCGAATTCATGGGGAAAGGTGCCGAGGCCAAGACCCATGATGATATTGCTGTCGCACAGCGTGCTGAGGCCCGCCATGGCCTGCGCCAAATGAATCGGATGTCGGTGCGAGATCATCGTACCGGTGCCGAGAGTCAGTTTTTGCAGATCGGGGCGATAGCCGCGAGGATCAGCAACCCCTCGATGTGGGTATTATCTTCGCCTTCCATTCCGTGCGGTTCGAAGACCAGATGGTCCCTGATCCAAACCGAGTCAAATCCATAAGCCTCGGCCTTCTTTGATCCTTCGATACACCTTTCGGCCGAGGCGTACTCACAGAAGTGAGGTAGTAGTAATCCGAATTTAAGCTTTGTTGCCATGGGATAAAACTCCTTTCCTGAAAATGAACTACGATTACGGCCTATGTCCTTCCAGCAAGCTATCAAGATCAGTTAACGCTTTGATCGAATCGGCTTTTTTCGTCCAAACGACCGCTATCGCTAATGCATTGACCAGCGAAAAGGCCGGCGTCAGTGAATTGACCGTGGTGTGGAGCCCACGCTTGGCGTAGAGGCAAACATCCGCGGCTTTGGCTATGGCGGAACTGGGAAAGTCGGTGATTCCCAAGATCGGTGCGCCTACCTTCTTGGCGTGCTGGAGCGCGGCCTGCACTTCCCGCGGTACCTGGAGGAAGTCGATGGCGATCAGCACGTCCGACGGGTTCATAAATGCGAGCTGCTCAAGGAGCGAGGTTCCGCCGGTTAGAAAGATCCAGCGGGTGTCTTTTTTACCCGTACGAGCCGAAAGTGAAGTAGATAGGCCAGAGCCATTGAAGCATTGAGACCTATGATGAAGACCTTCTGCGCGCGCCAGATGATCTCCACCGCCTTATGAAAATCCGGGAAGGACGCCGCCTGAAGCGTCTCCTGCAGGAGTTGGATATCCCGTTTGATCAGCTTGGCGAAGATATTTTCGTCGTCTCCCAGTTCAGCGAAGGTCTCCTCCATCCGGGCCGCGGCGCGCAGCTTGCCGCGCATCTCCTTCTGAATCTCCCGCTTGAACTCGGGAAAGCCTTTGTAGCCCATGCTCTTGGCGAATCGTACTACCGTCGATTTGCTGACCCCTACGGCCTGGGCTAGATCGCGTACATTAGAGAGGAGTAGAGCCGAGCTATCGTTTTGCAGATAGTGGCCGAGTCTCTTTTGCGCGCCGTTCAGCGAATCAGTCTTAGCGAAAATTTGTTTAATGGCAGGCATGAAACTTTTGTCTCACTTATCTTACAGAAACTTTTCTGTCAATGGTCTTGACGGAATTTTTGGCGGCTGTAGTTTGCTAGCTGAACCCTAGCAAAGAAACGCGGAGGTAAAATTCTCATGGCAGCACCAACAAAAGAATTCGAAGTTCATCCCTATGTTCAGTTCATGATGGACAAATACAGTCCCTATAAGAAGTGGATCGAGTCCGAAGGCGTGCCGATCATGGGCGGCGCTTTCGTGCAGGATGTGCGGACGGAGAAGCTCGAATATTGGAAACGTAAGGATTGCAAAGGAGCCATTTGCACTTTCTCCGATCAGATGGTGGCCGACGCCTATATCGCCGAGATCGATCCCGGTAAGAGCACTAAACCGCAACGCCAACTCTACGAAGAGATCATCACCGTGGCGGCTGGGCGCGGCGCGACAACCGTATGGTATGAGGGCACAGCCAAACGGACCTTCGAGTGGGAGAGAGGTTCGACGTTCGCAATTCCGCTGAATGCTTGGCATCAGCACTTCAACGCCAGCGGCACGGAGCCGTGCCGTTATTTCGCTCTTACCAGCCAGCCAGTTGCATTTGAGCTCTTTCGCGACCCGGAGTTCATCTACGACACGAATTATATTTTCAAAGACCGCTTCGATCCCGGCGATGCGGATTTTTTCTCCAAAGAGGGAAAATATTTCACCGAATATTATGGCGGTATTCTGCACTCGAACTTCATCCCGGATATTCGCAAAATCAACCTCGTGCCGAGGGAAAAGCGCGGCAAGGGAACGCGCAACATGTATATCCACATGTCCGGCAGCGCCATGCTCGCCCACGTCTCGCAGTTCCCGGTGGGCCGCTACAAAAAGGCGCACCGCCATGGTCCGGGCGCCCATGTTTTTCTGCTCGACTCCACCGGCTATACCTTGATGTGGAATGAAGGGGAAAAACCGGAACGCTACGACTGGCACGAAGGAACCTGCATCTCACCGCCGGCGGGTGCGTGGCACCAACATTACAACACCGGCAACCAGCCCTGTAAGTTCGTCGCCCTGCACGCCAATACCGCGGTGCAGAAAGAGGAAAAAGGCATCGAGCAGATCGAGTTCGAAGACGAAGACGATTCGATGCGGAGGATGTACGAAGAGGAGTGCGCCAAGAACGGCGTCAAAGCGGCTATGGATTAATCTGAAGAGTCCCGAGTTTCGGGTTTGGAGTTTAGTCCCGAGAATTCTTGTCGGAAACTCGAAGCTTCCGTAACCCCGCGCTGCTTTGCGCCATGGCCTGGCGCATGGGCGTTCGTCGGCCGTTGCTCGCGCCTCGCCGCCGGCTGCTGAATCTGGCCCGCGACCTTCAGCGGGGCATTGGGCCCTTCCCGCGTCCCGGGGCGACATCTATTGCGTGCGCGTTATGGACGTGAACACGCCGGTCGACAACTTCGACGCGATGGTCGCCAGCTATGGGAGTGGTTTGCTCGAGGTGTAGCTTGGGTCGCGAGGTGTCGCTCTGTACCGTCAGTAAGCCAACAAACTTGGCTCGACATCTGAGCTATGCAATGCCACCACCCGGCGGCGTTCGACAACCTTTCAATTGGCCGAACCTCAGGTTACGATTAGGCGATGCCGGAGACAAAGCATGAGCGAATAAGTCAACAACTCAGGCCCGACCCCGAACTCGACCTCGCCGCCGGCCGGCACTTGGCACCAGCATTACAACACCGGCAATCAGCCTTGTAAGTTCGCGCGCTCTGCAAGAAGAGAAGGCGTCGAGTTGCTCGAGTTGAGGAGGTGGACGAGTCGATGAAGAGGATGTACGCTGAGGAATGCGCCAAGAACGGCGTGAAGGTTGATATGGACTAGTCTAAAGACTCTTCGAGTCGAAGTTTCAGATCGGAGAATCTGCAACTGCGCCAGCGTCCTTGGCGTACTGGCGCGTTTCAGTCCGCCCACGTAGCCCGCCAACGCCTCGTCGCCGGCTGCTGAATCTTTGGCCTGCGACCTTCAGCAGGGCATTTGAGCTTCCCAGTTAATGACGTGTCTATCGCGTGCGGGCCATGGACGTGAACACGGCGCTCGACGATTCGGCGCTGTGGATCGTCAGCCACGGGAGTGGATTGCTCGGGGCCGAGGTGTAGGTTGCCAGATAGGCCCACCTCGGAAGTCGCGAGATAGCCGCGCTGATTTATGCCCACCGTTGCAGTTTTCAACAAACCTGGCTCGATATCTGGGCTATGCAGTGCCACACCCAGTGGGCCGTTCGACAACCTTCAATTGGCTGACCCTAAGGTTACGATTTGATAGCCGATGCCGGACAAAGCTCTTTACCCGCGGCTTCAGCCGAGCGCACGCCTCAACAGCACTGGCCGATTCGCCGATTGTGTCCTGATCCATCCGTCCGCGCCAGTGCGTGGCAAGACCGCGCCGGCGATCGAGGGCGGCAAGCGCGACTGCCGCGGCGCCTCGGCAACGAGAAAGTCTCGCATCCTGCGCAACCACGGCCTGCTCACCGTCGGCCGGCCGGTGGAGGGGAACTCGATCGGATGGTCTGTGATGGCTGGAGGCGGCGTGGCTGAGGTCCACGTGAAAGCGCCGAACGGGCGACCCGATCTCTGACGAGGCCGCTGCAGCTGCGGCGTCGACACTCTCGCCCTTGACCCCGTCGGATGGCGGATGTTCCAGTGGCTCCAGCGATCGCTCTCGTTCCCGACTGATCAGCGGTCGACTGAGCAGCGCCCGCCCGCTACGCGCCGGCGGCGCTAGGCGTTGGGCAGAAGTTAGCGCCAGACTTTGGGAAGCTCTGGACACCGCCGCCTTCCCGCGATCAACAGCAGACTTCCGAATGTTTCACGGAAGCGAGGACGACCAAATAGTAGAGAGCGTTATGCCCGACCCCATGGGTTTCCGCTGGGTTCCTTGCGGAGCGACTATTGCAATGTTAACGCCACAACCGACTCGACGCCGTAAAGGCCGAGGATACGGATTCGCCACCGATACTTGCGCAATCTTTCGATTCTGATACAGCCAAAAGTCGCAAGTTCGAAGGAAACTCGCGCAGCACTTCGAACACCCATAACCCACCCTCTCTTCAGGATGCCCCCATCTCTGATCGCAGACTCGGCGGCAAGTCGTTGTGGAGCATCCTGTAAGGCACGAGTCCTGAACTTACCATAACGACCGAGCCACTCCAGGCGACACCACCCTGCCCAGCTCGCACATAGAGGAAAAACAGCTCCGCAGCAGCGAGTGTGAGTGCGTGCAATAGTAGGTAGATGATGCGCGACTGTCGTGGTCTTTCACTGCCTCCAGAATTCAACGCAGGTTGGTCCCCTTACCTCTACTGACAACATCAGCCCCAGCCAACAGCGTTGTGCCGGGATCGCTTTCGGCGAAGCGATCGAAAGATGGTCGCGCTCGTAGCCTAATATAGCGAGCTCCGGAAAAAGTCGCGACCGCGTCCACCCGCGTGCAATATGGAGGAGAACACAGGGCAACCAGGCCATCGTCGCTTGAGAGGTAGCTCCCGTTGAGGACGCGCAAGTCGGATTTGGACCTCGGCGACATGGCCCGAGGCGATGGGCGCCCTCAGCCTCCGCGCCCGCCAGCAAACTTGCTTCGGCAAACATCGCACACTCTTCGCGCGTTGGGCGCTCTCTGCGGGTGACTCAGGCGCATCCGTGTCCAAACCGATTTGAGCCGGCTTGGTGCGCCAGCACCGTTTAAAGGCTGTTCGAACAAAGCGACGTGAAAAACAAGCGAGCGGAGACATACCTCGAAAAGCTCCGCACTGCATGGCAGTCTCGCTGGATCAACCAAGACACATCCCGGATCGCCAGCTCGATGGCCCGAATCGCACCGGGACTCCTTGTGGCCAGAAAGCTCGGACATGGATCAGAATCCAGCTCTTCTGAAAACGTGGACCGTGCAACTTGGAGAATTTGGGCTCCGGAGCGGCCGCAGGTTGGCCCGTCGAGCGGATCGAGCAAGCGGCGTGACCGCGCGGCGACAACCATCGCCGGATTTAGGTCGATGCCGACTGCGCCCAGCCCGAGCTGTGCCGCAGAAGCCGTGGTAGTGCCCGCGCTGTTCCATGAGTCAAGGACTGCCTCGACCCGGATATGCGAAGCTGCCTGAGGGATCGCCGAACTGAAGGAGTCGGAGAATCCTGGATAGAACGGATACCACGATGAGCGGCCGAACCGGGCGTAAAGGGCGCTAGGACTAGGGATTGCCGACAGGATCAATCGCCATTCACTGCACCAGTTGATCGGCGACATAAGTCATGTCTGTAATCCATTCAGAGAGAACGTTCATCGGTTTGCCAGATCCCGGTGCAAAAGAATATCCGCTGGTCTCCTAGGATGGAGGCACGGGAATGGTCGCAGCGATGGCGGTACAGCGCGCAAGTGTCTTCATTTCTGGTGTGCGAAAAAATTGCGGAGCGCCGGCAGGCATGTGAAGACCTTTCGTATCCAAAAGCTGCGACGGCAACTCCTGGCGTTGGATGCGCCCACGTGCCGCAACAGGGTTATTGTGATTGTTTACACCGTGCCACGCCGGCTCTTGGCGGCGCGCAACTTTCGCGCCCTTGAAATTCGACTGAGCCGCTTTATCGCGAGTAAACAGCATCGCTCAGGGGTCTGCAAACCGGCAGCCGCGGATCGTGATTCGTGTCCTTTGGCGTTGTAGGCGCGGAGCGCACTCGAGACAAAAAGGCCCGACTGAACGACGCCCACGCGTTCATCGCTTGATTGTCACGTAGGCTACGGTTCGATCATCCTCTCCAGTCACTGGCGGTCGCGACGTTCGAATCAACGGAATGAGGCGGATACGCCCGCACCCGGGCAGGTGTCGTGCAAGATCAGCGAGTGAGTCATACTTCGTTCTCCTCACGCGTCGCGCCCCGTGATAGCTCGACAACACCAAACGAACCGGGTTTCGCGCTCTTTCACGTTGGTCTTGCTGGTAGAAGCCAACACAAATTCCGGAATACTCGTCATCCCTTGCTTCGTTCGCCTAACCGCTTCCGCAAGACATTAGAAAGTGCCTGGTACCGCCCATCGCGATCGATCGTCACGAAAAAGTGATTGATACAAAACCGATTGCAGCTTCTGGGAGTCGAGTTCGGCATTACGGGTTGCTGGTGCAAGGATCAGTGAATACAACTGATAGGGTCAATAGGGGCCCATTAGCTCAACCCAGCCGGAGAATCGGCAGATATATCGCATCGATCCGTGTTCGCCGGTAACCCTTATCGAACTGCTTGGTGGCGATGCCATCCAGCATTCGGAGCTGTCGCGGTAGCAATGCCATTAATTATTGCGTGAAATCTTGTTAGCAGTTTGGCATCTGCCATCCGAAAGAACTGCTTTCAGAGAAAGCTAACAGTCTGAAAAGTCATGATTGGTCTTACAAGTCGATTAATGAAACCAATGAATGTGACCTGAAACCTGCGTGCTAAGCCTGCTATGGCAATGCCGTGTACGAATTCGCTGCGGCGAAATACTTGATCACTTCGTCAATCGGAGCCGCCAGGAAGAGATCGACCGACAGTCCATAGTCCAGGAAACTTGTCGGTGTACTCCGGTCAAGATCTGAAAATCTCTCAATCCTCGAAGTTCTTCCGTCTCGATCGCACGCTATACAGCGGGAACGGTCTGCCAAGAACTTATGCGAGGATTGCTCAAAAGTGCTGCTGACCATCTACTATATGCTTGATGGGCTTCCGGGTCTTGCCGTCTTGGGTCTGGTAGAAAGAGCTTTGGAATCGGAAATTCGCGAAGAATTGTCTCCATCAAATAGACTTCGCCATGTCCGGCCAGACTTGGTTGGCTTGCTGATAGTCGCGGTTGATGACTATGTCGCCTCGAAGCACAAGTGTCTCGTAGTCGCGAATGGTGAGCGCCTGATTGATGATTTCATGCCGACACCCTATGATGGAACCCAACTATCATGAGGCAGGCCGCCGTCTGTTATCAGTCAAACGAATTCGATCCATCAAGGCACAAGGTACGCGCCGTGGCAGGAGCTGCCTGCATTCCTGCGGGCTAAATTGTTCACCGGTCGCGCCATTGAAATAGCCCCTTATCAATCCTCATGGCCGCCTCCGTGACGACCAACGCGTTTCGGCTAGTTTAATATGGAGCTCCAGGTATACCCTGCTCGCATGCAGCCATGAATAATCTGGATCACGTATATTGAACTTCCAGATATTACCAACGTGCGCAATTTACTTATTCAACAAGTTGTCAATGACGTTTCTGGGTGTGAGCATAGAGAAGGTCACCCATTAGCCGCCAGGTCGGTGCAGGGCACAGACATTCCCGAGAAGAAGAATTCTTTCTTTCTCTGGTTCAACTAACCGTCAGCGTTTACGATCCGGTTACGCCCCGGGAGGGCATTGAATTCAAGCCCTGAATCTGACATCTAGCGCTCGATTACAGGGCCGCCACAGCGATTTGTCCGCAGCTGTCATTCGTCCGATCCCGTCGAGTACTGGGCCCGCCTTTAAGGGGACAGGCTACCCGTGCAGCGCCCCGGTGCCGTGCGGCGCTCGCAAACCATCCGCCGCCCGCGCCATCGTCACGCCCGCACGGTTTTCGGCACGGGCAATGGTGTTGGGATCTGGTTGTTTCGCTAGTTGCATTCTTTCGCCCATTTTCATCGCCAAGGACGCTCCATCTTCAAACGAGGAGATGGAGGCACTAACTGACCTCTTTCTAAGGTGGAGCTTTTAGACTTCGAATTCGGCGGCGTCCGATCTCCCAAGAGTCGCGGCCAGATCGCGGACTCGCTCCGCGAATTTCAGTCAACTCTCTGACGATTGACATCCCCGCTCGTTGAGCGATAAATTTTCGGTCATAAAGCAGGTGGCTTAAATTCTGGATACATCGCACCGGGTGGCCGGGCGGGCGGAAATGGCAGCTGTCGGCATAGTAGAAGCTCGAAAGGAAGTTCATTTGCCTCATCAGGACCGTCTCAACATCGCCGTGTTCATCGACTTCGACAACATCGAGATTGGCGTCAAATCGACGCTCGGTGAGAATTTCGACGTCGGGGCCATCCTCGACGCCTTGAAGGAGCGCGGCGAGGTGGTCACCAAGATCGCCTACGCCGACTGGACGCGCGCGGGCGAGTACAGCCGCCACCTCACCCAGCACGCCATCCGCCTGGTGCAGCGCAACTTGACGCCCGGCGGCGACAAGAACGGCGCCGACATCAACCTGGCGCTCGATGCCCTCGAAATGGCCTTCACGCACCCGCACATCAACGCGTACGTGATCGTCGGCGGCGACAGCGACTTCCTCTCGCTGGTCGAGAAGCTCAAGCAATACGACAAGAAGGTGTTCGTCGTTGGTGGCCGGGCGTTCACGAGCATCATCCTCCAGCGCAACTGCCACGAGTTCATCGCCTACGAGAACCTGACGGGTGGCCGCCGCTCGGTCGCCAAGGGCGGCCGCCCGGTGGCGCCCGCCACCTCCGCGCCCATCGCGCAGGCGTTCCCCATCGTGCGGCGCGCGCTGAAGATCCTGTCCGAGCGGGAAGTCTCGCCGCAGACCGGCCTGCTCAAGAGCACGCTGCTCCAGCTCGACTCGACCTTCTCCGAGCGGACCTATGGTGCGTCGTCGTTCCTCGATTTCGTCGAGAAGCTCGCGCAATCGGGTCTCGCCCAGCTCAAGCACACAGGTCGAAGCGTCATGGTCGAGCTGAACGAGAAGTTCGACGAGAGCGAGTCTTCGACCGCTGCTCGTCGCCGCGAGCCGGCCCGTCGCCGTCGCAGAGACGTTCGACGCAGGGCTGCGCCCGAGGCCGAGACCGAGCCGCGGGTGGTGATGGCCGAGGCCGTGCAGGCGTCCCGGCCCGCCCCGATCGAGGCACCAGTCGTGCCGGCGGGCGATCAGGCCGACGGGGTCCGCCTGGTGCGCCAGATCCTGACCACTGCCACGGCGGCACGGTGGCCGATGTACCTGCGCAACGTCAAGCAGCTCTTACGGGCCGCCGAGGGCGGCTTCGACGAGCGCCGATACGCGGTTTCATGGGGCTGATCGATCTGCTGCGCGCATGGTCAGCGCGAGGGCCTCATGCGACTCGAGCGGGATCGTCGAGGAGGCCTGCGCGTGTTCAAGGGGCCCGCGTTGCAGCAGACCGTCCCGTCGCCCGCGATCGCCCCGTCCCAAGAAATGGTGGAAGCCGAGCTCCTGGATACGCAACCCGTCGAGGCCGTGGACCGATTCGACCTGGAAGAGCAGGTCGAGGAGGATCGGTTCAATGTCGAGCCGATGCCGACCGACACGACGGCCGAGCTCCTCGGTCGCGCCAAGCCGAGACGTCCGCGCAGCCGCGTCGCGGCCGCTGCACCTGTGGCACGCGTGTGCCGCGAAAGGCGACCCGAAGAAGCCACCGCGCGCGCGCAACCACGCGGTCGAAAAGCCGGCCGGATCCCAGTCCCCTGGCGGGGCAAGGCCTGACGCTCCCGGTCCCGGTCCCATGAGCTGTTTAATCGAGGGGTCTACCATCGGAATTTGAGTCTGGGCGATAGGGGCCTAATGGCGACTCAGGAACCACAGGCGTTTGTTTCGTTTATCTCTTCAATACCGCATCCCAACAGCCGCGATCCCGGCTTCGGCAGTGAATGGAGCAAGTTAGAAGATCAGCGCCGGTGAAATGGGGCCGGGTCACGTGGAGTTGCTCTTTCGCCCACACAAGCTTCCCGCCGCGCTCAATCACGAAGGTTTCCTCCTCGGTAGCCGAAGCCGATCGAGCAACTCGGAAAGCTGCGTGCCGCTTCCGTGGCTGAAACAAACCCGGCTTCCTTTGACGGAACGTGCCGTAAGCGTTCGCAGCTAAAGATTAGGAATTGTGTCAAATCGCGTGCATCCAGATGGGGGGATGCGTTACAGATCGGGCAACAGGAGGTTTTAACCGTGTGTCGGCTCGCCCAAGTCGGACGATGCTGATCCGAGCATCGCCTTGAGATCGTTCTGTTCCAGAAACCTGATGTGATAGCGTGCTTGCGTCGTCGGAAGTTAGTATGATTTGCATATCTTCCCTCAGTGCGACCGTCGCTATTCTTATGTCGTTTTTGCCTGGGTGCGTCAGATCACGCTGCGGAGGAGCAGCCGATCGTCGAAGCTGTGAAGGTCCCCTCTCGGTAAAAACTTCACTACCGATTGCCGGCGAGGAGTGTAACGACTTTGGAATTTTTTCTGGGAGGATGAAAAGGCGCGCGCCATTTCAATCGATTAAATCAGTACGGGCAACCTCGTCCCGATGCCTTTTTCCAGCTGCGCTACTGGTAAATCGCGTTAGCCATCGCGATGTCTTGATTGACGAGACCGATGGCTCGGACGAAGATGCGCTCTTTTGTCGGACCTCGCGGCCCGGCTTTGCCGGATAGCAACCCCGGCAGCTCGGCGTAAGAGGTCCTTTCGCCCAGGAAATTTCTTCCTTCAGCAGTCGCGCCGCACGTCCGATTTGTTCTTGCGAGTGCAGCCAGCTGTCGACGACGAACTTGTCGGCGTGCTTGTAAGCTTCTTTGCTTTTCCATCTCCTGGTTTTTACCAGATGGAGTAAAAACCGTTATTCCTTTGGCGAGCCAACGATGCTTGCATACGAACGGAAGTGGACGGTGGTTCGTCGCCGAAACGACTGAGATCCACGCCGTCGAGTACGCGGCTTCCTGGTCAGATTCCACCGGCGCGCAACATTGAGGCCGTATTCTTTGCTGATTTCTTTGCAGCGTAGTCTCTCTCGCGACGCCGGGTGTCCGCGAGAGGTGACGCGAAATTTCTTTTTAGAGCAGCGAAAACGCCGGCCATCACCGGCACGGCGGCGCGGGGCGGTGTATCGCTCGGCGCCGAGCATCGCCATGATCGGACGCGGTCCTGCGCGCGAGCACGCGCGTGGCGACTGCCGCGGCCGCGGCGGTGCGGACGGCGTGCGCCGACCAGCTCTCGTCCATGATTGCGCAAATCTCGCCGCCTCTTCGCGGTCGCTGAGAATCAGAATCCGGCGCGGCCCGCGCGCCGGTCGCGACGGATCGCGGCTGCCCCCGCGGCCGTCGGATGGAGCGGATGCGAAAGCCGGCTATCGGCAGGGGGTCGCCAAAGGCACGGCCACGGTTACCCCAGGACCTGCCAGCCACCGTTCTCGGCTTGATTGCCAAATCTTCCAGGCGTCGACCAGATGACGCGGCTCTTCTGGCCGTGGTCGCGCAGCGCCTGCTCGGTGATTTCGATGGCGCGGCTGAGGCTCGAGGACCTTCTTCACGTCCTGATTAAAAAGGTAGAGGATTCCTTTGTTCCATCGCTGGTCCTGTAGCAAATTTTTGTTGCCGGCGCTGAAAAGTTTTACCTCGCCCTTTGGGGAGGGTCAGGGGTGAGGGTAGCGGTTGCAGCAAGATTTGCCCTCACCTCAGCCTTCCAGAGGGGAGAGGAAGCTAGATTCCGACGCTGCAGAAATGCCTGCGGCCCATTCAGTTGATTACGCGCCTGGCACTGCGGCAACCGGAGGTCAGTTACTCCTGGTCCTTTCTACGGTAATCAGAACGTCTTCTCCCGCCGCCCTGAACAGATGAACGGCGCTCTTTTCCGAGCGCACTTTTTGGGCTCCTAGACGCCAGGATCATCTCCCGCGACGGTGGACTTCCGTCTCGACTTCCGCAGCGGCGGCGGTGTCCGCGCGAGCCATGCCAATGCGCATGACCGATGCGCTTGGGACTGTCGACGCTCCTGATAGCCGCGTTTCAACAGTTCGCGGTTGGCGAACCAGCGAAAGCTCGGCGATGGGAGTGCCTGGTTGCATCGACTCGAAGCAGAGTTGAATCACGTCGCGAGGCGGGTCTCGTGATCTTTCTTGTGATCGGCCGTGGTTCGCCGAAGATCGCCATGCGCGTGATGTCGCCATAATAGCCTCGTAACAGGCGCCGAAGTCGGCGACCGCGCGGTCGCCTTTGTTATAGCGCCGATCGTCGTAGCGAGTCGACGAGTTCAGCATCAGAAAACCGGATGGCGCGGATGGGCGCCTCTCCTCGATCATCGAGATATAGAGCTTGGTCGGCGATTTCGCGCCGGGTCATGCCGGGCTTGGATGCGCGGCAGGCAGCGGTCATACGCTTTAACGGAGATGTCGCATGCTTTGCGCGCTGCACTCGATTTCCTGGGCTTTGATGAGGCGCATTTCCAGTCAACGCCACTGTGCCGTCTTCGATCTTGCTTTGCGGGCAGCAGCCTCCGTCGAGACGCAAGAGATAGTTGGCTGGAAATCCCAGGCGCGCTGGTCTCGCACAAGCTCGAATCCCAGCTTTAGCTTCGCCGAGTCCCATTCTCTTTCAATGATGCCGGCGATCGTTTCCTGAGGAAAGGGCACGTCCATGTAGGCCCGCACCGCCGATCCAGGGTAACGCCTTGGCTTTGGCTTTGTCGTTGCCATAGACTAACAAGGTTGGCTTTCCCTTCTTTGGCAGAAAGCAGATCTGCGGGCGTTGGATGTGATCCAACTGATAACTGATGAGGCCGGAGAAATACCAGTAGTTGTTCCTTTCTGAGATCACCAGCGCATCCAGCCCATCGCGTTCCATGAGAGCCTGGGCGCGCTGCGTAACGATCTTGATATTCCTGTTCGAGGAAAGGGGCTTCGTGGCCATTTCTGACTGCTCCAGTTCGTTGAGATGAACTATGAAAATGCGGATGGTCGGAAACCTTGATTCCTGCTTTCCGCGACTGACTGAGACGGGTTTCGTCTTTTCGTTCAACTACCAGTGGAGGCATTAACCCGCAATCGCCTTTCTGCCTTCGAGTCGTTTCAACTGCTGCACATAGTTCAAAGCTTCGGCGAGTTGAGATGACCGTCGTCATACCTTGGCGTTCATCTCGAAAAGATTGACCAGGTGCGATGTACGCGAGCGGTCGAAGATACACTTCTCGACTAAGAACACCGGATAACCAAAGGAATAGCCGTCAAGCACCGTGCCGCACACGCAGCCGCAGGTGCTCAGTGCCGGTTAACCAGCAAGCAGTCGATATTCTTGCGCACCAGATAGGTGATCAGATACGTGCCGGAACAGACGCTGGCGCGCGCCTTGCGGACGATGAACTCGCCCGCTCTTGGGGCTTGATCATCTCTGGGAAACTGCAGTCGCCAGCTTTTCGAAGTCCGTGAGCATCGACGCCGCAGCCGTGGCATTGCCGAACGCCGCTTTGAAAGTCCGGGTCGCTGGTGGAGTAGATCACCGGAACGTCCGCGTCGCGACAGGCGCCGAGCAATTGTTCGAATCTTCGGCAGGGCATCCCACGCGACCTTCCGCAACTCGTGGGAAATTCATCGATGGCGTCCATGACATCCATCGGCTTGGTGCCGGTAAAACCGGTGATGACATCGATAATCAAAAGCGCCGGATTGCGGCCGAATTGGTTTTGCTTTTGTAGCCGGCTTTTCTCGTAAATAGCAATACGTAACTGAACGAAGTACAAC